>OIWL01002970.1_pt1 | contig 12749 bp, 10 predicted proteins | sample 1587561 | NCBI WGS metagenome assembly OIWL01 (sample SAMEA3888903, study PRJEB22519) | human gut metagenome | biome: human gut; feature: human-associated habitat; material: faeces | place: Denmark | collected 2010 | reverse complement strand
GGAGGTAAATTACAATGGCACATAAAAAGGGCGTAGGCAGCACCAAGAACGGCCGTGATTCTGCGGCTCAGCGTCTGGGCGCAAAGCGTGCAGATGGTCAGTTCGTTCTGGCCGGCAACATCCTTGTTCGTCAGCGTGGCACCCACATTCAGCCGGGTGAGAACGTTGGCAAGGGCAGCGATGATACCCTGTTTGCTCTGGTTGACGGCACCGTCCGTTTCGAGCGCGTGGGCAAGAGCGGCAAGAAGTGCAGCGTGAAGCAGTAACTTCTTTCTAAAATCTGCAACCCATAGAGCCGGACCTTTAGGGCCCGGCTCTTTTTGATGAAGACGGCCTTTTCTGATTGGAAAATAAAACCTCTCAGGCCGCGCTCTGGCGCGTCCAGCTCCCCTGATAGGGGAGCCAAATCGAGGAGGAAAAGGCCTTTTTTGAGAACAGGAGGGGCTGTATGGCAGCACAAACCAACTTTATCGACATCGCCACCATCTGGCTCCATGCGGGCAAGGGCGGCGACGGCGCGGTCAGCTTCCATCGTGAAAAATTCGTGGCCGCGGGCGGCCCGGACGGCGGCGATGGCGGCCGCGGCGGTGATATCATCTTCGTCGTGGACGACCACCTCACCACCCTGATGGATTTCCGCTACAAGCGCAAATACACCGCCGATGAGGGCGGAAAGGGCGGGGCAAGCCTCTGCCACGGCAAAAATGCCGAGAACCTTATCATCAAGGTGCCTCTGGGCACTGTCATCAAGGACGCGGAGAGCGGCCTTGTGATCGCGGATCTGTCCGACCACACCCCGGTGACCATCGCCAGGGGCGGCCGCGGCGGCTATGGCAACGCGCATTTTGCAACGCCTACCCGCCAGATCCCCAAGTTTGCAAAGCCCGGTATGCCCGGCGAGGACATTCAGGTGACCCTCGAGCTGAAGCTCATCGCGGATGTGGGCCTCATCGGCTTCCCCAATGTGGGCAAGTCCACCCTCATCTCCACCATCAGCGCCGCCAAGCCGAAGATCGCCAACTACCACTTCACCACGCTGGTGCCCACGCTGGGCGTCGTGTCGGTGGGCGAGGGCGCAAGCTTTGTCTGCGCCGACATCCCCGGCCTCATTGAGGGTGCCAGCGAGGGCATCGGTCTGGGCCATGACTTCCTCCGCCATGTGGAGCGCTGCCGCCTGCTGCTCCACGTCGTGGATGTCTCCGGCAGCGAGTGCCGCGACCCCATCGAGGACTTTGAGAAGATCAACGAGGAGCTGGCAAAGTTCAGCCCTGCGCTGGCCGAGCGTCCCCAGATCGTGGTGGGCAACAAGTGTGACCTCGCCACCGAGGAGCAGATCGACACCTTCCGCAGGTATGTGGAGGAGAAGGGCCTGACCTTCGTGCCCATCTCCGCCGCCACCATGCAGGGCGTGAGGGAGCTTCCGGGTCTGGTCTACAACCGCCTGAAGGACATCCCCGCCATCCCCGTGTTCACCCCCGAGTACAAGAAGCCGGAGGCAAAGGCTGGCAGCCGCGAGTTCACCATCAAGCGGATGGAGGCTCATGTCTGGAGCGTGGATGCGCCGTGGCTGGAGTATATCCTTGCCGGCAGCAATGTGGACGACTACGAGAGCCTGCAGTATTTCCAGCGTCAGCTGGGCGAGAGCGGCATTCTGGACGCTCTGGTCCAGAAGGGCGTGCAGGAGAACGACACCATCCTCATCGGCGAGTATCAGTTCGATTATATCTTCTAAGAGGTCAACGGGCTTGCCCTCTCAGCCTCACGCAGTTCGGCAGCTCTCCCAAAGGGAGAGCCAGAACGTGACGGTCAGGCTTTTGCCTCTCCCTTTGGGAGAGGTGGCATTGCGAAGCAATGACGGAGAGGGCAAGGACGCTGACGAAAGGAGAGACCGTTCTATGAACGAACCCGAAAAGATCGACCCCCGGGAGCTGAGTCCGCTGGCGCTGGCCTTTGTGGGCGACAGTGTGCTGGAGCTTCTGGTGCGGCAGCGGCTGGTGGAGCACCACCGGCTGTCGGCGGGAAAGCTCAACGCCGAAAAGGTCAAGTACGTCTCGGCCCGGGCGCAGTTCCGGGAGGAGCAGCTGTTGGAGCCGCTCTTCACAGAGGACGAGCTTGTCGTCTTCAAGCGGGGCCGCAACGCCAGCAAGGCCAGCGTCGCCAAGCACGCCTCCCCGGAGGAATATCGTGCCTCTACCGGCTTCGAGTGCCTGCTGGGCTGGCTGTATCTGAACGGCCAGCTGAGCCGGGTGCAGGAGCTGTTCGAGACGCTGTGGCAGTCCTTCGACCCCAACGAGAAGTAAGAAAAACGCGAAAGCCCACTGCTTTCTGCACTGGGGAACAGTGCAAAGAGAGCAGTGGGCTTTTTGGGGTCACTCCGCCTTATCGGCTGTTGCGGGCGGAGTTGTGGGCCGAGTTCTTGCCGCCCTCATCGTCGGCACCCTTGGTGTACTGGTTGGGGTGCTTGTGCTCGTTGGTGGCAGAGTTCTGGCTGGAACTGGTGGTGCGGTTGTTCGTCTGATTGGTGGTGCGGTTCTGGTTCTTGCAGTTGGTGCTGCGGTTCTCGCTGCGATTTTCCATCGTATCGTCGCTCCTTTCGATTTCGGGAGGCGCTTTGCGCTCCCTGCCCATAGTTTGACCGGCTGCGGCGGCTTTATGCACCGCAGCCCGAAGGAGGTTTTGCAAAAATGCCTGCCGAATATTTTGAAGCCCGGGAACGCGCCCTGCTGGGCGAACGGTACGAGCGGCTCTACGCCGCCCCGCAGGAGACGGCGGCCCGGGGCGTGACCGTCTCTGCACTCCGCACGACCCCGGAGGAGTTTGCGGCCCGGGCAGACTTCCCGCTCCGGCCCTCGCCCTTCTGCAAGGCGGCGTTCGTGGTGGAGTGTCCCGACTTCAAGCCGGGACGCCACCCCTATCATCACGCGGGCGTCTTTTACTCGCAGGAGCCGTCGGCCTCGTCCGCCGCGCCGCTGCTGGGCGTCCGGCCCGGGATGCGGGTGCTGGACCTGTGCGCCGCCCCCGGCGGCAAGAGCAGCCAGCTCGCCGCCGCTCTGCGGGGGCGGGGGCTTCTGGTCAGCAACGAATACGTCGCGGCCCGGGCAGAGATCCTGAAGAGCAACCTCGAGCGGATGGGTGTGACCAATGCTGTAGTGCTCAACGAGACGCCCGCCCGCATCGCGGCGGCTCTGCCGGAGTTTTTTGACCGGGTGCTGGTGGATGCGCCCTGCTCCGGCGAGGGGATGTTCCGCAAAGAGCCTGCCGCGCTGGCCCAGCACTGTGAGGCGCTGGTGAAGCAGTGCGCGGAGCTTGGCGCAGACATCCTCGACAGCGCCGCTGCGGCCCTCGCGCCGGGCGGGGAGCTGGTCTACTCCACCTGCACCTTCGCACCCGAGGAGGATGAGGGGCAGGTGGCAGCGTTCTTACAGCGCCACCCGGAGTTCGCGCTGGCCGACGTGCTGGGCCATGTGGACTACACCTTCGGCAGCGAGGGCGAGGCCAACCGCACCGGCGGACTGCCGCTGGATGTGAGCAAGGTGCGCCGTATCTGGCCCTGTCAGGGCGGCGAGGGCCACTTCATGGCCCGGCTGGTCAAGGCGGGCACGCCCCGCGCCCTGCCTGCCTCCGGCGGGTACACGCCGGAAGAACAGCTCTGGCTGGCCGCTGCCGCCGAGGCAGGCCGAAAGGCCAAGGGCGGCAAGCCCCAGAAAGGCGGCAGGCCCGCCGATGCCCGCAGCGCACGGCGGGAGAACAGCCGCGCCTGCCGGGAGGCCGCGCAGGGCCGCAGCGTCCGCAGCCGGGACGGCGGGGCAGGGGAGGCAACGCCCGCCCAGAGCCTCGCCGCGTGGCGGGAGTTCGCGGAGGAGTATTTCCCGGAGCTGGCCGGGCGTCCCGCCGTGGTGCATGGCGGAGGCGTCTTGCTTCCGGCGGTCTTCCCCCAGACGAATCTCCACGTCCTGCGGGCGGGCGTCTTTGTGGGCAGCGTGCAGAAGGGCCGCTTCGTGCCGGAGCACCATCTGTTCACGGCCTTCGGCGCGCTCTGCAAGAACCGCGAGGAGCTGACCCTCGCCGACCCGCGGACCGTGGAATACCTCTCCGGCCGGGAGGCCGAAGCCCGCACCGCCGCCGACGGCTGGTGCTGCGTGACGGTGGACGGCTGGCCGCTGGGCGGCGGAAAAGTGTCCGGCGGCAGGGTCAAAAACCACTACCCCAAGGCGCTCCGGCTGCTGTAAAACGCAGTTTTTGGCAGAATAGGCCCGAAAACCAGCAGCACAAGGCTTGAACGCCGATGGCTGTTGTGATAGAATAATAGAGTTAGATTTTGTGTGCTGCCACAATGCGGGCGACCACAGCCCGTCTGCCCGCAGGCGGAGATCACTGATAAAATACAGGAGGCTCTTTCCCATGTCTGGACATAGCAAATGGAACAACATCAAGCGCAAGAAGGAAAAGACCGACGGCGCAAAGGCAAAGGTCTTTACCAAGATCGGCCGCGAGATCAGCGTCGCCGTCCGCACCGGCGGCCCCAACCCCGCTTCCAACAGCAAGCTGGCAGACCTGATCGCCAAGGCAAAGCGTATGAGCGTGCCGAACGATAACATCCAGCGCATCATCAAGAAGGCCGAGGGCGGCGATAAGACCGAGTACGAGGCAATCACCTACGAGGGCTACGGCCCCGGCGGCGTCGCTGTCATGGTGGAGACCCTGACCGACAACCGCAACCGTACCGCTGCCGACCTGCGCCACTACTTCGACAAGAACGGCGGCAATCTGGGCGCTATGGGCTGCGTGGGCTTCCTGTTCAGCCAGAAGGGCGTCATCGACATCTCTCTGGAGGACAAGGACGCCGACGAGGCCATGATGGACGCTCTGGATGCCGGTGCAGAGGACTTCGACGCAGGCGAAGAGGCTGCGGAGATCACCACCGACCCCGAGAACTACTCCGCTGTCGTCAAGGCTCTGGAGGAGAAGGGCTACGAGATCCTCTCCGACGATCTGGCCATGGTCCCCATGACCACCACCCGCCTGACCGACCCCGACCAGCTCAAGCTGATGGGCAAGCTGCTGGATGCCCTCGAGGACAACGACGACGTCCAGAACGTCTGGCACAGCCTCGAGAACGAAGAGGATCTGCCGGAATAAACTTCCGCAGGCCGGAGGAATGCTGATTCGAAGCCGTTTTTTGTACTGCGAAGCACAGAAAGCGGCTTTTTGGCTTACGAAGGCCAAAAATCGGGAGCAGTCAAATATAGCAGTTTGCGTATTTAATGCACAAGCAACATCCGCAAACTGCATATCGCAAATATGCTATTTTGATAGGCGCTATTTTTGAAGATTGCGATAAAAAAGAGGAGGAAAGTATATGGAGATGCAGTATTTCAAGGAATACAGCCCGGCGCTGGGCCGGGAGATGGAGTGCAAGATCTACGGGCACGGGGGTCGGCCCATGCTGTACATCCCCTGTCAGGATGGCCGCTTCTTCGATTTCGAGGACTTCCACATGGCAGACACTCTCGCGCCGTGGATCGAGTCGGGCCAGATCATGGTCCTGTCCATCGACACGCTGGACAAGGAGACGTGGTCGGACACCAACGGCGACCCCTACTGGCGCATCCGCCGGTATGAGCAGTGGCTGCGCTACATCGTGGATGAGGCAGTGCCCAAGCTGCGCTATCTGTCCAAGGAGCGCAACGGCTGGGACGACCTGCCCGGCGTCATCGCCTTCGGCTGCAGCCTCGGCGCGACCCACGCGGTCAACCTCTACCTCCGCCGCCCCGACATCTTCTGCGGCTGTCTGGCCCTCAGCGGCATCTACACCGCCCACTACGGCTTCGGCGACTACATGGACGAGCTGGTCTATATGAACTCCCCTGTGGACTATATGCGCAACTTCCCGGAGGACCACCCCTATATGCAGCTGTACCGGAACCAGAAGGCCGTCATCTGCTGCGGTCAGGGCGCATGGGAGCAGCCCGACACTACATGGATGCTCAAGCGCATCTTCGAGGCAAAGAACATCCCCGTCTGGGTGGATCTGTGGGGCCACGACGTCAAGCACGACTGGGATTGGTGGTATAAGCAGGTGGTTTATTATATGCCGTATATTCTGGGGTGATGGCCCTCTCAGGCGCTGGCGCGCCAGCTCTCCCAGAGGGAGAGCCATTGGCAAGCCGGACAACGATGAGCTGGACGCTGGAAGCATAACATGGCATGAAAGAGTGGGCCTTGCTTACGGGGACAGGCGCATCTACACAATGCGCTTTTGTCTGGCTGCTGTTGCCCGTGACAGCAGGGCACTACCGTTTCTGAAATAAAAGGCTTTTCTCATTCTGGACGAGCCTTACCGGCACGCCAGTGGCTCCCCCTTTGGGGGAGCTGTCACCGAAGGTGACTGAGAGGGCTATAGAGGACGAAAAGGAAAGAAGAATCGAAAATGCAGAATTTTATCTTTATCTCCCCCAATTTCCCGACGAACTACTGGCAGTTCTGTCGGGAGCTGAAGAACGACGGCATGAATGTGCTGGGCATCGGCGACCAGCCCTACGATGAGCTGAAGCCTGAGCTGAAGGACAGCCTGAACGAATACTACAAGGTCGGCAGCCTCGAAAACTACGACGAGGTCTATCGCGCGGTGGCGTTCTTCGCCTTCAAGTATGGCCGCATCGACTGGCTGGAATCCAACAATGAGTACTGGCTGGAGCGGGACGCCGCCCTGCGCACCGACTTCCACATCACCTCCGGCTTCCAGACCGAGGATATGCCCCGCATCAAGTACAAGAGCAAGATGAAGGAGTATTACCAGAAGGCCGGCATCGCCACCGCCCGCTACCACATGGTGGATGACTTTGAGGGCTGCAAAAAGTTCACCGAAGAGGTGGGCTACCCGGTGGTGGTCAAGCCGGACAACGGCGTGGGTGCCTCCGATACCCATAAGCTGTCCAGCGATGAGGAGCTGAAGCGCTTCCTGCTCTACAAGAGCACCTATCACCCCGACCTCTCCTACATCATGGAGGAGTTCGTCCATGCCGAGGTCAACAGCTACGATGCTATCATCGACGGCAGCGGCAACCCCATCTTTGAGGCGGGCAACGTCAGCCCGGTGTCCATCATGGACATCGTCAACGACAACGACAACTCCATCTACTATATCATCAAGGATCTGCCCGAGGATACCCGCGCCGCCGGTCGTGCCGCCGTCAAGAGCTTTGGTGTGAAGAGCCGGTTCGTCCACTTTGAGTTCTTCCGCATGACCGAGGATCAGGCCAGCATGGGCAAAAAGGGCCAGATCGTGGCTCTGGAAGTCAACATGCGCCCCTGCGGCGGCTTTACCCCGGATATGATCAACTTTGCCCGCTCCACCAACGTGTACAAGATCTGGGCGGATATGATCGCCTTCGGCGGCACGGATATGCCGGTGGGCGAGCACTACTACTGCCCCTTTGCAGGCCGCCGCGATGGCAAAAACTTTGTGTACAGCCATGAGCAGATCATGCAGAAGTACCAGAAGAATATGCGGATGGTGGACCGCATCCCCGAGGCACTGTCCGGTGCCATGGGCAACCAGATGTACGTTGCAACCTTCTCCACCCGCGAAGAGATGGAGCAGTTCTACTCCGATGTGCTGGCTGTGAACGACCCTGTCAACGCCAAGGTGCAGAAGGAGCTGGCCGAGGTGCTGGCACTGGGCGAGCCCACCACCACCGCCCTCACCGAAAAGCCCAACCTCTCCCCCGCCGTGAAGCCCACCACGGCTGTGACCAAGACGCGCAGCCGGAAAAAGTAAGTGCATAGAATTTAGCTTGAACCAGGAGCTGCCGGACATTTCTCTGCCCGGCGGCTTTTTGCTGCACTTTTTTCACGGTGCACAAAAAACAACACGTTTTTTTGGGTATCGTGCGAATAGACACAGCAAAGAACCTTTGGTATTATAAATTCGTAAAAACAAGACGTTACTCCTCGGAGGCGCTACTTGCATCGAATTCCCTTTCCAAAACAAGGGGAGTAGTGTAAGTTGCTGCGTTCGGGGTTTTTCTTTTTGTCCGAAAATTCGATGCAGGGAGTAGAACGGTATGAAAATCATCCGACAGATCAACAACAATGCCGCCCTGGCACTGGACGGAAACGGCAAGGAGCTGGTGGTGCTGGGCCGGGGGGTCGGGTTCCCCAAAATGCCTTACGAGCTGACGGATCTTTCCCGCATCGAGCGAACGTTTTACGACGTGAACCCCAAATATTTTGGCATGGCGGCCGATCTGCCCCGCCCGCTGGTGCTGGCCTGCGCCGAGATCACGGAGCGGGCTGAGATCGAGCTGGACTGTGCGCTGAACCCAAACCTGCCCTTTACCCTGGCCGACCACCTGAACTTTGCGGCGGAGCGGCTGCGCAAGGGCATCGAGATCTCGACCCCGCTGGCTTACGATGTGCGCCACCTGTACCCCAAGGAGACAGAGCTGGCCAAACAGGCACGGGAGCTGCTGGCGCGGGAAGCCGGGCTGAAGCTGCCAGACAGCGAGGTGGTGAACATTGCCCTCCACCTCATCAACGCCGAGGCGGAAGCGGGCGATATGCACTCCATGATGATGACGCTCAAGGCCCTTTCGGACGTGGACGGCATCGTGGAGAAACAGCTTGCTATTACGCTCAACAAAGAGAGCTTTTCGTATTCCCGGTTTTCCATGCATCTGCGCTACCTCATCCAGCGGCTTGCCTCCGGCAGGCAGGTGGAGGAGCGGATCAGCGGGATGCTGGCCCAGATGCGGCGGGAGTACCCGCAGGTGTATCAGTGTGCCCGCGCCATCGCGGACTATTTCCAAGCCACTTGGAATTGGCAGTGCAACGATGAGGAGATCGTATACCTTATGTTGCACATCAGCCGTTTGCAGGAGAAGCATGAGGCCTGAACCAGCCCCGCTGCCTTGCCCACCTTTTTGCATGAATCCGCTCAATGGCGCGCGTTGGGCGGTTCAGAAGATATTGACCGAGAGGGAGGTCCTCTGCCATGGATCGTGAACAGTTCCTGGAGCAGCTGGCTGCTCCGGCCGGCGGAAAAGAAAATATAGGCCTGTGTGATTTCCGCAGCGGCTGTCTGTCCGTTACCGTAAAGGACCGCAGTGTGATCGACCTCAACGCGATCCGCGGGCTGCCCGGTGTGGCTGACGCAGAGCTTCTGCGCAGCAGGCTCCGGATCACCCTGGATCAAACCATCATGGAGGAATTGCAAATGGCAAAAAAAGAAGATTACGGCGCATTGGCAAAACAGATCCTCAGCCTGGTGGGCGGTGCCGAGAATGTGAGCAACGCCACCCATTGTGTCACCCGTCTGCGCTTTAACCTGAAAGATGAATCAAAAGCCGATACCGATGCCATCAAGGGCCTGGCCGGTGTTGTGGGCGTTGCCCAGGCAAACGGCCAGTATCAGGTGATTATTGGTGCCGAGGTCACGCAGGTGTACGAGAAGCTCAGCGGGATGCTGGGCACCGCCCCTGCCGCCGCAGCCCCCGCCCCCAAGGGCAAGTGGTACGACCGTGTCATCGACACCCTGACCGGCATCTTTACCCCCATCCTGCCCCCGCTGACCGCAGCAGGCATGATCAAGGCCGTGCTGGCCATCCTGGTGGCGTTCAAGCTGGTCAGCAATACGTCCAGCACCTACCAGGTCATCAACTTCATGGGCGATGCCACGTTCTATTTCCTGCCCATCCTGCTGGCTAACTCGGCGGCGAAAAAGCTGGGCTGCAACCCCTACCTGGCCATGATGCTGGGTGGCATCTTGATCCACCCCAGCTTTGTGAACCTGGTGGCTGCCTCCAAGGAAAGCGGCGAGGCCATCACCATCTTCATGCTGCCCATCTATAACGCCTCCTATTCTTCGTCCGTGATCCCCATCATCCTGGGCGTGTTGCTGATGTCCAAGGTGGAGCCCTGGGCTACCCGCATCTCCCCCAAAGCCATCCGCTTCTTTACCGCTCCGCTGCTGACCATGTTCATCTGCGGCATTGCCACCCTGTGTGTGCTGGGCCCGGTGGGCTATGTGGTCTCCAACGCCCTGGCCGCTGTGATCAATGGCCTGAGCACCCTGGCACCCTGGCTGGTGCCCACCATCGTCGGCGTGTTCCTGCCGTTCCTGGTCATGACAGGTACCCACCACGCCCTGACCCCCATTGGCATCAACAACCGTATGACCATCGGCTTTGATACCATCATCTATCCGGGCCAGCTGGCCTCCAACGTGGCACAGGGCGCTGCTGCTCTGGCCGTTTCCATCAAGACCAAGGACCCCGAACTCAAGCAGCTGACCTCCGCCACCGGTATCACTGCCGTCTGCGGCATCACCGAGCCGGTCCTGTTCGGCGTTACCATGAAGATCCGCACCAACATGATTGCAGCCATGGCTGGCGGCGGCGTGGGCGGCTTCTTTATGGGCCTGATGAACACCAAGAACTACTCCGGCGGCTCTCCCGGTCTGCTGACCCTGCCCAGCTACATTGGACTGGATACCTCCATGTCCAACTTCTACTATGCCTGCGCCGGTGCAGCCATTGCCTTTGTGGTGGCCTTTATCGTCTCGTTCGTCCTGTTCCGTGACGAGAAAAAGAACTGATCCCCGGACGCTGCAACATTAGGGAGGAACCTGTATGTATTTCCCGAGAAATTTCCTCTGGGGCGGCGCAACGGCCGCAAATCAGTGCGAGGGTGCCTATCTGGAAGATGGCAAGGGCCTGTCCATCCAGGATGTGCTGCCCAAGGGCTTCAAGGTCATCACCGAGGAGCCGACCCCCGACAACCTCAAGCTGAAAGGCATTGATTACTACCACCGCTACAAAGAGGACATCAAGCTCTTTGCGGGCATGGGGTTCAAGGTCTACCGCTTTTCCATTGCGTGGAGCCGCATTTTCCCCACCGGCGAGGAAGCACAGCCCAACGAGGCGGGCCTGAAGTTCTACGATGATGTCATTGACGAGTGCCACAAGTACGGCATCGAGCCGCTCATCACCATTTCCCACTACGAAACGCCCCTGGCCCTGGCCCGCAAGTACAACGGCTGGAGCAACCGCATCATGATCGACCTGTACCTGAAATACTGCCAGGTCTTGTTTGAGCGGTACAAGGGCAAGGTGAAGTACTGGATCACGTTCAACGAGATCAACTCCATTTTGCACCAGCCCTTTGTCAGCGGTGCCATCCTGACCCCCAAGGCCCAGCTGAGCAATCAGCAGCTGTATCAGGCCATCCACTACGAGCTGGTGGCCAGCGCCAAGGCTGTGCAGCTGGCCCACAGCATCGACCCGGAGTACAAGGTGGGCAGCATGATCCTGGCCGTTACCATCTACCCGCTCACCCCGAACCCCGATGACATCATCGAGGTGATGGAGCTGGACAACGAGGTGTACCTGTTCTCGGACGTGCAGGCCCTGGGTGCCTATCCCTACTACGCCAAGCGGGTGTTTGAGGAAAAGGGCGTGCAACTGGAGATCAGCGATGAGGACCGCGAAGCCCTGACCCACACTGTGGACTTTGTTTCGTTCAGCTACTATTCCAGCAACTGCGCCGCCGCTGACCACTCGCTGGGCGAGCCCACCGGCAGTAACATGGTCCCCACCCTCAAGCGCAATCCGTATTCCAAGGTCAGCGAGTGGGGCTGGCAGATCGACCCCAAGGGCCTGCGCTACACCCTGAACCGGCTGTACAGCCGCTACCACAAGCCCCTGTTCATTGCCGAAAACGGCCTGGGTGCCAACGACACCCTGGTGCCGGACGGCCACGGCAGCTTTACGGTGGAGGATGATTACCGCATCCGCTACATGAACGACCACCTGGTGCAGGTCAGCGAAGCGTTGCACGACGGCGTGGACGTGATGGGCTATACCAGCTGGGGCTGCATTGACCTGATCTCCTGCTCCACGGCGGAGATCAAAAAGCGCTACGGTATGATCTATGTGGACCTGAACAGCGACGGCTCCGGTACGCTGGAACGTTACAAGAAAAAGAGCTACGAGTGGTACCGCCGCGTGATCGAATCCAACGGTGAAAGCCTGGAGCTCGACCCGGAGAAACCCATCGTCCTGTAACACACGCTTCTCATAAGGTGCCCTGAAACGGCACTTCCTCCTTTCAGACCCGCTGTGTGGCGTATGCTGCCCGGCGGGTCTTTGTTGTGCACAAAAATTTGTCCCCTGCTTCAGAATGTGATATACTGTTGCCAGAGATTTTATTGGGAACGAGGTACATCTATGAAAATTCCTGCAAATGGCTTCACCCACGCCGGCAAGTTCCATGCGGACGACGTATTTGCAACGGCGCTGCTGCAGATCATCCGGCCGGACATCAGGATCACCCGCGGCTTTGTGGTACCGGACGATTTCGACGGCATCGTGTATGATATCGGCTTTGGCATGTTCGATCACCATCAGGAGCCCCGAGAGTACCGCGCCAACGGCATCCCCTATGCGGCCTTCGGCCTGCTGTGGCGGGTGCTGGGCCCGGGGCTGGTGGGGGAGCGTCAGGCCCGGCTCATCGATGAAAACTTTATCCAGCCCCTTGATCTGAACGATAACACCGGCGAGCAGAACAGCCTGTGCGATGCCATCGGCTTCTTCAACCCGGTGTGGGACTCCAAGGAGGATCAGGACACCTGCTTCTTCAAGGCGGTGGCTGTGGCAAAGCAGATCCTGGAAAACCAGATCGAGAGCGCGAACGCCGTGAACCGCGCCGACGAGAAAGTGCAGCAGGCCTATAAGAATTCCCGGGACGGC
>OIWL01002964.1_pt1 | contig 12781 bp, 9 predicted proteins | sample 1587561 | NCBI WGS metagenome assembly OIWL01 (sample SAMEA3888903, study PRJEB22519) | human gut metagenome | biome: human gut; feature: human-associated habitat; material: faeces | place: Denmark | collected 2010 | reverse complement strand
CCAATCAGGAAGTGATGGGAATGTTCCGCTCCCAGATCAGGGAGATGGTCAAGAACGGAGATTCTGTATACAGGGATTTTGTTTATGCACTGATGAACCATAAGACGGAGCTGTTAAGTGAAATTCTCACAGAGGTGGCGTATACCTCCATGAGCTATTTTGATACTGGCAAAGGCCCCGCTGAACGGACACCGGAGAACTTCTATCACGGACTGGTGCTTGGGCTTATTGTATCTCTGCGGGATCAGTACCGCATTGTCTCCAACCGGGAAAGCGGAATGGGAAGATATGACATTGCCATGTATCCTCTCCAGAAGGATTTGGACGCGTTTATTCTGGAATTCAAGGTGATGAACGAGAAAAAAGAGAAGGAAATCGAGGATACTGCAAGGAACGCGCTGCTTCAGATAGAGGAAAAAGCTTATGAGACAGATCTTCTGGCTGCTGGAATTCCCAGGGAAAAGATCTATAAGCTTGGAATTGCATTTGCCGGCAAGAACGCTCTGGTGATGGAACAGCAATGAAGCCATCACCGCATTTTTACAAAGGAGGAAATTCATAATATGAAAAAGAAAAAATTCATAACCGCAGTCCTGTTAAGCTTTACCCTGCTTACATCCGGCTGTTCCATAGGCGGGCTGAACTCAGTGATCAATGAGCTGCATGGTTCCCTGGTAGGAAACAGCTATACCATAGACACCTATGACAATTACGGCAACAAGACTCTGGAGACTACTGGCAAGAAGATCAGCATCACCGGAAATAAAATTGAGACTGTCAGCTATGATGATACCGGCAAAGCCATCAAGGGCTACGACCCGGCAAGCGGGCCGTTCGGCGCGTATGCGTCGCTTGTGATTGGCAGACGCCTTGCCGATCATTACCGCAGTCAGCACCGGTTTGACGCGGAAACGCCGCTTGCCCCGCAGACGTTCGACGGCACGGTGGACCGCGAGAGCGCGGACGCCGCCATGCAGCAGGCGGTCGCGGAGCAGATGAGCGAGGCAAAGCCGGTCAGCGCACAGGATGAAATCGAGGCGGCAAACACGGTGTTTGAGAAGTATGGGTTCGCGTTTTATGATTTAGCGGCAAGCTCGCCCAAGTCGGACAAGACGCGCCGCAGCTGCGCCGCGGCGGTCGGCACGCTGCTGCATTCGCCGGTGCTGTTCGCGTCCATGCAGAGCGCGCACAGCCTGCCCATCAAGGCGCTGGCGCAGCAGTGCGGCGTGTCCGCGCGGACGATAACCCGTCACCGGGATTACATTGTAGCGGCGGCGCTGCTCATCGACGGCGATTACCCCATCCTCTGCACCTATCTGCAGACCATGCGCAAGGAGGCAGAGCAATGCGTGCGATAATTACGGATATTCGAGCGGGGAAGGCTGCCGCGCTCGCGGAGGACGGCACGGTTCACCTTGTAGACGCGAAGAACAGAGCGGTCGGACAGGAGATTCGGATTCCGGCGAAGCGCCGCAGACGGTGGAAAAAGCCGCTGACCTGGGCGGCGTGCGTGGCTGTCCTGTGCGGCATGGCGACCACCGGCGTGTACGCCGCGTATGAGCCGTATGCCAGCGTCAGCGTCGTGGGCGGCACGGACAGCGTGGAGTATACGGTAAACCGGTTCGATCAGGTGCTCGGCACCCGCGTTTCCGGCAGGGAGCAGCCGCCGGACGGCAAAATTCCGCGGTTTGTACACATTGATAAGGCGGTGGAGCATACCGTCCGGCAGGAAGCAAAGGAAGGCGAGAGCGTCAGCATCACCGTGACCTCGCGCAGCAGCGGCCACGCCGAACGGCTCCGTGAGCATATCGACGATCGGTTTCGGCAGTCCGGCGATGAGAGAAACCCGCCTGAGGTGAGGGTGCAGCCGCCGCAGGACGCGGGTAACGCGCCGGAAGAGAGCTGGCCGAGTGAGAGCACAGAGCAGGCATAAAAATGCTCCCGCGCTTGACTTTGCGCGGGAGTGTGGTATAATAAAGATACAAAAAGGGAAACGCTGTTGTACAGCGGTCAGACCCTTTCAATAATCAATGGTTTTTAAGTCATTGACCGTTTGGGTACCAGCCAAGCGGTCAATGCGCATTTACGGCAAATCACGCCGCTTGACAACATGCGCTCGTGTGGTATAATAAAGATACAAAAGGGAAACGCCGTGCACAGCGGTCAAACCTTACAACTAATCACCATGTTTTAAGACGATGACCGTTTGGAGGCTACCCAAGCGGTCATCGCGCATTTACGAGAAAAATGTACAGTACAATGACCGCACAGATAAAAAGCTCAAAGGCTTTCTTCCTCATGCGCAGCACCTCCTTCCGCCCACAGACCGTGGGGAAGAAGAGGGTCTGACCGCCTGCAGTGATTGCTCACTGCGAGTGCAACAGCGTTTCCACGAGTTAAGTATAACAGGACGTGCGAAAAATGTCAATTTCCGCAGGTTGACAAGGCTAAAAAGTGTGATATAATAAAAGTACAACGAGGGAAACGCCGTTTACACAGCGGTCAACCCCCGATTCATCTACGAAATTTGAGATGACCGTTTGGGTACCAGCCAAGCGGTCATCGCGCATATACGGAGAAAATGTACAATACAATGATCGCACATACAAAAAGCTGAAGTGCCTTCTTCCGCATTTGCTGCACCTCCTTTCCGCCTCGGACCGAGGGAGGAAAAGAGGAGGCTGACCGCTGATCTATGCAACAGCGTTTCCAAGTCAAAGTATAACACGAATGTACGGGATTTGTCAATTTCCGCAGGTTGACAGTGCCTGAAAGTGTGTTTTAATGTAATTAAAGGGAAACGCCGTCCGCTGGACGGTCAGCTCCCAAGTTCAGTCAAAAGTTTTCACAGATGACCGTACGGTTGCCGCCGAACGGTCATCGCGCTTTTTATGTGAAACCGCTTGCCTTTTGCATGGAAAATGCCGTATACTTGTATATACCGAATCCACACGCTAAGGAGCGAAACCTATGAATATCACCAAGGGCGATGTGCAGGAGCTGCGCCGCCGTTTGAAAAAGACCGAATGCACGTTCGGGCGTCTGTGCGGCTGCTACGTCAACAGCGGCAAGCAGATCGTGACCAAGTTCACCGAGCAGTTTTCCGAACTGGAAGAGGATGAATACTACAAGTACCTCGAGATCGCGAAAAAGACGTTCAGCGGCACGCTCGGCGCAAACCTGCTGGAACTGGAGTTTGACCGCAGCGACAGCGGCATCGAGCACCAGAAATACCTGCTGACGCTCAAGGACAGCAAGCTGGCGAACGAGGAGCTGCTCGACCGCCTGTACGAGCAGGTGATCGAGGAGTACAGCTACCCGGGCAACTACCTGATCGTGGTTTACCACGACGTGTACGACGTGCCGAGCAAGGCCACCTCGGGCGAGGACCAGGACGAGTCCACCGAGCTGTATGCGTACTGCGTGTGCGCGGTCTGTCCGGTCGAGCTGGCGAAGCCTGCGCTCGGCTACAGGGAGGACGAAAATCGCATCGGTGCGCGGGAGCGCGACTGGGTTGTCGGTCTGCCCGACCTCGGCTTTGTGTACCCGGCGTTTGCAAACCGCGGCAGCGATGTCAACGCCGTGATGTACTACGTCAAGACCGGCCGTCCCTCTCATCCGGAGTTCATCGAGAACGTGCTCGGCTGTGTCGCGCAGCGCACGGCTGCCGAGGACAAGCTGGCGTTCAAGAACGTGGTGCACGACGCCTTCGGTGAGGATGAGGAGCAGGCGGACGCGGCGTTCTTCCAGATGCAGAAGACCATCAGCGCGATGGTGGCCGAGCGGGAGGAGGACGAGAGCCTGCCGCCGGTCGAGCTAACCGCCGAGGCGGTCTCCGGTCTGGCGACCGAGGCCGAGGTGCCGGACAACGTGCGCGCGCAGATCGAGAAGTCGTACGAGCAGGTGTTCGGTGACCAGCCGCCGCAGGCGCATAACGTGCTGGACAGCCGTCTGGTCGAGGAGGGCACGGTCAAGGCGCATACCGCCGCCCTGGAGCAGAAGGTGGCAGTGCTGCAGCAGGAGCTGGCGCATCAGGCGGCAAACGTCACCGACGCGGACGAGGACGACGTTCCGTGGGAGACCGGCACGGTCATCGACGTTCGCATGCCGCAGGAGAGAGCCGTAAACGTCCATACCGAGGTTGTGGAAGGGCAGAAGTGCCTTGTCATTCCGCTTACCGGGGATGAATCCGCGCGGATCAACGGCGTGGAAGTGGAATAATGGAGAATTGAAAATGGATAATGGAGAATGAATGCAGAGGTTTCATTCTCCATTTTTTTCATTTATATGGTACAAATCATGATGTTTTGATTGTGCGGCATACGTTTCATCATTTGTACAATATATACCGTAGGGTGCGCCGACCTCGGCGCACCGCATTCCAGCGAATATCACCGGATTATAGTCCGTGGCATACGCTGTCGTTAATGTATTCCGTTGCTGTGAAATTTGCCCTGCGGTTTACAAACGGTGCGCCGAGTCGGCGCACCCTACGGGATAGCGTGAGCTTGTATTTATCTGTTAGTATATTCGCTGGCATGTATCGTATAGGCAAGTTGCTGTCAACTGCGTCATATCCCTTGACAAACCCGGATTTAACAGCTATAATATTAAAGTTAATACACAAATGCCATGAAAAAGAGGAGTATTTTTCCTTTGCGCGTTTAGAGAGGGTGCGGTCGGTGCAAGCACCTCGGCGGGGAAGAAGAAGGTCGCTTTGGAGCAGAACAGCCGAATTTTCGTTAAGCTGTTCCGTCTAACCCGCGTTACGGGGCAACGAGTGCGCGTCTTTACGCGAATTCAGGTGGTACCACGGAGCATACTTCGTCCTGTTGTCGGGATGAGTATGCTCTTTTTTGTTTGCACAGAAGTATCCCGCATTTATATCGTAAATCAAATTGAAGGAGATAGATCAATGAGCGAACTGCCTAAGACCTACGACCCGAAATCGGTCGAGGACAAGCTGTACAAGTTCTGGGTCGATTCCGGCTTCTTCCACGCCGAGGTCAATCCGGACAAGAAACCGTACACCATCGTTATTCCGCCTCCGAATGTTACCGGCCAGCTGCACATGGGCCACGCATTCGACGAGACCCTGCAGGATATCCTCATCCGCACTAAGCGCATGCAGGGCTACGAGGCGCTGTGGATGCCGGGCACCGACCACGCCGGTATTGCAACCCAGATTAAAGTAGAGGAGAACCTCCGCAAGGAGGAGGGCCTGACCCGTTACGACCTCGGCCGCGAGGAGTTCCTCAAGCGCGTATGGGCGTGGAAGGACAAGTTCGGCAACCGCATCATCAGCCAGCTCAAGAAGCTCGGCACCTCCTGCGACTGGGACCGCGAGCGCTTCACCATGGACGAGGGCTGCTCCAAGGCTGTCCGCGAGGTATTCGTAAACCTGTACAACAAGGGCCTCATCTACAAGGGCCACCGCATCATCAACTGGTGCCCGCATTGCGCGACCGCCCTGTCCGATGCTGAGGTTGAGTACGAAACCCAGCCGGGCAAGCTGTGGCACATCCGCTATCCGCTCGCAGACGGCTCGGGCGATCTGGTCGTTGCGACCACCCGTCCGGAGACCTTCATGGGCGATACCGGCGTTGCCGTCAACCCGAACGACGAGCGCTACAAGCACCTGATCGGCAAGACCTGCATCCTCCCGATCATGAACCGCGAGATCCCGATCTTCGGTGACGAGTACGTTGACATGGAGTTCGGCACCGGCTGCGTCAAGGTTACGCCGTGCCACGACCCGAACGACTTCGAGATGGGTCAGCGCCACAACCTCGAGCAGATTCTCGTGTTCAACGAGGACGCGACCGTCAACGCAAACGGCGGCAAGTACGAGGGTATGGACCGCTACGAGTGCCGCAAGGCGGTTGTAAAGGACCTCGAGGAAGGCGGCTGGCTGGTCAAGATCGAAGACCACGAGCACAATGTCGGCACCTGCTACCGCTGCGGTACGACCGTTGAGCCGATGACCTCGGCGCAGTGGTTCGTCAAGATGGCGCCGCTCGCAAAGCCCGCTATGGACGTTGTAAACGAGGGCAAGACCAAGTTCGTGCCCGACCGTTTCTCCAAGACCTACCTGCGCTGGATGGAAAACGTACACGACTGGTGTATCTCCCGTCAGCTGTGGTGGGGTCACCGCATTCCGGCGTTCTACTGCGACGACTGCGGTGAGATGACCGTCTCCAAGACCGATGTATGCACCTGCCCGAAGTGCGGCAGCAAGAACATCCGTCAGGAAGAGGACGTTCTCGATACCTGGTTCTCCTCTGCGCTGTGGCCGTTCTCCACGCTCGGCTGGCCGGATAAGACCAAGGAGCTTGACTATTTCTACCCGACCTCTACGCTCGTTACCGGCTATGATATTATCTTCTTCTGGGTTGCCCGCATGATCTTCTCCGGTGTGGAGCACATGGGCGAGACCCCGTTCAAGACGGTTTATATCCACGGTCTGGTGCGCGATGCACAGGGCCGCAAGATGTCCAAGTCGCTCGGCAACGGCATCGACCCGCTCGAGGTTATCGACCAGTACGGCGCGGACGCGCTGCGCTTCACCCTCGCAACCGGCAACAGCCCCGGAAACGACATGCGTTTCTCGGACGAGCGCGTACAGGCGTCCCGCAACTTCTGCAACAAGATCTGGAACGCATCCCGCTTTATCCAGATGAACCTGACCATCGACAAGGACAAGGCAGTCGAGCTGCCGAGCGACCTTGCCATCGAGGACAAGTGGATTATCAGCAAGTTCAACACGCTGGTAGCCGACGTTACCCGCAACATCGACCAGTACGAGCTGGGTCTGGCGGCTGCCAAGCTGAACGACTTCATCTGGGAGAACTTCTGCGACTGGTATATCGAAATTGCAAAGACCCGTCTGCAGACCGGCGACGAGAACGTACAGAAGGTGCTGTGCTATGTGCTGAGCGGCGCAATGCAGCTGCTGCACCCGTTCATGCCGTTCATCACCGAGACCATCTGGCAGGCGCTGCCGCATGAGGGCCCGTCCGTTATGGTATCCGCATGGCCGGAATACAAGGACGAGCTGCACTTTGCCGCTGAGGAGGCACAGATGGAGAGCCTGATGGACGCTGTCCGCGCCATCCGCAACCGCCGTGCCGAGATGAACGTACCACCCTCCAAGAAGGCCAAGGTGCTCATCCTGACCGAGAAGAAGGACACCTTCTCCGCAGGCGCAGGCTTCTTCCCGAAGCTGGCTTACGCTTCTGAGATTGAACTCATCGACGCAGTTCCGGCGGACGCTGCCAAGATGGCATCCGTAGTCACCGGCGACGCACAGATCTATATGCCGATGGGCGACCTCATCGACTTCGAGGCCGAGCGGGCCCGTCTCGGCAAGGAGAAGAGCAAGGTCGAGGCCGACATCGACTTCGTTATGAAGAAGCTGAACAACCCGAAGTTTGTCGATAAGGCACCCGAGAAGGTTGTTGCAGCCGAGCGCGAAAAGGCTGAAAAGCTGCGCGAGCACCTCGCAAAGCTGGAAGAGTCGATTGCAGCGCTGAATTAAACATAAGGCAACACCGCACAATTAAAGCGGCGGCTCCTTGCGCAGACTCCGGTCGCGCTGCCGCGGTGCTTTGCGGAAATTTTGTGTCCTGACTTTGTTGCAGTTTCACGGTAATACATCAAGTATTACCGCAAAACTGTGCCTCGTCAGTACGCAAAATTTACTCGCAAATCACTCTTGTTCAATTATGCGGTATTGCCTTAAAAAGAGTGGAGTTTCTCCACTCTTTTTTCTTAACATTTTTCCCGAAAACACTTGACTGTAAACCCACTTTATCCCTTATAATGTAATCAATAGAAGGGAAGGTGATCGTATGAACATAGCGGAAGCAGAGCGCAGGACGGGATTATCCCGGGCGAACATCCGGTTTTACGAGAAGGAAGGCTTACTCAAGCCGACACGCGGCGAGAACGGCTACCGCGATTACACCGAGGACAATGTACAGACACTGCGGAAGATCATGCTGCTGCGGCGGCTGCGCCTGAGCGTGCCCGACATCCGCGCCATCGAGAGCGGCGAGAAAGCGCTGCCCGAGGCGGCGGCAGGCCAGCTCGACGTATTGCAGGGGGACATCCGCGAGAGCGAACAGGCGTATGCGATGTGCCGCGCCATCTGCGAGGACAGGGCGGAGTGGAACGGGCTGGATGTAGACCGGTACCAGTCCATCGTGCTGCCCGCAGACGACCCGCGCGAGAAAGACCGCATCCCGCCGACAGGCTGTCCGTGGCGGCGCTTCCTTGCCCGCAATGTGGATGCCGGACTGTATGGGCTGCTGTGGTCGATGCTGGCACAGTGGGTGTTCCGCATCAATCCGGAGAATTTTATCCAGCTCACGGCGAGTCTGGCGTGGACGCTCGCGTGCGGGTATGCCGGCTGGCTGCTGACGTTCGTGTTCGAGCCGGTGCTGCTGCATTACTGGGGCACAACGCCCGGCAAGTGGATCTTCGGGCTGTCCGTCCGCGATGAGGGCGGAGAAAAGCTGTCCATCCGCACCGCATATGCCCGTTTGTGGGGCGTGTTCGGCTACGGCAACTGCTATTCGCTGCCGTTCTTCGAATGGTACTGCAATTACAAGTGTTACCGCGCGTGCAAAGAAGAGGAGCTGCCGTGGGATTTGGAGAACGGGTGCAGCATCATCGTCCGCGAGCGGGAGGTGCGCTGGTATCGCGTGGCGCTGTACCTGCTGGTGCTCGTGCTGCGAGCAGCCGCAGGTTACGGCATTGACCTGTACGCCAAGCTGCCGCCCAATCGCGGCGAGCTGACTCTTGCGGAGTATGTGGAGAACTGCAACGACTGCCTGAAATATAATCAGGGCACGGCGCCGTATGTCCGGCCGGACGGAAGCTGGAATAAGGATTTGGACATAATGGGCGGCTCGTACACCGGATTCTCGCTGGGCGATTCTGCTGTATCCGATGTGACGGTCGAAACCGATGCGGACGGCTATGTGCAGTCTGTGACGGTGGTTTCGGATTCGCAGAACGGCTCGTGCGGCTATCAGGAGCGCATGACGGTGTATTACGCCTTTGCGGCCGCGTATGCCAAATGGAGCTGGCTGTATGCCGACCACATGAGGGATGACATCATTGACGACGGCTGGGAATACGATGCACCGGATACGAAAAACGTCAAGGAGGCGCATCTCGACGGGCTGGATTTCCGGTACGAGTACGAATTCAGCGGCGCATCGCGCGATAACGCCGTAGACGGAAAGCCGATGCCGTATCATTCGGTGCTGACGATTGAGAAAGAGTGAATGAGTTATCGCAGGGCGGGGTGAGGGTGCCCCGCCCTGCGGACATTTATCAATTAAATCCGTGAAATCGAATATTACACAGGAGGTAAGCCATTACGGGCGCAGCGCGACCGGAGCCTGCGCAAGGATAGCGCCATTCTCCATTCTCAATTTTCAATTTTCCATTACTCCTGCCTCCTGACTTCTGCCTTTACAAAAGGCTTTCTTATTTGCCCAAAGTGTGCTATACTAATCTCACAAAAACATATAGATAGAGGAATAGCCAATGAAAGGAATCATTCTTGCCGCCGGTAAGGGCTCGCGCCTGTACCCGATGACACGTCCGGTATGCAAACCGCTGCTGCCGGTATACGATAAACCGATGATCTACTATCCGCTGGCTGCGCTCCTGCAGGCCGGTATCCGCGATATTCTCATCATTATCCCGCCCGGAGAGGAAGGCCCGTTCTACCGTCTGCTCGGTTCCGGCGGCCGCTTCGGCGTCAACATCACCTACGAGGTGCAGGAGGTTGCACGCGGCATCGCGGACGCGCTGCTCATCGGCTCCCAGTTCATCGGGGATGACTCGGTTTGCCTTGTTCTGGGCGATAATATCTTCTATTCCCCCAATTTCCAGGACTGTCTGGACCGTGCTGTGCAGCAGAAATCCGGCGCCTGCGTATTCGGCTACTATGTCGATGACCCGCGTGCGTTCGGCGTTGTGGAGTTTGATGATCAGGGCCGTGCTATTTCCATCGAGGAGAAGCCGCGCTATCCGAAGTCTAACTATATCATTCCGGGTCTGTATTTCTACGATAACTCGGTTATGGAGATTGCCCGCGGGCTCAAGCCCTCGGCAAGAGGCGAGCTGGAGATTACGGATGTCAATATCGAGTACATGAAACGCGGTCAGCTGCACGTTGAAAAGCTCGACCGGGATTTCGTCTGGCTGGATGCCGGTACCGCCGACAACCTGCTCGAATCCGCACAGGTTGTCCGCCGCGTGCAGGATGAGACCGGCCGCTATATCGCATGTCCGGAGGAGATTGCGTACGCGCGCGGCTATATCAGCCGTCAGACGCTGCTCCGTCATGCGGAAGAGCTGAATAAGACCCTGTATGGCCGTTATCTCGAGTGCCTGTAAAGGAGAATCGCAAATGCCTGTTTATACCGAAACCAAAACCTACCACACCAAGGCCCACATGGGCATGATCGACGTTACTGACGACTTCCGCGCAGCGGTGCAGAACGCCTGCCGCAAGACCGGCATGAAGTCCGGCACGATCACCGGCTTTACCACCGGCGGTGTTGCCGGCCTGACCACGCTTGAGTTTGAGCCGGGCATGGTCTACCATGACCTCAAGGCGGCGATGGACGTCTTTTCGCCCTACCGCGATGAGCAGGGAAACGTCATTTACTATCACCACCACGATACCTGGCACGATGATAACGGCTCGTCGCATATCAAGGCGGCGCTGCTCAGCCCGTTTATCGTTATCCCGTTCGTGAATGGCGAGATCACCATCGGCCCGTGGCAGAATCTGACCCTTGTGGAGTGCGATACCCGCAACCGTGTGCGGGATATTGTCTTTCAGGTGATGGGAGAATAATACAAATTGAGAATGGAAAGTGGAGAATGGGAAATGCGTTCCGTTCTCCATTTTTTGTGCAAAAAAACAAAAAAACGCCTGTAAAGGCGGTTGATTGACAAATTTCTGCAGGATATGCTTATACTATAAGCGAATTCTGTATAAAAGCACGATGACCGCTCGGAGTAGGGCCCGAACGGTCATCTTAGTTTAACTATGATACGGAAAGGTCTGATTGCTTAGCAACATCCCTTGGGTATATTATACCCGCAGAACCTCGGTCTAGTCAAGCGACAGGGCCGGGGTTTTGTTGCGTCACGGCTCTCAAACGCTCCGCGCAGTCAGAAAGATTAGCGCCCGCTAACTAAATAACTTTTCTTTTTTCTATAAATGTGGTATAATATAAGCGTTCGAAAAATTTGAGTACGGTTCGGGAATCCCTGTGCCGTGCATAGAAATGGAGCGACAAAGCATGACTAAAATTGATATTATTTCCGGTTTTCTGGGTGCCGGCAAGACGACCCTTATCAAGCGTCTGCTGGCCGATGCGCTCAAGGGTGAGCAGGTTGTTCTGATCGAGAACGAGTTCGGTGAGATCGGCATTGACGGCGGCTTCCTCAAGGATGCCGGCATTGTTGTAAACGAGATGAACGCAGGCTGCATCTGCTGCTCGCTGGTTGGCGACTTCGGCAAGGCGCTGCACGATGTTGTGGACCAGTACCATCCGGACCGCATCCTGATCGAGCCGTCTGGCGTCGGCAAGCTGTCGGACGTTATCGCTGCGGTACAGAATGCGCACCTCGAGGTTCAGCTGAACAGCTTCGTAACCGTTGTTGACGCGCTCAAGGCCAAGATGTACCTCAAGAACTTCGGTGAGTTTTTCGAGAATCAGGTGGCGCATGCCGGCGCCATCCTGCTGTCCCGCACGGCTGAGTGCCCGGAGAAGCGCCTCGACGAGACCGTTGCCATGCTGCGCGGCCTGAATGAGCACGCCCGCATCGTCACCACCCCGTGGAAGGACCTGACCGGCGAGCAGCTGCTCTCCACCATGGAAGGCAGCCGCGACCTCGTTGCGGAGGTTCTCGAGGAGATCGCGCACGAGCCGCACCATGAGCATCATCATCACCACCATGACCACGAGCATGATGAGCACGAACATGAGCATGACCATGAGGAGCACGAGCATCATCACGAGCACGACGAGCACTGCACCTGCGGCTGCCACGACCATGAGCATGAGCATCACCACGATCATGATCACGAGCACCATCATCACGACCACGACGGTCACTGCTGCTGCGGTCATGACCACGATCACGATGCTGACGAGGTATTCACCTCCTGGGGCAAGGAAACGACTCACAAGTACACCGAGGCAGAGCTTAACGCGGCTCTTACCGCGCTCGGCGATGTTACGCTCGGCACCGTACTGCGTGCAAAGGGCATCGTTCCGTGTGCAGACGGCGGCGAGTGGCTGCACTTTGACTACGTTCCGGGCGCACCCGAAATCCGCCGCGGCGCTGCCGATTACACCGGCCGTCTGTGCGTCATCGGCTCCGAGCTGGATGAGGAGCGCATCGCTGCTCTGTTCGGCGTAAACGAAAAGTGAGGTAACCAGATTATGGCTAACGAACCCATTCCGGTATACGTCTTTACCGGCTTTCTGGAGAGCGGCAAGACCAAGTTCATTCAGGACATTCTCGCGGACCCGAACTTTACCGAGAACGAGCGCACAGTGTTGCTGCTGTGCGAAGAAGGCATCGAGGAATACGACGAGAAGTGGCTGCTGCACTACGGCACTGCGCTTGTGCCGATCGAGTCCGAGGACCGTCTGACGCCGAATATCCTCAAGCGCGTGGAGCAGAAATACCAGCCGGACCGCATTCTTGTTGAGTACAACGGCATGTGGAAGCTGGAAAA
>OIWL01002950.1_pt1 | contig 12847 bp, 9 predicted proteins | sample 1587561 | NCBI WGS metagenome assembly OIWL01 (sample SAMEA3888903, study PRJEB22519) | human gut metagenome | biome: human gut; feature: human-associated habitat; material: faeces | place: Denmark | collected 2010 | reverse complement strand
TTTGACTCTAAAAATGCGAATAATAAATGAGATTTTTTTTTGAAAAATACTATAACAAGTCTTTCCAGTGCTGAAAATACCAATATAGAAGATGGATTATCGAGAGCTTACAGTATGCTACAATTGGGACAGAGCAAAAAGAAACTTATTGTTTTAATGAGTGATGGACTACCTACACTTGGAAAGGACGGAGAGGAATTAATAAAGTATGCAGAAAAAATAAAAGATCAGGGAGTCTTAATCTATACACTTGGATTTTTCCAAAATACAGAAGAATATAAAGCAGAAGGCCAGTACCTTATGGAGAAAATCGCAAGTGAAGGATGTCACTATGAAGTATCCAGTTCAGAAGATTTAGTCTTTTTCTTTGAAGATGTTGCAGGTCAGATCGGTGGACAGAAATATATCTATGTGAAAGTTGCCTGCCCAGTAGATGTGTCAGTAACTTATAAAGGAGAAACATTAAGTTCGGCAGAAAATGATCAAAACCTTAGAACAAGTTTTGGAACCTTATCATTTAGGGAGAATGAGGGGAAGGAAAATAATGAAGAAGAAAGTAGCGGATATAGCAACACATATTTAAAAGAAGCCGATAGCAAGGTTAAAATTCTCAGATTAAAAGAAGGAACAGACTACAATATAAAAATAAATGGAACTAGCGATGGGGAGATGGATTATACGATAGGCTTCGTGAACGATGAAGGCGAGTACAATGATTTCCGAAGATTTGAAGATATTGATATTAATAAAGATACCGTTGATTTTGTACCAAACTTCGATGAGACTGAGAAAGAGCCGACGGTGCTTCCTTCCCGCTATCCGAATCTTCTGGTAAACGGAACAACCGGTATTGCTGTCGGTATGGCAACAAACATTCCGCCTCACAATCTGCGAGAGGTGACTCATGCTGTTGTAAAAATTATCGACAACGAAGTAATAGAGGATCGTGGGACAGATATCGAAGAACTTTTGAGTATTGTAAAAGGTCCGGATTTTCCAACCGGAGCGATGATTCTTGGAACGACCGGAATTAACGAAGCTTACCGCACCGGACGTGGAAAAATCAGAGTTCGTGCGATCACCAATATCGAACCAATGCAAAACGGTAAAAACCGTATCGTTGTGACTGAACTTCCATACATGGTCAACAAAGCAAGACTGATCGAGAAAATCGCAGAGCTTGTAAGAGATAAAAAAATTGATGGAATCACGGATCTTCGTGATGAGTCTGACCGTCAGGGTATGCGTATATGTATCGAGCTGCGCCGTGATGTAAATCCGAATGTGGTTTTGAATCTGCTCTACAAACATACCCAGATGCAGGATACGTTTGGTGTTATCATGTTAGCCCTTGTGGACAATCAGCCGAAAGTATTAAATCTCCATGAGATGTTAGGCTACTATCTGGATCACCAGAAAGATGTTGTGACCAGAAGAACAAAATATGACTTAAATAAAGCAGAAGAACGAGCCCACATTCTGGAGGGATTACTCATTGCGCTTGATAATATCGATGAAGTGATCAATATTATCCGAAGCAGTGCAAATACACCGGAAGCAAAAAATCGTTTGATCGAGAGATTTTCCCTGACAGATGTCCAGGCACAGGCGATCGTCGATATGCGTCTGCGCGCACTGACTGGTCTGGAACGCGAGAAAATCGAAGCTGAGTATGCAGAGTTGATGGATCGTATTGCAGAGTTAAAAGCAATTCTGGCAGATGAGAAAAAACTCCTTGGTGTTATCCGTGAGGAAATCCTTTTGATCGCAGAAAAATACGGTGATGAGCGAAGAACTTCCATCGGATTTGACGAGTATGATATTTCCATGGAGGATCTCATTCCGGTAACCAACACTGTGATTGCAATGACAAAACTTGGCTATATCAAGAGAATGAGCCTTGATAATTTCCGTGCCCAGAACCGTGGCGGCAAGGGAATCAAGGGAATGGAGACAATCGATGAAGATTACATCGAGGAACTTTTGATGACAACTTCCCATCATTACATGATGTTCTTTACCAATACCGGTCGTGTATACAGAATGAAAGCATACGAAATTCCGGAAGCGGGCAGAACCGCGAGAGGTACTGCGATCATTAACCTGTTGCAGCTTCAGCCGGGAGAGAAAATTACCGCAGTGATCCCAATCAAGGAATATACCGAAGGACACTATCTGTTTATGGCAACTAAGAATGGTATTGTGAAGAAAACACCGATCACCGATTATGCGAATGTCAGAAAAACAGGACTTGCAGCCATCACACTGCGTGAAGATGATGAATTGATCGAAGTGAAAAAGACCGATAACGAACAGGATATTTTCCTTGTGACAAAATACGGACAGTGTATCCGTTTCAATGAGAGAGATGTCAGAAGTACCGGAAGAACCTCTATGGGTGTGATCGGTATGAATTTGACGGATGGAGATAAAGTTGTCGGAATGCAGATGGAATCCCAGGGCGAATCACTGATGATCGTATCTGAAAAAGGTCTTGGAAAATGCACACTTGCATCTGAATTTACAGCCCAGAACCGTGGTGGTAAAGGTGTGAAATGCTATAAGATCACAGAGAAAACCGGAAATATCGTCGGTGTGAAAGCAGTCAATCAGGATGATGAGATGATGCTGATCACAACGGAGGGAATCATTATCCGTATCAAAGTCAGTGATACGGCATTACTCGGAAGAGTTACTTCCGGTGTAAAACTGATGAATCTTGCGGATGATGTCACAGTTGCAAGCATTGCAAAAGTACGTGAGGACAAATCCCTCATGGAAAATACAGATGAATCTGAACTTGTCACAGAGGAAGAGGAAGCCAAGAGTGCTGCGGCTGCAGCAGAGGCTGCGAAAAAAGCGGCAGGTCAGATGACAGAAACGGATGATGAATTAATGCAGGAATTATTAAGCCGTGCTGAGTCTGATTCGGAAGAGGAATAAAAAAATATTTTGACCGCAGTGATACAAAGACTTCACTGTGGTCTGGACAGTAGGCTGCCACATTTTTATGTAGCAGCCGATTTGTCTATCTAAAAACAAATTATTTTTCATGATAACAAGCCTGATTTGAAAAAAAGGATGTTCAATTTTGATTATTTGAAAAATGAATGATGTCAACACAAAAATGAAAAACAACATATGTTATCAAGAAATCCATAGTGCAAATGTGGATAACGTGTTGCGAAAATCCAACTTCCGTGGAAAAATTTCATTGTCATAGCAAAAACTTTCGTTTATACTTTTGCGTAAATATAGAATACATGAGTTTTAAAATTGTAGTAAAACTCCAATAGAAAGTAGAACAACAGGGGGAATGAAAAGTGCCGCAAAATTTTTATGAGTTAGTATGGATTTTTATTATTTATGCATTTATCGGATGGTGCACAGAAGTATCTTATGCAGCATTGGACCGGGGAATTTTTGTAAACCGGGGATTTTTAAATGGACCGTATTGTCCAATTTACGGATGTGGAGTGGTGATTGTTGTAGCTGCTTTGACTCCGCTAAAGGACAACCTGCTGATATTATTTGCGGGTTCTTTCTTACTGACTTCCATTTTGGAATACATTACAGGATTTATTCTGGAGAAAGTATTTCACAATAAATGGTGGGACTATAGCAATAAGCCGTTTAATCTTCACGGATATGTATGTTTGAAATTTTCCATCTACTGGGGACTCGCATGTACATTTATTATGGATGTGATTCATCCAATCATTTACAAAGGAATCACCATGATTCCACATATTCTGGGTGTTGTGCTGCTCTGTATTATCATGTCGGCTTTCGCTGTTGACTGCGGTGTTACTGTTACTACAATTTTGAAGTTTAACAAGCGATTAAAAGTTATGGATGAAATGGCTGCGAAAATACATAAATTATCCGATGAAATCGGTGAAAATATCTACGAAAATGTGACAACTGCAGTAGAAAAATCGGAGGAGTTCCAGGAAACACATGAGGAATTTCTCACAAAAATTTCTGATACGAAAGAAAATCTTATGGATCTGCCATCCACTGCAAAAGAGAAGATTGCTTCTACTGCAGCAAGTGCCAGAGAAAAACTTTCTGAGTCTGCAGAAAATATCAATGTAAAAGAAAAGATTGCTGCTTACAAAGAAACACGCGAGGCGGCTCGTCTGGAAAAACAGCATGAGAAAGAGGAACTTGAGCGCAGATACAAAGAATTATTTGCAGAGAAGAATTTTGGTTTCAAGCGTTTGATGAAGGCGTTCCCAGATATGACTTCCCGTGAACAGAATGAATCTCTGGAGAAATACAAGAAATACTTTAACATCCGCAAACCGGATCATAAGAAAGATGAATAGGAAAATATATATTAAATTACAAATGTAATACAATTATCGGGAGAAATTAACATGATCAGAACAGTCAATACAGAGGATATCGTAAAAAATATAAAAGAAATGTGTATCGAGGCAAACCATTATCTTTCCAAAGATATGGATAAAGCCCTGAAAGATGCCACCGTTTCTGAAAAATCAGAACTTGGTAAAAAAATATTAAATCAGCTTCAGGAAAACTTGAAAATTGCAGATGAAGAGATGATCCCAATCTGTCAGGATACCGGAATGGCAGTTATTTTTCTGGAAGTCGGACAGGATGTTCATTTTGAGGGAATGGCAGTCGAAGATGCGGTAAACGAAGGTGTCCGTCAGGGATATACGGAAGGATATTTAAGAAAATCAGTCGTTGGTGATCCTATCATCCGCGAAAATACGAAAGATAATACCCCAGCGGTGATTCATTACAGCATTGTTCCGGGAGATAAAGTGATAATTACAATGGCTCCAAAAGGATTCGGAAGTGAAAATATGAGCCGTGTGTTCATGCTAAAACCAGCTGATGGAATTGAGGGTGTAAAAAATGCAATTCTTACAGCAGTGAAGGATGCAGGACCGAATGCCTGTCCGCCAATGGTTGTCGGAGTTGGTATTGGCGGTACTTTTGAAAAATGTGCGATTTTAGCAAAAAAGGCGTTGACCAGACCGGTGGGCGAACATTCTGCTATCCCATACGTGAAAGAGTTAGAGGAAGAAATGTTAGAAAAAATCAATCGGCTTGGAATCGGACCGGGTGGACTTGGCGGAACAACCACTGCTCTCGCAGTGAATGTGAATACTTACGCGACACATATTGCAGGACTTCCGGTGGCAGTCAATATCTGCTGTCATGTGAACCGGCATGTGGTGAGGGAAGTGTAAGAAAAAACATATCACTACAAATGTTGTTTTTTTGAATTTTACAGTCATAAATGAAGAAAATATAAATTTAGAAATGGGAGCGCAGAATATGGACAAGCATATTACAACACCGATCACCGGGGAAGTGACAAAAAATTTAAAGTCCGGTGATTACGTTTACATAACAGGAACCATTTATGTGGCAAGAGATGCTGCACACAAAAGAATGATCGAGGCATTGGAGCGTGGCGAAGAACTCCCGATCGACATCAAAGATTCCACAATCTATTACATGGGACCATCCCCGGCAAGAGAGGGACGTCCAATAGGTTCTGCAGGACCGACAACTGCAACCAGAATGGATAAATATGCGCCAACTCTTTTAGATCTCGGAGAAAAGGCGATGATCGGAAAAGGAAAACGTTCGAAAGAAGTCATTGACGCGATTGTCAGAAACCATGCAGTTTACTTTGCAGCAGTCGGCGGAGCAGGGGCGCTTTTATCCAAATGTATCACAAAATCTGAGATCGTATGTTATGAAGATCTTGGAGCTGAGGCAATCCGTAAGCTTCAAGTGAAAGATTTCCCGGTGATCGTTGTCATTGACAGTGAGGGAAACAATCTGTATGAGACAGCAATCAAAAAATATTGCACGTTGGAGTAAAATGAGAACAAAAGAATAAAAAAATTGGAAGAAAATATAGCATTTCAAGTCACTGGATATGTGGATGGAAAAAGCAAAGGAATTCTGCGGTGCAGTAGAGGTTATGTACGAGAAATAACATTTGAAGCGTAATTTTTTATCATTTTTGGAGGTGTGTTCATGCAGACAGATCCATTTAAAGAATATCTAAAACAGCAGGAGCCAGATAAAAAGTATAAAGGTTATGCATGGCAGACTGCGATTGGATTGCAGGCAGTCGATGGATTGAAGCCGTCCGAATATCTCGTTGATGCAGCAATTCAGAATATTGAAGGTAAAATTACGCTGGATGAAGTAAAAAATTTATTAGATTCTTACTATGAAGAAAAACCACAGAAAAATCATGACAGGACAGAAGAGGCTGATAAAGTTTCCATACGCATTGCGAAAATACTTTCGGAACATGCATTTTCTTTTACGCCAAATGAGTATATCTCAATTCACAGAAAATTATTTACCGGAATATATGACCACGCAGGAAAAATCCGTGATTATAATATTACAAAAAAAGAATGGGTGCTGAATGGAGCAACTGTTATTTACGGAAGTGCTTCTGAACTAAGGAAAACGTTAGAATATGATTTTATGAAAGAGAAACATTATAGTTACAAAGGATTATCCATGGATGAAATCATTCACCATCTGGCAGTATTTGTTGCAAATTTATGGCAGATCCATATATTTGGAGAAGGAAATACAAGAACGACAGCCGTATTTTTTATCAAGTATCTTCGAACACTTGGATTTGATGCAACGAATGATATATTTGCGGAAAATGCATGGTATTTCAGAAATGCATTGGTTCGGGCAAATTATAATGATCTGAAACATGAGATTCATGAAACAACAGAGTATCTGGAACTGTTTTTGCGAAATCTGTTGTTGGATGAAAAAAATTTATTACAGAATCGTCTTATGCATGTTGATTATAAGGAAATGCTTGTGAGAGAGCCAAAAATAGAATATAAAACATCAGAAGCGAACATTGAAAATAGAAAAGTGAACATTCAACTGGAAAAAGTGAATATTGGAATGTTTGGAGAGAAAATTTCCGGTATTTCAAAGAAAACAATACAGCATATGGAACAACTGTGTGATTCCTTTGATAAAAATGAAATATTTGGAAGAAGCAGGGTTGAAGAGGTAACCGGGTTAAAAAATACAAGAGCATCATTGTTCTTAAAAGAACTACTCGAGAGAAATATCATCCAAAAAGTAACCGGACATGGAAAAGGAAAATACACATTTTTTATAAAGGAATAGTGAAATCAGGGGGAGTAGAGGTTATGGGAACAGTGGTAGTACGTAATTCTGTGGCAAAGAGAGTGATTGTCACACTCATGCCAGCAATCAGTTTTTTGTGTATGTTTGGTTTGGCGGCAATCAGTGTGAACTTTCTGGAATATGGATCAACAGCAGATAGAATTGTGGGATATATCGGAGTGTCCTGTATCATTCCGATGATAGTTTCAATACCGTTTATTTTTAAAGTAAACAGGGAGAAAACCGTATTAGATATCAATACTTTCTATGTAACGCCGTTTGTAGGAAGAACAAAAAATATCCCAGTTCAGGATGTAAAAGTATGCACCATTGGACGAAGAAAACAGATCCGATTATTCGATGAAAAATCAAATCTGATCTGCAAATATAAAAGTACTCAGGATAAAGAGCAGATCATTTTAAAAACGTTGCAAAAAGCAGGAACTTGTACATTTACATTTTCCGTCAGAAACGGAAAACAGGTTGTCGTAAAAGGTAGTGACAGAATTTTTACCGATTATCTTGCAACGGGAGAAGTTTCCAAGACAATCAATAGCTATAAATCGTTATACTACGTGCCACAGACCTCCTCTGTATCGGACAAAAAGCAGGAGCAGGACAGTCAGTTCGACCAGAATATAAAAAAGCAGATTGAAAAAAAAAGAAAAATATTCCAGATAGCACAGATTGTGAGCCTGATTATTTTTTTAAGAGGAATGTTTATGCTGGCTTTTAACACTCCTGGTGGAACAAGTGGCAAATTGGCGGTCATTTTCTTTTTCGGTGGAGTTATTGGAATGTTACTGAGTAAATATCTTTGCCGCAGAAAAGAATTTGAAATCACAAAGCCGACGTTCTATCGTGTGGAAGGGACTGCTGTCAATGAAAAAGATTTTGCATTCAGATCTTCCGATTCGGATCGTCACCTGATTTATGAATTTCAGGATAAATATGGAGTGAAACATCAGCGGCCATCGGACAAAGTAAACGCTTCGGACACTGCATGGGGATTGGGTGTTGGCGAAAAGAAAATCTTATGGTACAGTCCGTTTGTTCCATACTTACTGGATCAGGAGCCGTTAGAGTTTAAAATGTTCATGGATAGACGAAGACTTACCCCGGGTGAATGGATCAAACGGCATCCTATCCTGACCGTGGGTTGTATCGCTTTCATTGTATGGATTGGTTTTCGTGGATATAAGTTTGGAAAAGCGCAGATTTTTATTTACACACATGACGGAAGAAACTTAAAAACAGAGTGGACAGCGCGTGATGCTGTCACAGATGAACAGACAAATACAGCGGTGGAGGCTGCAGGAATGGAGCGGGAAGAACTGGAAAAATGGCTGAAACAGTCCTTCTATCCATATTTTTATGTGAACAGTACCAGCTTTGGAGAGTTTGATGCATTTGATGTGGAAAATTATGCGGACGTCATGGGAGAGGATAAGGTGGAAGCTATCCGGGAAAATATCTCCGATTATTGGGGGATTCATGACAGAAAAAGCCTTATGAAAACAACCGATTCCCTGTTACAAAAAGGCGATAAATATACTTATGCACAGACTTTGGAAAAATTAGGGGAAGAGGCGCTGACATTACCGGAGGACAGTATCTATTATACATACAAATTGTATGCCCCAGATGAAATGTGCAAATATCTGGGAACTTATTACGCATACAATAACATTGGGGATGCAGGAGTGGATGCATGGGACTATTGCAGATGCATCCGGTTATTTGCATTTGGCTATATATGTGGTTATATTTCGTATGACGAATATCTGATTCATGCCGCACCGCTTGCAGTCTATCTGCAGAATGAATATGATTCCTGGGAAACAATGTATGAGAGTTATTACTACGGTTATCTTATTTTTGCAGGAAGAAATAAAAACTCAAGCAGCAGCGTCATCTATAGTGACTATAGATATTACGAGATCATGGCAGATAAGACAGAGATTCCGTTTCGGACAGAAGAGAGATAATCTCACAACGGGAATACAGGAGTATTATTATGAAAATCGGAATTATTTCAGACATACACAGCAACATTTACGCTTTTAAGGCATGCACAGAGTATATGGAAAAACAGAAATGTGACGAGTACTTCTTTCTCGGAGATTATATTTCCGATACACCTTACACAAGAGAAACCATGGATTATCTGTATGAATTTATGGAAAACCATACCTGTCATCTGCTGAGGGGCAATCGTGAGGAGTATATGCTCACACAGCAGGAAGCCAGAAAAAAGAAATGCACAGAGCAGATGTGGATAAGTAACTCCGCAAGTGGAAACTTACTCTACACTTACAGGCAGCTTGTGGATAAAGATTTTGATTTTTTTCGGACTCTTCCAATTACATTTATTTATGAGAAAGCAGGTTATCCGTCCATTACCTGTTGTCATGGATCACCGGCGAGCAGCAGGGAACTCTTACAGTTGAATGAAGATCCGGTAAAACAATGGTTAGAAAAGATTGACACTGATTACATGATCTGTGCTCATACGCATTATCCGGGAGAGATGACATACAAAAACAAACATTACTTTAATTCAGGCAGTGTTGGAATATCCATTGATGATGCCGGATATGCACAGTGCATGTTGTTAGAGTCCGGTGTGGAAAATGGAACAACAATCTGGAAACCTCAATTTCTGAAAGTACCTTATGACAATCAGAAAGTTGCACAGGATATGATCACTGGCGGACTGCTTTCTATAGCACCGTGGTTTGTTAACAGCAACATTCTGACAATCCTTACCGGAATCGACTGTTCAGCCAAAATGGTTGAGTTGGCAGAAAAACTTGCGTTAGAGGACAATGCTCAGACAAAGTGGCCGCACATTGATGAAAAATATTTTGAAGAGGCAGCCGCATATTATAAAATTCCGGATTACCGTGCCAGAAACAATGAAAAGGAACGTTAGAAAAAAGATAACATTTGCAGAACAAACACCATTAGATATAAATCCGGAAAAAAACAGGAGATGATGAAAATGAATATAAGAACTGCAACATTACAAGACATCGACCAGATTGCGGCAGTGGAAAAAGAATGCTTTCCGGCAGCAGAGGCGGCAACAAAAGAGGAATTTGAGCAGAGGCTTTCACATTATGCAGATCATTTCTGGCTGCTGTTCGAGGATGACACATTAATCGCATTTGTTGATGGTATGGTGACAGATCAGGAAGACCTGACAGATGAAATGTATGAAAATGCGTCTATGCATCAGGAAAATGGAGCATGGCAGATGATATTTGGTGTCAATACGCTCCCGGCATATAGAAACCACGGCTATGCCGGAGAACTTTTAAAAAGAGCGATCGCAGATGCAAAAGACCAGAGAAGAAAAGGTCTTGTCCTTACGTGCAAAGACCGGCTGGTGCATTACTATGCAAAATTTGGTTTTGAAAACGAGGGCGTTTCAGAATCCATGCACGGAAATGTCGTGTGGAATCAGATGAGACTGAAGTTTTAAAGTTCAGGATGAATTCATGTAGATATAAGGAAAGACAGCAGGAGCGGATCAGTATGTTTTGGGAAAAGAAAACAAAAATAAGAAAACATATTATTTTTTATGGCAGAGTTCAGGGAGTGGGGTTCCGTTATTATGCAGTGCAGAAAGCAAATCAGCTCGGACTGACCGGCTGGGTGAAAAATCTGTATGACGGCAGCGTGGAAATGGAAGTAGAAGGCGAGGAACCGCTGATCGATGAGCTGATCATTTTTTTGCAAAACCGTACCTACGTCTGGATTGAAAATATGGATGCAAAAAGCATCCCACTGGAACATGATAACGGATTTTACGAGAGATAAAAGAAGATATAATATGCAGATGGCAGTTATGCGGATGCATGTTTGATGATAAAAAATTGAAAGAAAATAAGGAGTGTGACAGCTATGCCATGTACAACAATTTTAGTAGGAAAAAAAGCAAGTTATGACGGATCAACCATAATCGCAAGAAATGATGATTCAGGATCCGGACATTATACTTCAAAAAAATTTGCAGTGATCCACCCGGAGGAACAGCCGAAAATCTATAAATCGGTCATTTCGCATGTTGAGATCGAGCTTCCGGAAAATCCGATGCGCTATACTGCAATGCCAAATGCAGAAGAGGGCGAAGGTATCTGGGCAGCCTGCGGAGTGAATGAAGCGCATGTCGGAATGACAGCAACGGAAACGATCACATCCAATCCAAGAGTTCTTGGTGCAGATCCGCTTGTAAAATATCAGCCTGCAAAAGACGGAAAAGAAGAAATTCCTGGAGGAATCGGGGAAGAGGATATTGTATACATTGTACTTCCATACATACACAGTGCAAGAGAAGGTGTCAAGCGTCTCGGCAGCCTGTTAGAACAGTATGGTACTTATGAAATGAATGGAATTGCATTTCAGGATGCAGATGAGATCTGGTGGTTAGAGACAATCGGCGGACATCACTGGATTGCAAGAAAAGTGCCGGATGATGTTTATGTGATGATGCCAAATCAGTTTGGAATGGATCAGTTTGATCTTGAGGATGCATTCCAAGACCAGAAGGAATATATGTGTTCCGCCGATCTGAAAGAATTTGTTGAAAAAAATCATTTAAACCTTTCACAGGATGGAACATTTAATCCAAGAGATATTTTTGGCAGCCATGATGACTCTGATCATGTATACAATACACCGAGAGCATGGTACATGGCACGCTGCCTGAATCCGAATACGATGAACTGGGATGGACCGGACGCAGACTACACACCGCTTTCTGATGATATCCCTTGGTGCATGGTTCCGGAGAAAAAGGTGACGATCGAAGATGTAAAATATGTGCTTTCTTCTCATTTCCAGGGAACACCATACGATCCATATGCTTCTTATGGAGATAAATCTATGAAGGGTGCATATCGTGCGATCGGTGTAAACCGGACAGATTTCTTAGGAATCATCCAGATGAGACCGGATGCAGAAGAAGACAGCCGGGCAATCGAATGGGTGGCATTTGCTTCGAACGTATTTAATACAGCCGCACCGTTCTACACAGATGTAGAGAAAGTACCGGAGTATTTTTCCAATACGACAGGCGATGCTTCAACAGATAATTTTTACTGGGCAAGCAGGATGATCGCAGCCATGGCAGATGCTTCTTATAGTAAATCCATTTTCCATATTGAACGTTATCAGGAAAGAGTCATGTCAAAAGGACATGAATATATCAACCAATATGATGAACTTCTGTCAAAAGAAAGTGATGCAGAAAAACGCATGCAGCTTCGTCAGGAGGCAAATGAAAAAATTGCTGACATGGTAAAAAAAGAAACGCAGGATACATTGAATAAAGTATTGTATGAGCTGAGCAATCAGATGAAAAATGCATACTCCAGATCAGACGCATAAGGAACGATTATATTTGTTGGAGAGTGGTGAAAAGTTATGAAGTTATTGTTTAAACAAAGGTTGTTTTCATGGTTTGACAGCTATGATATTTATGATGAAGCCGGCAATACTGTGTATGTAGTAAAAGGCCAGTTTTCCTGGGGACATAAACTTGCAATTTATGACGCTTATGGAAATGAAGTAGGAATGGTTGTTCAGAAAGTTCTTACCTTTCTTCCTAAATTCGAAATTTATAAAAACGGCAGTTATATCGGATGCCTGAGCAAAGAATTCTCATTCC
>OIWL01002938.1_pt1 | contig 12898 bp, 10 predicted proteins | sample 1587561 | NCBI WGS metagenome assembly OIWL01 (sample SAMEA3888903, study PRJEB22519) | human gut metagenome | biome: human gut; feature: human-associated habitat; material: faeces | place: Denmark | collected 2010 | reverse complement strand
GCCCTCGCTGCTCTGATTCCAGCATTTGAATGCTGTTTGTCAGGGGCAGCGGTCGGTTGGCGGATTTTTTCATTTTGGGGCTTGACTTTTAATAGTTAGTCTCCCAGAAGGACCTGAAGTCGCTGGGTCGCATCGCCGTCCGCATCATGGTCTATTATGTCCTCACCACGCTGGTGGCTACCGTCATCGGCCTCGCCACCGCTTCCGTCCTCAAGCCCGGCGTCCACGCCAACTTCACCGGCCTCGCTAGTAAGGAGGTCTCCGGCTCGACTGACATCACCATCGCGCAGTTCTTCACGAATATGTTCTCCTCCAATATGTTCGTCACCTTCTCTGAGAGCAACATCCTGCAAACCGTCGTCATCGCAGTGATGCTGGGCGTCGCCATCATGCTGGTGAAGAACGACGAGCACCGTGAAAAGCTCATCTCTGGCGCGAACGCCCTGTGCAGCATGGTCTTCTCCCTCATCGGCATGATCATGAAGGCCTCCCCCATCGGAATCTTCTTCCTGATGGGTGCCTCCTTCGGCAAGTACGGCACCAGCATCTTTACCTCCATGGCCACCTTGCTGGGCACCTACTATCTGGCCTGCATCCTGCAGGTGCTGCTGGTGTACGGCCTCGTGCTCTGGTTTGCAGCAGGCATTTCTCCCCTCCGCTTCATCCGCGACAGCGCTGAGCTGTGGGTCTACACCCTGTCCACCTGCTCCAGTGTGGCCGCTATCCCCGTCAACATGAAAGTCGCCCGCGAGAAGTTCAACGTCCCTGACAGCATCTCCAGCTTCACCGTACCCCTCGGCTCTCAGATGAACTACGACGGCAGCGTCATCCTTTACGGCTGCGTCATTATGTTCATCAGTCAAGTCTGCGGCCAGAGCGTCAGCCTCGAAATGATGCTCCGCGTCGTCCTGCTCTCCGCCATCCTTTCCACGGGCGGCGGCGGCATCCCGGGCAGCGGCATCGTCAAGCTGCTAGTCATGGTCGAAGCTTTCTCCCTTCCCACTGAGATTGTTGGCATCATCGCCGCATTCTACCGCCTGTTCGATATGGGCACCACCACCAACAACTGCCTCGGCGACCTGGCCGGTACCGTCCTCGTCTCCAAGCTCGAGGAAAAGCGGGCCAAGAAGCTCGCTGCCCCCCAAGACAACAACTAAGTTTCCATCTCATCTTCTTCAGAACGCCCCCTGTGCAGCAGTGCACCGGGGGCGTTTTCTTTTGGATAATAGATGGAGCTGTTACATATTGTTTTAGCCGAAAGTGCAGCATCCATTTTCAAAATCAAACGTATGATCAAACAATTCAAAAGAGTATGCGCGTCATAAATCCATCGGAAATTTCTGATTTTCGAGAAAATTTGTTGCACATGTTTTTGTTTTTGGTATTGATACCGTTTGATTCTTACTCCTATTCGTACAAAAATAGAGGCTGTCGCATATGCAACAGCCCCTCGTTCTGTACTTTAGCCGCCCAGATATGCGCTGCGGACACGCTCGTTGGTCAGCAGTTCGGCACCGGTGCCCTCCATGACCACGCGGCCCGTCTCAAGGACGTAGGCGCGGTCGGCCACAGAAAGGGCCATCTGTGCGTTCTGCTCCACCAGAAGGATGGTCATGCCCTCCTTGTGGATGTTCCGGATGATGTCGAAGATCTCCTGCACCAGCAGGGGGGACAGGCCCATGGAAGGCTCGTCCAGCATCAGCATGGAAGCGTTGCTCATCAGGGCGCGGCCCATGGCCAGCATCTGCTGCTCGCCGCCGGACATGGTCCCGGCCAGCTGCTTGCGGCGCTCCTTCAGGCGGGGGAACAGCTCGAAGACCTTTTCCTTGTTGGGGGCGATGGTGGAGTTGGGCTGGGTGTAAGCGCCCATGTCCAGATTCTCCTCCACGGTCATATGCAGGAAGACATGGCGGCCCTCCGGCACCTGTGCCAGACCGGCCTCGACGATCTTATGGGCGCGGACGCCCTTGATGCTCTTGCCCTTATAGAGCACATCGCCGGTCTTGGGGTGGAGCAGGCCGGACACCGTCTTCAGGGTGGTGGACTTGCCTGCGCCGTTGGCGCCGATGAGGGTGACGATCTCGCCCTCGTTCACCTCGAAGGAAACATCCTTGACTGCGTGGATGTTGCCGTAAAAGACGTTGATGTTATCAACCTTCAGTAAAGTCTGTGCCATCGCTCAGCCCTCCTTCTTGCCCAGATAGGCTTCAATGACCTGCGGGTTATTGCGGATCTCGTCCGGCGTGCCCTTGGCGATGATACGGCCAAAGTTCAGCACGGCGATGCCCTCGCAGATGCCCATGACAAGGCTCATATCGTGCTCGATGAGCAGGACAGCGATGTTGAACTCGTCGCGGATGCGGCGGATGGTCTCGGTCAGCTCCGCAGTCTCGGAGGGGTTCATACCGGCGGCAGGCTCGTCCAGCAGCAGCAGCTTCGGGCTGGTGGCCAGAGCACGCATGATCTCCAGACGGCGCTGTGCGCCGTAGGGCAGGCTGCCGGCCTGTGCATTGGCGAGGTCGGCCATGTGGAAGATGTCCAGCAGCTCCAGTGCACGCTCGGTGCACTTCTTCTCTTCCTTCCAGTAGTTGGGCAGGCGGAGGAGCGAGGAAGCCAGATTATACTTCATGGACTCGTGGAGGCCCACCTTCACATTGTCGATGACGGACAGCTCCTTGAACAGCCGGATATTCTGGAAGGTGCGGGCCACGCCCATCCGGTTGACCTGATAGGTCTTCTTCCCGGCGGTGGGCATACCATCGATGAGGATGGAGCCGCGGGTCGGCTGATACACGTTGGTCAGCAGGTTGAACACCGTGGTCTTACCGGCACCGTTGGGGCCGATGAGGCCCGTGATCTCGTTGCGGCCGATCATCAGGTTGAAGCCGTCCACGGCGGTCAGACCGCCGAAGTCGATGCCCAGCTCACGGACGTCGAGGATGGGCTTCTTGTCCTTGTCGCGGTCGGTCAGAAAGCCGCCGGAAGGGACGCTGTGTAACTTCGTCTGAAACTCACTCATGGTCTGCGCCCTCCTTGTCAGCATTCTTTTTGCGGAACAGTTCGCCGTTCATGGCCTTTTCCACAATGCGGCTCATCGAGAAGTCATAGCTGCCCAGCAGTCCGCCCGGGCGGAAGATCATCATGAGGATCAGCACCAGCGAGTAGACCACCATGCGGTAGCTCTCGAAGCTGCGGGTGGCCTCGGGCAGGATGGTCAGGACGGTGGCGGAGAGGATGGAGCCAAGCATGGAGCCCATGCCGCCTAGAACCACCATGACCAGGATCTCGATGGACTTCATGAAGCCGAAGGTAGAGGGGTCGAGGACGCCCAGATAGCAGGCGTACAGGCCGCCGGCCAGACCGGCGAAGGCCGCAGAGAAGGCGAAGGCCATGACCTTATAATAGGTCGTCTGGATGCCGCAGCTCTCGGCTGCGATCTCGTTGTCGCGGATGGCGAGGACAGCCCGGCCATGGCGGCTCTTCATCATGGCGTGGATGGCGAAGCAGGTGATGACCACGCAGAGGAAGACGTTCCAGTAATTGGAGTATTTCGGGATGTTCTTGAGGCCCTTTGCGCCGTAGAACAGCTTGAAGCCCAGCACATCGTCGATGTTGTTCAGGGTGATGCGGATAATCTCGCCGAAGCCCAGCGTCAGGATGGCCAGATAGTCGCCGGTCAGGCGGAGGGCCGGGATGCCGATGAGGACGCCGAAGATGCCGGCCATCACAGCGCCCAGCGCCAGACCGATGACAAATGCCACGCCGGAGGGCAGCGGGCTGTACTTGGTGAAGAGGGCGCAGGTATAAGCACCCACAGCCATAAATCCGGCATGGCCCAGCGGCAGCTGACCCAGATAGCCGGTGGACACGTTCAGGGACACGGCGAGGATGATATTGATGCCCACGGTGAGCAGGACTTTGTTCTGATAGGTGGAGAGGACGTTCTGCGTCATGAAGGAGAGCAGAACGAACAGCAGCACCACCAGCACGGTGTTCATCAGATAGCGCACCGGCATCTTCAGGGTCTTGCGTTTCAGTTTGTTCATGTTACAGTCCCCCTTACACCTTTTCCTGCACCTTGCGGCCGAGGAAGCCCGTGGGCTTGACCAGCAGCACGATGATGAGGATGGCAAATGTGACGGCGTCCTTCCATGCAGACAGGCCGATGGCCGAGACGAAGCACTCGCACAGGCCGATGGCAATACCGCCGACCATAGCGCCCGGAATGGAGCCGATGCCGCCCAGAACGGCGGCGACGAAGGCTTTCAGGCCCAGCATGGAGCCCATCGTGGGGGTAGCCTGCGGGTAGGAGCAGCAGTACAGCACCGAGCCGATGCCGGCCAGCGCCGAGCCGACCGCGAAGGTAAAGGAGATGGTGCTGTTGACGTTGATGCCCATCAGGCGGGCAGCATCCATATCCTCCGAGACGGCGCGCATGGCCTTGCCGAGCTTGGTCTTCTGGACGAGGAAGGTCAGCGCCAGCATGGACAGCACCGTAACGACCAGCGTGATGATGGAGGTCAGGCCCAGAGGCACCTTGCCGACCGAGAAGGTCTTGGCATCAAAATAGGAGGGGATGACCTTTGCGCCGCTGCCCATGACCAGCTCTGCAGTGTACTCAAGGAAAAACGACACACCGATGGCCGTGATGAGCAGAGAGATGCGGGGTGCGCTGCGCAGCGGGGTGTAGGCCACCTTCTCGATGACCACGCCCAGCAGCGTACAGGTGATGATGGTGGCGCAGACGGCAGTTACCGGGCCAAGACCCAGCTGGTTCATGACGAACCATGACATATACGCACCCACCATGATGACATCGCCGTGGGCAAAGTTCAGCAGCAGGATGATGCCGTACACCATGCTGTAGCCCAGTGCGATCAGTGCGTAGATGCTGCCCAGCGACAAGCCGTTGATGAGCTGGCTGAAAAACACTGTCATTGTCTGATACTTCCTTTCTGAGGTCGTGGACGGATATAACAAAAAGCGGAGACTGCCGAGTAAACCTGTTCCGGCGGTCTCCGCAAATGGGTCATTTACTTTCTGGATCTTGCTCTTATGCCGCACACCGGTGCGCAGAACCAGAGCAGGATCAGAACATCTCCTTCAGGACCGGCTTGCCGTCCACATAGGTCAGGATAGCGGTCTGCTTGACGGGGTTGTTGTGCTCGTCGAAGGTGAAGGTGCCGGTGATGCCATTGATCGTACCACCCTTGATGGCATCGATGACAGCCTGCTTGTAGTCGTCAGAGGCAGCCTCAAGACCGGCATCCTCTGCGGCCTGAATGCCGTAAACAATGGTCATTGCTGCATCGTAGCCCAGCGGAGAGAAGCCGTTGGGGTACTCCTCACCGTACTCTGCCTTGTAGGCATTCTCAAAATCGGTGTTGGAGCCCTTTGCATAGTTGGCGCAGAAGTAGGTGTCGGTCAGCTGGTCGTTGGAAGCGTAGCCCTCCAGACCATCCCAGCCGTCGCCGCCGAGGAAGGGGACCGTCAGGCCGATGCTCTCTGCCTGAGACAGGATCTGACCCACCTCCTGATAGTAGTTGGGGCAGAAGACCGTCTCGGGGGCTTTGCCGAGGATGGTGGTCAGCTGAGTCTTGTAATCGACGTCGCCGTCGGAGTAGCTCTCCTGATCGACGATGGTGCCTCCCTGTGCCTCGAACTCGTTGACGAAGTTCTCGGCCAGACCCTCGTTGTAGTCAGCGCCCTTCTTGAAGATGACGGCTGCCTTGGTGTAGCCCAGCTTCTGGTAAGCGTAGTCTGCCATCTTGATGCCCTGGAACGGGTCGGTGAAGGTAGCACGGAAGACGTTCTCATAGACGGTGTCGGTCTCGGCATCGTAGGTGACAGCCTCAGCGGTCGCAGAAGCAGTGACCATGGGCATATTGTAATCCTGACTCTCGGCCACGACAGCCAGAGTCGGGGTGGTGGTGACGTCGCCCACCAGAGCGGTGATGCCCTGATCGCACATCTTGGTGAAGCAGGTGACAGCCTGCGTAGCATCGCCCTGCTCGTCCATCGTGATGATCTCAAGCTGCTTGCCGTTGACGCCGCCCTTTTCGTTGACCTGCTTCAGGTACAGGGTAGCGCCGTTGACGACGGCCTGACCGTAGACAGAGACATCGCCGGTCAGAGGTCCGATGACGCCGACCTTGATGGTGTCGCCGGAAGCGGCAGTGGAAGCAGCGGTGGAGGTAGAAGCAGCGGTGCTGGAAGAGCCGCCGCAGGCGGTCAGAACGCCGGCAGCAGTCACAACACCGGCAGCAGCCAGAAAGCTACGACGAGAGATCATGTTTTTCATAAGTCTATATCCTCCTGATATTTGGAAGCATTCGTGTTTTTGGCGGCTTTCCTGCCCGGCCTGCTGCCGGTATCCGGAAAAGCCGCTAAGGAAGCAAAGTTCCCTTCCCTCAAAGCGGCTCTGCTATCTTGAGTCTTATTATAAGCACTCCGGTGCAAGTCTGCAATTCACAAATCGTCCATAGTTTCCGAGGGCTTTCCGGTAAAACTTGCTATTTTTCACAAAATCCCCGGTTGCTTTTTGGTTACTTTTTCAAATTGTTCACCTGAGAAAAACAGAACATGAAATCGATTCACAAGTAACAAAAAGATGACACAACTTTCCTGCATTGAAGTTTGCTTTGACTAACATTATCGTTTTCTCTTGCATCCCGGGCCGAATCATGGTAGGATAATGTCGGTTAGTTAGCGCATACTATCCAAATGAGAAGAGCGCATCCATTCCTATTATATATGGAGGTACAGAGTATGAACTATCTTGAGATCGTAGACGTTCTGGGCCGTGAGATCCTGGACTCCCGCGGCAACCCCACTGTAGAGGCCGAGATCACGCTGGCCGACGGCACGGTAGCCCGGGGCTGCGCCCCTTCCGGTGCATCCACCGGCGAGTTCGAGGCGCTGGAGCTGCGCGACGGCGACAAGGGCCGCTATCTGGGCAAGGGTGTCACCAAGGCCGTGGAGAACATCAACACCGTCATCGCTGATGCCGTCATCGGCATGGATGCCTCCGACACCTATGCCATCGACAAGGCCATGATCGACGCCGACGGCACCAAGGACAAATCCAAGCTGGGCGCCAACGCCATTCTGGCCGTCTCCATCGCCGCCTGCCGCGCTGCGGCCGCTTCGCTGGATATGCCCCTCTACCGCTTCCTCGGCGGCGTGAACGGCAACCGTCTGCCTGTCCCCATGATGAACATTCTGAACGGCGGCGCACACGCCACCAACACCGTGGACACGCAGGAGTTCATGATCATGCCCGTGGGTGCCCCCTCCTTTAAGGAGGGCCTGCGCTGGTGCGCTGAGGTCTTCCACGCTCTGGCCTCCATCCTGAAGGCCAAGGGTCTGGCCACCTCCGTCGGCGACGAGGGCGGCTTCGCCCCCAACCTGTCCAGCGACGAGGAGACCATCGAGACCATTCTGGCCGCTATCGAGAAGGCCGGCTATGTTCCCGGAAAGGACTTCATGCTGGCCATGGACGCTGCTTCCTCCGAGTGGTGGAACGACGAGGAGAAGTGCTATATCCAGCCGAAGTCCGGCAAGAAGCTGACTCAGCAGCAGCTGGTTAAGATGTGGAAGAACTTCGCTGAGAAGTACCCGATCATCTCCCTCGAGGACGGCATGGCAGAGGAAGACTGGGAAGGCTGGGCTATGCTGACCAAGGCTCTGGGCGACAAGATCCAGCTGGTTGGCGACGACCTGTTCGTAACCAACACCGCTCGTCTGTCCAAGGGCATCGAGCTTGGCGTTGCTAACTCCATCCTGATCAAGGTTAACCAGATCGGCTCCCTGACCGAGACCCTGGACGCTATCCAGATGGCTAACCGCGCAGGCTACACCGCAGTTGTATCCCACCGTTCCGGCGAGACCGAGGACGCAACCATCGCTGATATCGCTGTTGCACTGAACGCTGGCCAGATCAAGACCGGTGCTCCGTCTCGTACCGACCGCGTTGCAAAGTACAACCAGCTGCTCCGCATCGAGGAAGAACTGGGCGAGGACGTTGCACAGTTCCTGGGCAAGAAGGCTTTCTTCAACCTGAAGAACAAGTAAGTCTCCGTCCTTACCGATACTGCAATATGAGAAAACCGCACGCTTTTGCGTGCGGTTTTTTTTATAGCAATTTCTTGCGAATATATAGTAAATTCTTGCGTTTGAGTTGACGGATGGACAAACCTGTGCTATCATAAACGCAGTAGCATAGCGAATTCTCTGTGCTGAAACAGAGAATCTGGCTTTTTTGGATAAAATTGCTCACATTTTCATTTCTTTATCATAAATCACCTCTGTGCCTTGTGCGCAGAGGTGATTTATTTTTTCGGACAGACGCGGCTTGAAAAATCAGCCGCCGTAGCCGTTCTTCCATCGCTGCAGCGCGAGCGCTGCGTTCTTGTAGCTGACATCGGCGGTCGGCGTTCCGGCGGGCACACCGAGGATAGCTGCGTCACTCTGACGAACGTATCCGCTGGTTTTCCAGCGCTCAAGCGCCTGCTCGTAGGCACGGGTCTGTGCATTCGCAGCCGCACTGCTGACATTCAGCTGATAATTGCGCCAGTTCAGCGTCGGCGTGCCGTTCAGGAAGCCGGTCAGACCGGCTACCGACAAGCCGTAATCGCGGTCGGCGTTAAACTGGCTCAGTGCCGCCTGCGCCTGCTGGAGCGCCGCATTTTCCGATGCGGTATAGTAGCTGTTCTCGGCGGCTGCGGTCTGTTCATCGGCAGCATTCTGCGCTGCCGCACGCGCGGACAGACGCGCCTGCCCAAGCGAATTCAGGTCGCTGCGGTACCGGTTGTCCACCGCAATGCGGCTGGTCTCCGCCATGCCGCTGGTGGCTGCCTGCCCGCGTGCGCCCATGTTAAGTCCGAGCGCCGCCAGCTTTTCCTCGTTGTTCACCGCGGACTGTCGGGCATTGATGTCGGTCTGACGCATACCGGCGGCGTAGTCGCTCTCGATGGATGCGAGATTGCTCTCCAGCTGCCTTGCAATGCGGCTGCGGGCGGTCTCAAATCGCTTGAAACGGGCATTTTCCGCCGCATCATACAGGCTGCTGACGCGGTTTGCACCGGTTGTTGTGCTTGAAACCGAGTACGGACGGTAGTTGCCGTTCCACGTCGAAACCGCGTCGTTGGATGCAACCTTGCCGCCGAGACCGAGCGAGTCAATCTTGTTCTGGCGTTCGCTCAGCAGCTGCTGGCGTTTCGCTGAATCAGTCGTGCCGGCGATTGCCGCCGAGTAGTCAAAATTGTCGCGGTAGCCGTTGGAATTGAGCGTGCCGGAGGACGTGCTTGACGTCGATTTGCTTGCCGCCGTCTTAGACGAAGCTGACTTGGACGCGGTTGACTTTACGGTTGATGTTCGGCGCGCGGAAGTTGATTTGATGATTGCCAAAGGGGAATCCTCCTTTCTAAATTACGGTCTGCCCCTGTGTCCAGCGGATGGTGAGCGCGAGCAGACCAAACGGCTCATCCGGCCGGTCGTTACCGATGCGCACGGCAAACAGAGGACTGCGGTGCTGCTTCCATCGGGTACGGTACGTTACGGCGCCCGGAATGCACCGGAAGGAGAACCGTGAAAAGTCCAGTGTGCGGAAGGAAAACAGGTCCATATTGCGGGAAAGCGCAAGCTGGGCACCGTTTTCGTTCTCGTACTGCACGGTCGCGCCCGAGCGGGAATGCGGCATGAGCGTCGGAATCACGTCCCGCACGGTCTTGAAGCGGCTCCAGTCGGAGAGCGGCAGGGTAGGCGTGCGCCAGTACGCGGCAATCGCCGCCGTGTCATCAAGATAGGCGTGCTCCTCCTCGCTTTTGGCAAAGCGGCACAGCCGGCCGTCTGCCGTGCCGAACCACAGCTGACCGTTCAGCACCGCCAGACACTGTGCAGGCACATTGACCCAGAAAAACCACGCCGGATCGCCGTTTTCCTCGGTCAGAGAGCCGTCCGCGACATAAATGTGTCCGTTTACTGCCAGATAATATTTGCCCTCGAATACCACCGCACAGGCGTTTTTGAGGTCGGCCTCCTGCGATAATTTCGGCACAATGGCATCGGATACCGAGCGGATCGTCCGCTGTTCGGCAACGGCGGTGCCGTACACGCCCTGCACACCTCTTGCCGAGAGATACAGCGGCAGGTCGTTCAGCACGGCGAAGCAGCGGCTTGAAATCGCGCCTTCACCTTGCGCACCTTGCTTGAGCGGATACAGCGCAGAACCGTCATCCGCCATCATGTAGGTGCGCAGATAGCTGGTCGCCTCCTGTGCGCCGCCGGACTTGACCACGACCTGACTTTCGTACTGTTTGAGATAGCCGACGATCGCAGATGCATCCGTACCCATGCGGGTGTAGCCGGTGTCCGGAAAGTAGGTCGGGTCGTACAGGCCGCTCTGCCAGTCACAGTCCGGCTCATCCGGGTTGCCGGAAAGGAACACGCGCGTGTCGTTTTTGCCGCCGTACAGCCCGGCAAAGCGGCATTTGTTGATCTTATCCGCGTGTCCGCTGACGGTTTTGGCAAACGCGATGGACACATTTGCCAGACCGTTTCCGTTTGCCGGAGCAGCGGCCAGCGTTACCAGACCGGTCGAGCGGTTGACCGCCGAAACGGTAACCGCCGAGCCGTTGACCTCAGCCGTAACAGTTGTTTCGTCGAGGTCGGTCGCGTCCACCTTGAACTGGGTCGCCGTGCCGTCACCGATAAAGGTGTTGATGCGTTTAGGCGTCAAGAGATTTACCGCCTCGTAGCTGATGCCGCCGCCGGTCGGCGCCGCAGAGATGGTCGTAGTCGGCACATAGGCTGTGCCGGATACGGAAACGGCTTCCCAGGCCGTATTCTTGCTGCTTTTGAGCACCGCACGATAGGTTTTGCCGTCCATCAGGTACAGCACACCCTTCATCGTAAACGACTGGGAAAACGCCTCGTTCATGTCTGCGCACAGCTCGGTCTGCGTGCCGTCCGGCGCCCGAAAATACAGCTTTGCACCCGCATGAACGGCACAGCCCACACCATCCGGCATGGCGAATAACCCGTAGATGGGTGCGTCAAACTGCGTCTGTGTGCGCCATCCGGTGCGCTTTACCAGAAAATCGTTCTGGTCGCAGATCATGTTCTGCATATCCGGCGAGCGGGAGAGGGAAACCTTGGTCGGATGCGTGCGGCAGTCGATGCCGCCGAACCGGCTGACCACGGTCTGCTGCTCGGCCTCCGGATAGGGAAATTCATAGCTTCGCATTAAATCATCTCCTGCACGGCGGTAAACTGCGCGGGACAGTGACTCAGCAGGCGTTCGCTGTACTCGGTTGCCGCCCAGTTAAACTTGGCCTTGTCGTCATCCGCGACAAGCAGCGCCGCCAGTCCGTACGGAAAACATTCGCGCGCCAGCCAGTCGCCGGCGGGCAGCTCCTCGGTCAGCGCCATCATGCGCGGCGGCACAAGCAGCACGTCTTTGCCGTCAGACGCACGTTCTGCGTTCATCTCGCGCAGGCTGTTCGCTAACAGCTGGTTGAGCGCACCGAGCGCAAACTGCTCGTAATACACACCGCTGTCCGGTGTTTCGGATAAAATATTCAGCGCTGCACGAAAGCATTCGGTTCCGGTCATAGGGTTACCTCCTTTGTGATGAGTTTATTGGATACAGTGAAGAGTTAGAAGGCAGGAGTGGGGAGTAAACGAAGAAAACCTCCTACCTCCTCACTCCTAACTCTTATCTGCTATTTGAATTTAGGGCAATATCGCATAATTGAACAAGCCGTAGCTTTCATTGTGCGGTGTTGCCTTAGCCTTCCGCTACCTCGGACGGATACGCGCCGGACTGCACGCAGTATGCGCGGATCTTGCAGCCGGTCTCCGGCGTCAGCACAGTGCCGGCAACGTAATCCTTTGCGGAATCCGAGTAGCGCGGATCCGAGCCGTCCAGGGTGTAGCGCACCTTACCGAACGCGGTAATCTTGCCCTGGCTGATGGTCGGTGCGCTCGAGCGGCAGTCCTCATCGACCAGTGCATACACGCCGCCGCACTTTGCGCCGAGCACATATGCGTCGTAGTAGTGACGGCCCTCGATCAGTGCACCGGACACGCCGACCGGGTCCTCATGCACCTTGGCATCCGCAATCTTGTACGGCATGAGCACGGCATCCTTGTGTGCAACGAGAAAGTACACGTCCTCCGGCAGATAGCTCTTGGGAACACGGACGACATTCATGCCGAATACCTCGCCGCACACGCCCTTGGCGATGGACTGACGCGCCAGCACGTCCACACCGGCAAACTCGTCCGAGGTGCACACCAGCTTGTACATTTCGCTGGTCAGGTATAGATAGCGGTTGTCGTCCGGCACGAGCGCATCGTCAAGTGCCTGCGACGCATCCGCAATCTTGCTGATGATATTCGCCTTGGTCGGCTTTGCACTTTCCACAATGCTGCCCGCCATGGTGACGAAGCGCTTGAATGCGTATTTGTCCGCCGCCGGTGTGGACTTTTCGTTCAGCTGCAGGCGCAGCATGTCGGCGGCGTTCTTGACCAGATTCTGATCGAGGTTGTTGCCCTTGTCGATGGTCAGGGTAAACGCCTTGTCCTGCGTCATGGTCAGCTCCTGTACCACATCCTGCATTTCGGTCACATCGCCGTAGCGCTTCAGACCGCCGTCACGGTCGTAATCGACCTCTTCGACGGTGATCGGGGTGTAAACCTTGAGCGTTTTCACGCCGGTCAGGTCATACGTCTCGGCGGTCTTGCCCTTGATGAAGGACGCACGGGTGAATACCTCCGCAATCTGGTCGGAATACTTGCTTGCGAGATTGATAGCCATAAAAATTTACCTCCTATATAAATGGTCGATTGTAAAATGAAGTTGGACACCTAAGAAAAAATCCATAGTGATTTTCCC
>OIWL01002933.1_pt1 | contig 12926 bp, 10 predicted proteins | sample 1587561 | NCBI WGS metagenome assembly OIWL01 (sample SAMEA3888903, study PRJEB22519) | human gut metagenome | biome: human gut; feature: human-associated habitat; material: faeces | place: Denmark | collected 2010 | reverse complement strand
GCGACCACGAGGTGCTGTTCTGCGGCCCGGACGAGGTCATCACCCTCAAGCATACCGCCTATTCCCGCAGCATTTTTGCAAACGGTGCCATCAATGCCGCTGTTTATCTTGCAAAAAAGGAGCCGGGACTGTACAATATGGGTAACATGATTGCAGAAATGTGATCCTGCCGGATCTTGCAGCCCGTATGGGCAGAATGGAGTGTTTACTATGTACGGTGTTTCGAAGATCAACATTGAACCCAGTCTGATGATGATCAGCGTCCAGGATGTCGAGTTCAAGGGCAACAGTCTGGCACGGTATCTGCAGATTTTTGCGGATACCGGCGTCGTGGTGGATATGATCAGCCAGAGCGCACCCCATGGCACCACCATGGATTTCAGCTTTACGGCCTCGGCCAGCGACCTGCCCCTCGTGATGAAAGCCATCTCGGCCGCTAACCTCGACAAGGATGCCAAGGCCTCCCCGCTCATCAGCGTGGGCTACTCCAAGCTGAACCTCTTCGGTGAAGAGATGGTCACCAGCTGCGGTGTGGCAGCCCGTGCCCTGAACGCTCTGGCCATGGCAGACATCGAAGTGCTGCTCATCACCACCAGCGATCTGGATATTTCCCTTCTGGTTCGCGCAGAAAACGAAGATGCTGCCTATGATGTGCTGAAGAAGGCATTCGAGCTGTAAAAAAGCCCGATCGATCCCGGAATATTTCAACGTGCAACAAGAGCCGCCCGCTTCTCGGTTTTGAGAAGCGGGCGGCTCTTAATGTTATGGGTGGTTTGCTGCGTTTTGCAAAAGCGCTTTACAGTGTGACCTTGTGGTAGATCTTCTTGCCCTTCTTGATGACGATGCCATTGGCCAGCTGCTCTGCCGTGAAGCTGACGGTGGGAGCGGCGACCTTCTCACCATCGACGAGGACGCCTCCCTGGGTAACCAGACGGCGGGCCTCACCGTTGGAGGCGGCCAGACCAGCCTTGACCATCACGGTCAGGATGCCAATGGAGCCGTCCGTCAGGTCTGCCTCGGTCAGCTGGGTGGTGGGCATGTGCTCGGTATCGGCTGCACCACTGAACAGGGCGCGGGCGGCGTTCTGGGCTTTATCGGCCTCTTCCTTGCCGTGGACCATGCTGGTCAGCTCGTAGGCCAGGATCTCCTTTGCCTCGTTCAGTCGCTGATCCTTCCAGGTGGCCATCTCGTCGATCTGCTCCAGCGGCAGGAAGGTCAGCATCCGGATGCACTTCATGACATCGGCATCGCCGACATTGCGCCAGTACTGGTAGAACTCGAAGGGGCTGGTCTTGTTGGGGTCGAGCCAGACGGCGTTGCCAGCGGTCTTGCCCATCTTCTTGCCCTGGGAGTCGGTCAGCAGGGTGATGGTCATGGCGTAGGCGTCCTTGCCCAGCTTGCGGCGGATGAGCTCAGTGCCGCCCAGCATGTTGCTCCACTGGTCGTCGCCGCCGAACTGCATGTTGCAGCCGTAGTGCTGGAACATGTAGTAGAAGTCGTAGCTCTGCATGATCATGTAGTTGAATTCGAGGAAGGACAGGCCCTTCTCCATCCGCTGCTCGTAGCACTTGGCGCGCAGCATGTTGTTGACCGAGAAGCAGGCACCCACATCACGCAGCAGCTCGACGTAGTTCAGGTTCAGCAGCCAGTCGGCGTTGTTCAGCATCAGAGCCTTGCCCTCAGAGAAGTCAATGAAATGCTCCATCTGCTTTTTGAAGCAGGCAGCATTGTGGGCAATGTCCTCCTTGGTGAGCATCTTGCGCATGTCGGTACGGCCGGAGGGGTCGCCGATCATGGTGGTGCCGCCGCCAATCAGGGCGATGGGGCGGTTGCCGGCCATCTGCAGCCGCTTCATCAGGGTCAGGGCCATAAAATGGCCGGCGGTCAGGCTGTCAGCAGTGCAGTCAAAGCCGATGTAGAATGTTGCCTTGCCGTTGTTGATGAGGTCAATGATCTCTTCGTCGGTGATCTGCGCCACCAGGCCGCGGGCTTTGAGTTCTTCGTACAAAGTCATAGAAAAATCCTCCTGTTTCTGGGGCAGAGGGAAAAGAAAACGCCCTCTGCCAAACGTGAAATTTGGCAGAGGGCGAGAAAAATCGCGGTACCACCTCTGTTTGCCGCTCCCTCACGGAAACGGCCTCACGAGTGCACTCCTCAGAGACGGAGGACACTCCTGCGTTTGTAACGCTCGCACGCGGCACAGCCTACTGGAAAATTCGTTCAGCCTGCAGCTCCGGGAGGTATTTCGCCTGCTGTTCTGCACGCCCCTTGCACCAACCGGGGCCTCTCTGGGCAGAACCGTTCAGGGTACTTATTCCCGTCATCGCTTTTCACAAGGGTTAGTTTATCACACGAAAAGCGGGTTGTCAACGCCCATTCCGGGTCTGTTCCAGCATTTCGCGGGCGTTGGCACGAGAAAGCTCCGTCACGTGGTCGCCGGAGATGAGATGCGCCAGTGCATCCACGCGGCCGTCTTCATCCAGCGGATGGATCTCGGTATAGGTCCGCTCATTGGCGATGTTTTTCTGGATCAGCAGGTGGCAGTCCGCCAAAGCTGCGATCTGCGCCGTGTGGGTGATGCACAGAATCTGATGTCCCTCTGCACTCTGGCGCAGTACCTCACCAATACGGCTGGCTGCTTTGCCCGAAACGCCGCTGTCGATCTCATCGTAAATGACGGTCGGCACAGCGTCTTTGTCTGCCATGGCGTTTTTGATGGCCAGCGTGATGCGGCTCAGCTCACCGCCCGAGGCGATTTTCGCCAGCGGTTTGGGCGCTTCGCCGGGGTTTGTGGAGATATAAAACTCGATGCTGTCCTGCCCGTGGCTGGCCAGAGGTCCGCGGGCGTGGTGCAGAGTCATCCGCACACCGGGCATGTTCAGGAAGTCCAGTGTCCCAGAGATTCGTTTGTTCAGCTCTTCAAAGGCTTTCAGGCGGGTCTGCGTCAGTGTCTCTGCCTTTTCCCGGGCCAGAACGTACAGCCGATGCTGCTCTGCCTGCAGATGTTCTACCCGCTCCTGGGAAGACTGGATCAGTTCCAGCTCCTCCCGGGCTTTCTGCCCGAACGCGATGATATCCTCGACCGTATCACCATACTTCCGTTTGAGTTTATAAATGAGATCAATGCGCTGCTCGATCTCATCCAGTTCGGCGTCATTGGTCTCATAGGCGTCCAGGCGGCCGATCAGGTCTGCGGCAGCGTCTTTTGCATTGTAGTAAAGGTCCAGCAGCTGCCCGGCACTGGTCGAGAGCTCGCCGTCCAGCTGGGCGGCCGCGTCCACGGCATTGGAGGCCTCCCCCAGCAGATCGACAGCACCCGGTGTCTCATCGTCACCGGAGAGCAGCGCATAGCATTGCGCGATGCGGTCCCGGATGGTAGAAGCATTGGACAGCACCTTGCGGCGGCTTTCCAGCGTCTGCTCTTCCCCGGCGGTCAGCGCGGCATCTTCGATCTCCTGCACCTGATAGCTCAACAGGTCGATACGGCGCTGTTTTTCACTCTCGTCCGTAATCTGAGCGTCCAGTTCCCGCTTGATCTTGACCAGCTCCCGATAAACGGCATAATACTCCTGATACTCGGTACGATTCTGGGCATAAGCGTCCAGAATGCTCTCGTGGTGGGCCGGGTTCAACAGTCCAACGGAATCGTGCTGGCCGTTGATGTTGATGAGCCCGCCGCACAACTCCCGCAGGATCGCTGCGGTGGCAGGCATCCCGTTGATGCGGCAGGTGCTCTTGCCCTCAGCGGTGATTTCACGGCTCAGGAGCAGTGCTTCAGAGCGCTCATACCCGGCTTTTTCCAGACTGTCCAGCACAGCAGGCGGAACATTTTCAAATGCCGCCCGGATCACCGCCTTTGCAGCACCGGTACGCACCAGATCTTTGGAGGTACGGTTGCCAAGAATGGCGTTGATGGAATCAATGAGAATGGATTTGCCCGCGCCCGTCTCGCCCGTGAGGACGTTGAGACCTTTTTCAAAATGGACATTGGCCTTTTGGATGACGGCCACATTTTCAATTTGCAGGCTGCTTAACATGCTTTGTTCTCCTGCCCTACCCTTTTCTTGTTAGTGCTGCCCGATGTGGTGGGTCAGCTCATTGCAGATGGTTTTGGCATCCCGTTCGGAACGCGCCACAATGAGGAACGTATCATCACCGGAAAGGGTACCGACAACATTCTTCCATTTGAGCGCGTCAAACACCTCACAGGCAGCATTTGCCATGCCGGAGTAGCATTTTACCAGCACTACATGGCCGGCATAGTCTACCCCCAGCACCGACTCGTGAAAGATCGTTTCAAAGCGGCCCTGCATTTTAGGGTTCAGACTCTCATTGTGGCTGGAAACGTAGCGGTAGCCATCACTGGTGGCTGCTTTGACCAGGCAAAGCTCCCGGATATCCCGGGAGATGGTAGCCTGCGTAACAGCAAAGCCCTCTTCTCGCAGGTGTTCCAGCAATACCTCCTGCCGGCTGATGGGATGCTCCTGAATCAGCCGCAGAATCGTCTGCTGACGCTCGGCTTTCCCTTTGGCGTCTCCGGAAGTGGTTCGGTTCATACGCAATCCCTCTTTCGTTATCGTCTGCTCCGCAGTTTCTGGTCAATGGCCTGGAACTGGTCGGCGTTTCCAAATGTGATGAGCTGTACGATCTGGTTGGACAGGCGGATCTCGGCCGTTGCACCTGCCCGCATAGGGTAGCCGGAGACCCCGTCACAGCTGAGGAAGACCTCATCATCTGCCACCTGCCCGACACAAATGTTGATCTTGCGCTCCTGTGCGAATACCATAGCGGGGCTGGCAAGGCTGTGGGGGCAGATGGGCGTTACCACAATGCCCTTGGTCCGGGAGTCCAGGATAGGTCCGCCTGCGGCCAGCGAATAGGCTGTGGAACCTGTGGGCGTGGCCACAATGACACCGTCGCCCCGGTAATGTTCTACCAGAATATCATCGCAGTAAATGCTGAAATCAATAGCCTGCTGCAAACGGCCCTTGGTCACGACAACATCGTTCAGGGCGTGGCCTTTCCAGTTGTCTTCTCCCAGCACCCGCGCATAGAGCAGCATCCGGCTGTCCAGCGAGTACTCGCCCCTGGCAACCGCCGCCAGCTTTGTTTCCATTTCGTCCACCTCACAGGTGGCCAGAAAGCCGCAGCGGCCCAGGTTGACGCCGAGGATGGGCTTTTTGTACTCCAGCGTAAGGTTGGCTTCGTGCAGGATGGTGCCGTCGCCGCCAATGGTCAGGATGATGTCTGCCTGCTGCAGGCACTCTTTTTCCGGCAGGTAAGAAACGCCCATGGTGTTGCAGCTGGCCTGCAGTTCTTCCCGCATCAGGACATGGGAGCCATGGTTGAGCAGGATCTGCGCGGCACGCACAGCAATGACATCCGCCAACTGTTTGTCAGGGTTTGGGGAGATCATAACGGTCATACGGCGTTTCCTCCTGCCAGTTTATTTGTCCAGCGTGGAATGGCTTGCAGCAACCACCTGCTCGGCCACAGAATCATCCAGAACGCCTGGCTGCTCACTCTTCTGTACAAACATCAAGTACTCAATGTTGCCCTCAGGGCCCTTGACGGGGCTGAAATCCAGCCCGCATACTTTGAACCCGTTGGCGGCTGCGTAGCCCATTGCATTGTGCAGCACTTCGCGGTGGGTAGCCGGGTCACGCACGACACCGTTCTTGCCAACTTTCTCGCGGCCAGCCTCAAACTGAGGCTTGACCAGGCAGACACCCATGGCGTCCGGCGTAGTGATCGCCTGTGCCACCGGGAAAATATGATGCAGCGAGATAAACGAGACATCCACGCTGAAAAACTCAATGGGCTCTTCCAGCATATCAGGGGTAACATTGCGGATGTTCGTCCGCTCCATATTCACCACCCGCTCGTCGGTGCGCAGGCTCCAGGCCAGCTGGCCGTAGCCCACGTCCACCGCGTAAACTTTTACCGCGCCGTTTTGCAGCATGCAGTCGGTAAAGCCGCCGGTGGAGGCACCTATGTCCATGCAGACTTTGCCATCCGGCCGCATGGGAAAGACCTGCATCGCCTTTTCCAGTTTCAGACCGCCGCGGCTGACATAGCCGATGTCGTGCCCGCGCACTTCGACTTTAGCGTCGGGGCTGATCATCTCACCGGCCTTATCCACCTTCTGCTCGTCCACAAATACAATGCCGGACATGATGAGGGCTTTGGCGCGCTCTCGGCTTTGGACAAGGCCGTTCTGGCAAAGGTACTGGTCAAGACGGATCTTACTCATGCTTGGGTTCTCCTTACTTTATACAGGCAAGGACGTCCGCAGCCAAGGCGGCGGCATCCAGGTTTTGGTCTTTGCGCAGCTCTGCCACACTGGCGTGGAGCAGATGGGAATTATCGACAGCGTGCAGCAGGTATTTTCCCTGCCAGCCGGCCTGCTGCAGGGCAAAGCCCAGCTGCTGGCCGATGCCGCCGGTGCGGATGGCATCCTCGGCAAACAAAATCGTATCGTAATCGGCCAAGGCTTCGCACAGACCTTCCGGCAGCGGGAAGATGCGGGTCAGCTTGTAGGCGTCAGCGGCCACTTTCTTTTGCAGCAGCAAAAGTAACTCTGCGCATCCGATTGTCACAGCCAATACCACAAAATATAACACGGTCGTATTCCATTCTTGCGTCGTATATTTTTCCATCCCAAATTGCAATAATTCCATAACACCATAATGTATGGCAAAAATCATAATACTAAGGCGGCGCAAATGTGTGCAAATCTTCGACTTTTCATTTAAAATCTCTACAGATAATAGCCACTTCAGCAAAAAATAGCTGGTAGGTATCAAAAAGAGCATTGCCCCATAGCTCTGCCCCAGATTTTTATCTCGTATCACATGTGCTTCTATGATAAGAAGCAAAAAACTAATAAGAAAGGGCAGCCAGCCATCTGTATTTTTGATTCCCATTTGCTCTGTTTCTGCTGCATCAAAAGTCTTGCTCCGCTTATATGCAATCCACATACCAAGGGCGCAAAAAAAGAAGCCGTAGGTCAGACCATTTGCATACCAGCCAAAGACACCATAAATCGCATGGTCACAATATGCCATCGCTTGCCAATGGTCTGTTATGCTACAGTATTCCATACGTGCCACGGTAAGAAGGAACCACGGCGCCGATAAAAGAACACATATGCCAGGTCCTAAATACTTCGTAATCAAAAATGTCAATGGCATTGCCAAAAGCAATGCTGTCATAAACCACATGGCTCCATAATATCCACTAAGCCAGTATTTACGCAGCAAAGAAAGAACCATACGCCCCATCCCCTGCAGATCACAGGTAATCCCCAGTTCCTGCACCGTCCGATAACATACCACAGGAGCATACAGAATAAACCATGCCGTATACAATTGTAAAATACGTTTCATGTAATGGCCTAGCTTCTGCCAGGATAACGCCCTTTGATGCCAACCGCGTTCCGACATCCGTATATCCTTATCTTCCCGAAAAACTTTTTCAAAAAATAAGAATGCCGTAATCTGAAAGAATAGCGGGTCCGCAATCCGCGCTACGATATCATCATATACAAATGCCGCTTCTCCTGAAAATGGACGCACATGTATTGCCACAACAAGAATTGCCATGACAAATTTTGCGATATCAATCGTGACATATGGTTTTTTATTTTCATTTACATTCATATGATGATCACGCTTTCTCCCATCCATGCTTTTACCGTTTATTGAAATTTAAATTTTGCACAAATTTTATCGATGACTCGTCTCCAAAGCGGAGCTAAAAACCTTGTATAAAGAGCCTCTGCCAAAATACCAACGACCAGACAGCTAAACAAATAAAGCAAAAGCCAGCCCCAGAATGCTCCCACAGAATAATACGGATATTGTCCATTGATTTTTCCAAAATACCAATACACACCCATCACCGTCTCATGCAAAAGAAATACAAAAAATACACTCTTTGCAAGACGATTGATAATTTGTGATTGCCGCAGCTGTACATCGCGAAAGAAAAAGAAAACCGCCAGTCCCATCACAAATTGTAGTGGCGCATATTTCCCAATCAAATGTTTTACAACCATATTTGCCGCCGCATCATCTGCCATGACGCCTGGCATTTTTACATACCAACTAACAAAAAAGGTAACAAGAAATCCAAGAAGGTAGATCCCTGCCATCCATCTTTTCTTCGTTGGCAAAATCCACCTCTGGTAGTTTTTTCTGCGCAAATATCCCATCGTGACATAAGTAAATAGAAACGCAATCAGATCATTTACAAAATTCATCCGAAGGATGATACTATTTGCCACAAAACATATGCCCAATCCCAGACATAATACCCTGTGCCAACACAGGGACATCTTTTCCATCCATTGATTGAACCATGGATATAGCAGAAGCATAACCATATACGGAGCCACAAACCACCAGGCTCCGCCCAGAATATAATCTTCCACAAACCAGTTGCCGGAATGAAATCCCCACAGACTGCGAATCACTGCGAAGCGAATCACATAAAGTGTCAGCACCTGTGCTCCAAACGTCAAAAACCGCCGGATAATCGGGCGGTCTTTGGTTTCCAGTAAAAAATATGATGTCAAAGCAATAAATGCGTAATCTGCCGTGATTGCTCCACCACTGGATAAGAACAACCCCGGCACTACGTTTTTATGATAGTCCATATAGAACACACCATTGTAAAGCATCAGATGATACACCGGAATGGTGAGCATCAAAAGAAGGCGCAGTAATTCAAAATTTGTTTGCCGTTCCTTTTTCTGCTGTATCATTTATTCTGCCTTTAACTTTGCTTCTCTTTGTGCAAGTTCCAAATCGTGCTGTGCCATAATACGACACAACTCTTCATAACTGGTCTTCTGTGGGTTCCATCCAAGCTTTGTTTTTGCCTTTGTTGGATCTCCCCAAAGATTCACGACATCTGTCGGGCGGAACCACTGTGGGTTTACGCAGACAAGCATCTTTCCAGTTGCCTTATCATAACCCTTTTCTTCCATACCTTCGCCACGCCATTCCAGTTCAATACCATCATTTGCAAATGCAAGTGTTGTAAATTCACGAACGGTATGCTGTACACCGGTTGCGATGACATAATCATCCGGCTCATCCTGCTGCAAAATCAACCACATACATTCTACATAATCTTTTGCATAACCCCAGTCACGCAAAGAATCTAAATTGCCAAGCTCAAGATGATCCTGCAATCCACAGGCAATACGTCCTGCTGCAAGCGTAATTTTTCTTGTAACAAATGTCTCTCCACGTCTTTCTGATTCATGGTTAAAAAGAATACCATTGCATGCAAACATACCATAAGCTTCTCTATATTCTTTCATCATCCAGAAACCATACTGTTTTGCAACTGCATATGGGCTGAATGGATGAAATGGAGTGTTCTCATTCTGTGGAACTTCTTCTACTTTTCCATATAATTCAGATGTCGATGCCTGATAAATACGGCAAGTCTTATCCATGCCAAGCATATGTACTGCTTCCAAAATACGAAGCACACCAAGTGCATCCACATCCCCTGTATACTCTGCTGCATCAAAAGATACACCTACATGACTCTGTGCAGCCAGGTTATAAATTTCTGTTGGACGAACTTCATTTACCACACGGATAATGCTTGAGGAATCCGAAAGATCTCCATCATGTAATATAATCGCATCTTCTGCAATCAGATGATCGATACGCTCTGTTGTAGAAACAGAAGAGCGACGGATAATTCCGTGAACCTCATATCCCTTCTCCAATAAAAATTCTGCCAGGTAACTTCCATCCTGTCCGGTAATACCGGTAATCAGTGCTACATTCTTACTCATCTTATTCTCCTTTTCATCGTTTCTATGCGCACATGGCGCTTTCTTTTACACATTCTGCAATGCTATACTTTTCACAATATTTATATATGACCACATTCCGTAGTATCATATCATAAAAAAGGTCATTTCTCTACCCCTATCACATAGCCATCTGCCTCAAAATACTGTAATTCTGTCTCTTGCGCAGACGGAATTTCTGAAATATCAAAAAAGATATATATGAGATCTTCAAACTTGTTTCCTTTTTTTCTTTCCTCAAAATGCTGATACGTTTTTCTGTCTGCCTGCGCGCTCATATCACGACTCATATATGTCACATTAAGCGACATGTGATGGGCAAGCGCATACTCTTCAAAAACACAAGAGGTCTGCGGATCACATTCTATGCCAAACTGTGTCGGTGGATAAAAAACAATTTCATCCTTGTCTTCTCCCAACGTATCCCAGACAGACTCTGTTAAATATTTTTGATAACCTGCCGTCATAAGCTCTGTCTTTGTCTTATTCGCATTTTTCTCTACATTTTCAGATGTATACGCATAAGCTTCCTGTTTATACAACATCCCCGGCATCAAATCATACATTTGCAAAAAAACAAGGACAATCCATAAACCATATACATATGTTTTCTTCCAGTTTTTTGTCAAATGAACCATGCCGTATAGTCCAAGGGCAAGCAGCCCATAATAGACCGGCCAGATCAGACGCCCCGTAGAGCGGAATACACTAAGTGCCTGATATATGATATCCGGATAAGCAATATGATATAGTGTCTTTATTCCGCATGTCGCCGTTGGAGACAATGCCAAAAACGTAAACAGGACCATTCCAAGAAAAATACTAATTCCCCAGGAAGCTCTTATTTTTTCTATTCCCCCGCGCAGCATCTGCATGATGCCATACACGATACATAATACCAGTAAAAATATTACGCCAACGCCCAGATAAGCAAATCCCTCTTCCTGCCACCCGGAAATTGTCGGCAATGTCGGCAAAAGTGCGGAATAATTCTGCGTCGAAAACAAATAATTTCTATGATGAATGACGCACAAATCATTTCCCGGATTCACAAACTGTAGCAAATTAAAAGACAGATTTTCCAGTCCTGTTGTGGCAGCAGATACATCTCCGTAAAAATATCCCATCAGATAGCAAACCAATAGCAAAAAGCCAAGCGCCACAGGTATCTGCACCAATATTTTTCGTAGCAGAGCGATGCGCATATCTTTTGATTCTGCCAAAAATTCCTGCAGCATACTGCAAAGCCAGATGCCCAAAATCATTGGTGTAAAATATGCATTGATCATCGCAGACAAGCATAATAGAATGATCCAATGTATCGTATAACGCTTTCCTGTTTCTCGCAGGACATCTCTCCAGACCCATAGACAAAATGCTGCAATAATCAGAAAATGTGCAGATAATGCCGTGTGATAAAAGGCTCTTTTTTGCATAACCGGAGATATCACAAAAAAGAAAGCTCCCAAAAGACAGAAGCTGCTTTTCTTAGAAAACGCCCGCATAAGCAGTGCGCCAAAGCCTCCCATCAGGGCATAGCACATCCATTCAAACAATCCAAAATATTGAAACTTTGCCGGAAGTAGTGGTGATAGAAGTTTACATACAAACGCAAACAGCGGAATCGAATCCGTATATACGATGGATACCGGCTCACTATAAATGCCATCCATAAGTCCCAGTGGGAAGTGCCATGCACTCTGCCGGTAAAATTCCCAGCCCAGATAATGCTGCGTCAGATCCCACAGTCCTTCCGTCTGCGAGGAATCTAATAACCATGCGATATTGGTAACTTTTATAACGTCAATGCCATAAATCCATACAAAAACCAGGCTGCCCAAAAGACAACCCAGTCCAAATACAACATATGGATTTGACCACTTTTCTCGTATTTTCATCTTCCTATCTTTGTTCTCACACCGTCCCGCACAGCGTACCTTCAGCAATCGCTTCCTAACGCATATATTCTATCATGTCTGTCAGTGTCTGGCGCAGCGGAATCTCTGCCTTCCATCCAATATCCTGACAAATCTTTGCCGCAGAACCGATGACCATCTGATTGTCTCCCGGTCTTACAAAATCCGGATTCACTCTTGTTGTAATCTCTACACCAACAATATCTGCTATTTCTTTTACTACATCTGCTAGAGAAACACCTTTTTCTCCACAAATATTATAAACTTCACCGGTCTTTCCCTGCATCAGTAACTGATAATACGCGCGAACCACATCACGAACATCTACAAAGTCTCTGATAATAGACGTATCGCCCGTCTCAATTTCTCCATTTTTTGCACCACTCTTTTGAATATCTAAAATGCGACGCACAAAACTTGGGATAACAAACCGCTCATCCTGAAACGGTCCCATATGATTAAACGAGCGCGTCAACATAATCTGCATCCCAAAACTGTCTGCTAACACTTTTGCCATCATTTCCTGTGAAACTCTGGCAACCGCATATGGATTCACCGGAACCAGCGGCATATCCTCACGCAGTGGCAATTCGTCCTCTAAGACATTTCCATATTCTTCCGAAGATCCCACCGATAATACACGGCAATGGCACAAATCATGCTTGCGTAATGCTTCTGTTACATGCAAAAAAATACTGGTATTGTTGCTAAAACACTCTGCCGGATGCTGCCAACTGTATGCAACACTCGAAAACGATGCCAGATGCAAAATATAGTCTGGCCGAAATGATGCAATCATTTCCTCCACGGCTTCCTGATCCAACAAATTAACCTGCAAAAATGACATAGAAAGTGTAGGCTCATATGCATTCATTGCAAACTTTGGGGGATTGACATCTACGCCTAACACCTCATATTCCAGCTTATTTTCATATAAAAAGTTTAAAAAATGACGGCTCACGAATCCGGAAAAACCGGTAATAAGCATTCGCTTCATATCTTGTTATTCTCCTTTAGCCTGTCCATCTTTATTTTCCAGGAAGATTTTTCTTGTTACAAAGTTGTACACCATAACAACTGCTGTCGCCACGATTTTTGCTCCTGCTGTCGCAAGTGTAGCACCGATGAGATTGTGCAGCCACGCCCAATTTGCATACACAAGATCAATACAA
>OIWL01002913.1_pt1 | contig 13015 bp, 11 predicted proteins | sample 1587561 | NCBI WGS metagenome assembly OIWL01 (sample SAMEA3888903, study PRJEB22519) | human gut metagenome | biome: human gut; feature: human-associated habitat; material: faeces | place: Denmark | collected 2010 | reverse complement strand
CTTATCTTCTTCAAATGCATTTGCCGTCATTGCAATGATTGGTATACACGTTTTAGCTTTATCTGGCAGATGTCTAATTTCCTGTGTTGCTTTATAACCGTCCATTTTGGGCATCTGAATATCCATAAGCACCATATCGTACGTACCCACCGGCATTTCCATTATCCTGTTTATACACTGAATGCCATTCTCCACACGTTCTGTTTTAAGGCCGGCACGCTCAAGTATTGCTTCTGCAATCTCTGCATTCAGATCATTGTCCTCTGCTACCAGAATCCGTTTTCCCGGGAAAAGAAGGGCCTTTTCCGGCACAGCTTCCTTTCTCTCATCCGGGCTTACCGGGCGCAGCCTGATGTTAAAGCTGAAGCTGCTTCTCTTTGATCTTGGATTCCAGCAGCGGCTGCAGCCCCTGAACCAGTTCCAGAAGGTTGCATTTTTCCTCCACCAGACGCATCTTTCCGCTTTCAATTTTGGACATATCCAGAATGTCGTTGATTAGGCCAAGAAGATATGCGGAAGAGTGCTGGATTTTTTTCAGGCAATCCATTCTCTGTGCCTCAGTCTGACCTTCCTTCAGGGCAATCTCCGTCATACCGATGATTCCATTCATTGGCGTTCGGATCTCGTGTGACATACGGGCAAGGAAATCCAATTTGGCTTTTGCAGAAAGGTCGTGACGCTCCAGATTTATGCGGTTCTGGATAATGGCGCTGATCTCTTCCAGACACTTGCGTTCCTCTTTTTTCTCAAGGACAGCCGTGTCAATCTGGCGAAATACAATACTTCCAGAGTACTGTCCATTGTCTGCCATATGGAATACAAGATCCTGGTTCCCATTGGCAAAAGGATGGATCAGCGGCTCGTTTTCCATTGTTTCCCCGGTCAGAAGAAGCTGCTGCAGTTTCAACGCCAGGATATCCAGCACTACCGAAGTATTTCCTTCCCTGTCAAACAGGTTCAGTGCAATGGAAGAAAGAGTCATTTCTTTCAGGCGTTCGTCTTCCAGAATAAATGGCTTGGACCAGTATCCCAGATTTGCCATGTTAATATTAGCATCCACATAATCCCCTGCAGTCACGTACGGCTGATAGAAAAAGTCATCTGCACTTCGGTTTCCATTTCCCTGGAACCGAAAATCTGTACGCCACGGAGTGTCCAGTGAAATGGACATACTCTGGGAAAGCTTCTTGCTTCCGCGCTCCATCTGCAGATCTGCGTAAGAAGCCGTTTTGGTCATTGGGTCAGAATCCCGCACCCAGAAACCATTGTATTCGCATTCTTCCTCCGTGGATTTATCATTTCCCAGCACCAGGAAGATTCCTGAAGTGGAATTGTACTGCAAAACCTCCACCATATCATAAAAAACCGTTTCCAGATATTCCTCCTGGACTTTCCCTGAGCCCATGAAGCCCTGCATATCCATCTGATGATCGCTCAATACCTTTGTCAGCGCAGAGGAAAGACTGTCACTTTCCTTGTACACGCTGCTCCACTGCTCGATCATGTCATTTTCCAGGACTACCTTGCGGTTCTCTACAGTGTGGCTGTCCAGGCCAATCACCGTGTCCTCCATGCTTGTACGGATTCCGCTTCACAGTCCGTCTCACCGCCTTTCCATCACATCTCATGGTTATGAGTTTGCTGCTGCATTTAAACTATTGCAGAATTCCTCATACCAGCTCTCGAAATTCTCATCGGTGAGATACTGCGCCAGTGCCTCTTCTTTACTCTGACCGCCTGCAACAGCTTCTTCCAGAACTGCTTTATCAGCTTTTGCTTTGTCAGACAGAGAATAATCCAGAATTTTACAGGTACTGTAACCATTTGCAAAATTTCCAGGAGTATAAAAACAGGTTTTCTGGAAAAATTGGATAGCTGCTGTCTTCTGTTTCTACAGAATCCGGGAAGTACACTGCAGATGAAGTAGAACCAGTATAAGCGATAACATCTCCTGTTTTCACATCATCTGAACGGAATTTTCCCAAGGAAGCAAAATAGCCTTTCATAAACGGCACGTAATAATTATCCCAGATACGGCGAACCAATTCCTTGTCTGTGTTAAGGGTTACTTTGCCGTCTTTTACTTCAAACAGTTCCTTACCCATCTGCTTCATGCTGATAAGAAAATAATTTGACATAGAGTCTCTGCCGTAAAAGGCTTTTCCATCGGCCGGGACATCCGGGGTCTGCGCGTCCGTCCACTCATAATACCGCTGCGCCACCTGGACAATTCCCTCTGTGGTGGCAAGCTCATCTACAGTAGTTCCAGCAGCCTCTGCAAAGGGCTCCCAGTCGGTCTTGTTGAGCATAGTGATCTCAGTGGATTTGGCCACAGGGAAAAGATACAGGGATCCATCCTGGTTAAAGTAGCCTTCCTGAATGTAGGAATCTACATATTTAGACAGCTCATCTTCTGTGAAATACTGGGAAAGATCGGCAAGCTTGTGATGTATGAGCAAGCTGCTCCTGCACCTCTTTGTTTTCCGCAAATACAGGTGAATGTAATAACAGCCATTCAAAACATTCCGGTAAAAACAGCTCCGCTTTGCTCAGCATTAAATCATACATATAAGGTCCTATTGCAGCACCATCTCCAATCAAAGTAATTCCTTTCTTTGCATACTTGGAAAGATTACTGTTTCCATGACTGGTTCTTACCTTATTTCTCTTTCGTCTTCGCGAAATAAAATATTTAACATATTTCAATACCTACCCCTTCTACAAAAATCAAATTATTTTTTCATTATAACCTTTAAAGATTATACTCCTTTCAGGAATCCAATTACAACCTTGTTTATTCGCCAATTTGTGACATGAATAGATATTTGGGCATAAAAAACAGGATCGCAGCGCATATGAAACGCTGTAATCCTGTTTGCATATTTTTCAAAGTGAATTTTATTTCTTCAAAGTCATACTTCCCATGCGGTATCCCTGGAGATCCATGGTTACGTAGGTGAATCCGTATTCTTTAAAGGCTTTTACGATCTGCTCGCGGTTTTCAAGTACTTTTGGGAGCTCGTCCGGGAGTACTTCGATTCGGGCCAGGGTGCCGTGGATGCGGACGCGCAGCTGGTGGAAGCCAAGGTCCAGGAGAAGCTGCTCGGCTTTGTCTACCATGCCAAGCTTTTCTTTGGTGATGGTCTCTCCGTATACAAATCTGGAAGACAGACAGGCAAAGGACTGTTTCTCCCAGGTTGGAAGGCCAAGATCTTTGGAAAGGGCGCGAATGTCTTCTTTATATAATTCGCTGTGGCGCAGCGGACTCTTTACCCCAAGCTCTGCTACAGCCTGAAGTCCTGGTCTGTAGTCGCCGTTGTCGTCCATGTTGGAGCCTTCTGCTACTGCATTTAATCCTTCTTTTCTGGCAATCTCCCAGATTTTCTCGAATAATTCTTTCTTGCAGATGTAGCAGCGGTTGGTCGGGTTCTGGCAGAAGCCTTCGATTTCCAGTTCTTCGGACTCTACTGTGATGTGACGGATACCTTCTTTTTCACAAAAGGCCTTGGCTTCTTCCAGCTCTCTCTTTGGAAAAGAACAGGACATAGCAGTAATCGCCAGACATTTGTCCCCCAGTACATCATGGGCAGTTTTCAAAAGGAAGGTGGAGTCTACGCCGCTTGAAAAAGCTACGGCTACGCTTCCAAGGCTGCGTAAGTATTCTTTCAGGTTCTCGTATTTGATCTGCTGTTCTTTAGTTGCAGTTGCTTCACTCATTTGATTATCCTCCTATGGAAGTTTGATGCTGTTTATCACACTGGAAGGCCTCCTCCCTGCGCGAAATAACAATTTGGTTTATGTTACTATGAAATACCCTAGTATGTCAATGGGATTAGTTATAGTTGGGTTTAAGTATATTGTTTCGCCGTTGACAAAAAGGACTGCCGCGGTGAAATGCTTTGTTCAAACATATCCGTTACGACAGTCCTTATGTTTATTCGCTTTTATAATGTTCCGTTAAGACCGCTGCGCGGCAATCCGGAATTTACTCAGTAAACAGCGGTGTAGAATAATATCTGTCACCAGTATCCGGAAGAAGTGCTACGATCACTTTACCCTTGTTCTCCGGGCGTTTTGCAAGCTGGATTGCTGCATAGAGAGCTGCACCGGAAGAAATTCCTGTAAGGATTCCCTCTTTCTTGGTGAGGAGTTTGGATGTCTCAAATGCATCCTCATTTTCTACTGCGATGATCTCATCATAAACCTTGGTGTCAAGTGTATCCGGAACAAAACCAGCGCCGATACCCTGAATCTTATGCGGGCCTGCTTTTCCCTCGGAAAGTACAGGAGATGTTGCAGGCTCAACAGCTACTACTTTCACGTTCGGGTTCTGGCTCTTCAGATACTCACCTGTACCTGTGATCGTTCCGCCTGTACCAACACCTGCTACGAAGATGTCTACCTTTCCGTCTGTGTCATTCCAGATCTCCGGACCTGTAGTCGCTGCATGTGCCTTCGGGTTAGCCGGGTTCTCGAACTGTCCCGGGATGAAGCTTCCCGGAATCTCCTTAGCGAGCTCCTCTGCCTTGGCAATGGCACCCTTCATTCCCTTGGCTCCGTCTGTGAGAACCACCTCTGCACCATATGCCTTCAGGATGTTTCTTCTCTCAACACTCATGGTCTCCGGCATGGTGAGGATCGTCTTATATCCCTTGGCAGCTGCGATAGCTGCAAGTCCGATTCCTGTATTACCGGATGTTGGCTCGATAATGGTTGCGCCTGGTTTCAGAACGCCTTTCTGCTCTGCATCCTCGATCATTGCCTTACCGATTCTGTCCTTAACGCTTCCTGCCGGGTTAAAATACTCGAGCTTGGCAAGAACGGTAGCCTCAAGTCCCTCAGACTTCTCTACGTTCTTAACCTCTACAAGCGGTGTGTTTCCGATCAGTTCCAGTGCGCTTCCGTAAATTTTACCCATGGTGATATCCTCCTTAATTCCCTATCTCTATTTCCTTATTCCCTAGTAACTATATATGTTTTCTGTGATTTGATTGAATTATATCATAGTACAGGGATTTGTCAATACATTTCAGGTAAAAAAACAAAGGAATTTTTCCCTGAAAAAAAATACTGAAATACATAAAAAAGTCCGCAGCCAGATAACAACTCAGGCAGGTTTATATAAAATAAACCTGCCTGAAGTTTCTGGTTCTGCGAACCTTTTTATGCTTTTTGCAGCATATGAAGGATCACTCTCCTGTTTTCATAATTTCCCCAAGTACACGTATCATCTCATCAACATCCAGGGGCTTTGCAATGAATCCGTTCATTCCTGCTTCATGTGCTTTCTGCCTGTCTTCTTCATAGGCATTAGCTGTCATGGCAATGATCGGTATCTGTGCTTTGCTGTCCTTCAGGCCACGGATCATTTTTGTCGCTGTGTAACCATTGATATTCGGCATCTGGATATCCATGAGGATCATATCAAAATATCCTTCCGGTTTCTCCTTAAGTTTATCCACGCACATGCTTCCATCCTCTGCCCGGATAACTTCTGCCTTCATTTCTTCAAGAAGAGTTTCTGCTATCTCTGCATTCAGATCATTATCTTCTGCAAGAAGAATCCGTTTTCCCTCAAGCTTTTCAGAAATGCCGGAAATATCCTGTTTCTGTTTTCCGGTGATCTCATCCCGGGATATAGTCTGGAAAGAGAGATGTATAATAAAACGTGAACCTTTTCCAACTTCGCTCTCTACCTCAATAGTTCCTCCCATCAGCTCGACCAGGGATTTCACAATAGGCAGCCCAAGACCGGTTCCTGCAACTCTGGTCTCTGTGGTCGTATGCTCTCTGGAAAATTCCTCGAATATATGAGGCAGATAATCCTGGCTCATGCCAATTCCGGTATCTTCCACGATAATAACGTAGCTCGCCCTGCCCGTGTCGGCATATTCCAGCTCATTGATCGTCACAGAAATTTTTCCATGAAGATTGGTGTATTTCACCGAGTTGCTGACAATATTCAGAATAATTTCTTCCACCTTGGTCTTGTCACACAGGATATAGGGGTGATAAAGGTTCAGGCTGCACTGATATTCCAGAGATTTTTTTACAAGAGATGATTCAAAAACTGTATGTATTGCTTCCACCATTTCGCGGATATCTGTCGGTTCCAGATTTAACATTACTTTTCCGCTTTCAATACGTGCCATCTCCAGAACCTGATTGATGATCGTCAGCAGGATATCACTGGAAATCCGGATCTTCTTTATGTAATCGCGGGACTTTGCCTCATCCTGAAGATTATTTTCCAAAAGACCGCAAAAACCTGCAATGGCATTCATCGGCGTTCGGATATCATGACTCATATTAAAAAGAAATCTTGTTTTCGCCTCATTGGCCATTCTCGCCTGTTCTGCTGTCTTCTCGATCTTAGCTGTATACAACCGTTCTCTGTACTTTCTGTGAAGCACCTGATAGCAGATGATCACTGCCAGGAATGAGATGATTAAGGTTAGCAGCAAAGTCAGTGCTTTCAGCCTGGCTGTCAACCAACCGGTATATGGCACGATTTCTACATACCAGGTATCATTTGGAACCTTACAGCTTACACTAAGAGCGTCTTTGCGAAGCTCCTGTTTCCCTTCTGCAATAATCGTCTTCTTCTGAGTGCTGCCGTCTTTTTTCCAGATCTGATAGCAGTAGGACGCATCATCAAGTTTATCCAGTTCCAGCTCTTCTATAAATTTCTCCCAGTCAAGGACCAGAATGGAAAATCCCCAGAATTTCCTGTGTATTGATGAGTCTTCAATATAGATCGGCTCAAACAGCAGTGCTCCCAGACCGCCCTGGTTCAGTTCATAAGGACCTGCAATGGTATACTGGCCGCTGTCTTTAGCCAGGTTGGCTTCATATCTGCGGGCCGGATTATTCAGCATGTCGATTCCAAATGCCTCTTTGTTTCCTTCCAGCGGATAAATGTCTCTGACGATTCCGTTGGGGGCCATCTCAATTGCTTTAATAATTCCGGAATCATCAGATATCATCTCCGCTGAAAAAGCAAATTCCTCACTGCTCAGCTCATGTCCACTCTCAATCATATTGCGGAAATATTCAGATACGCCGAGATATCTGCTGATATGGGACTTTATCTGATTTACTGTTGTTTCTGCTGTAAAAGAAGCTCGCATTTTTTCTTTATTTACAGTGTTTGTATTAACGAATACTCCACCAATGGATAATATAATGAAAGAAAGTATCCCGACAAGCACACAGTAAATTTTGATCTTTTTTGGTGTATTGCCTGTATTTATCATCTATATTTTCCGGCTCTGTCTGATCTGCTGACACAAAGAAGGCAGAACCCCTCCATAAAAAAATATATAACCGAAATTCGTATTCCTGTTACGATGCCAGCTCATAAATATTGCCACAGCATATTATATGCGTTCATTTTACCATTCCACTATTTCTTTTACAAGGAAAAGAAGCTGCTGATATTACTTGTTTACTCCCTGATCAGCAACATGATTTATGGTGCACGAAAATCTCCTGAACCACAATGTATATCGTCCACTGTGATCCAGGAGATCCTGCTTTGCCAATTATCTGTCTGTTTCCGTTAATGTGATATCTCCATCTCCGCATTTCACATTAAGAGTCGGTGCAGATCCTCCGACTTTGTTTTCATACATGGAATATTCATCTCCGTCACTGCCGGTTCCTCCTGTTGATATGCCGGAAGCATCCACTTCTCCATCTGATGCTTTCAGATAGATGTTCGTATTCTCTGTGGTTCCTGCTGCCATTTCTACGGAAACATCTCCGCAGGAATTTTTGATATCCATATCTCCGCCAAAACTGCTGTTATTCATAACCAGTTCACCGTCTCCAAGAGAAATCTCACCATCTTTAAGAACAGCTTTTTTCAGAACGACATCACCATTGCCTGATTTCAGACTGAAGCTGTCTGTGCATCTGAGTTCCTTCATATTTAAATCGCCATCTTCAAGCTCTATATCTGCTGCTCCCAGTTCTGCACTATCTGCCTTCACAATACCGTTACTGTTTTTCAGCTCCATCTGATCTGCTTTGAATTTATCTGCAATAAAATCGCCGTCGCCAAGCTTCGCTGTGAAATCACCAATCTCACCTTCTGTCAGGATCAGATCTCCGCTGGAAAGCTTCACATCAGCCTCCTTGCAGAACAGCTTATCCACTGTCAGATCTCCGTCAGAAAGCTGAAGCTCCGCTTCAGAAAGCTGCGCCTTCTCCGGAATATAAAGAATAACCGTATTCAATGCATCTTTCTTTTCTGTCAGATCCGCATGTGTCGAGAATATCCCCAGATCGTAGGTTATATAATAGCTTCCACTGCCACCTGCAGACTCCTCAAGTGTAAGCTCTCCATCCTTATCCTTCCATGTCAGGGGATTTTTCCTCCCGTTTTTCTCAAGCTTGTATTCCATATAATAATGGTCATCATCTGAGGTACGGATATCCAGATCAAAATTCTCAAAATCCACATTCAGCTTCGTAAAATCGTCAATCTGTTCTTTTTTCATAACTGCAAGATTTTTATGAGGGAAAGAATTTCCTCCGGACACATACATATGATCTGAAGTGTATGTGAAATCTTTTCCTCCCGCAAAATATCCTGCACCGGACAGCACTACTCCTGCCACACAGAGAGCCACACCTGTCATTAATGCTGTTTTTGCTATTTTATTCATTTTTGTGCACCTTCTTTCTTACGAATCCGTTTACTAACCGTCCGATTCCTGTTGCGCACCATTTACAGATATATACGGTAAGCACGCCGATCAGAATTCCGGATCCAGCCATGAGAAATCCGCCGCCAACCATCATGCAGGCTGCTGCCACAGATTTAAAGATCAGAGTCGCACCGAAACCTGCGAGCATGATACCGCCTGCTACAGTTGCAGCGCAGGTAACACCCAGGGAAAAAATCACGGCTGCGATCACAACTACTACGGCAAACAATACTGCCAGCGCACTGAACATAAGTGCCAGACTTACCGGTGACGCACAGAGGACAAGAATTGCAAGGAGGATGATCTTACCCGGAGAACGTTTCTTCTTTGTGGAATCACTGGTTGAAGCAGCTGCATTTTGTCCTGTTGCACTCCGTCGGTTGCCGGAACCTTCTGCCGGCAGTTCCGTCTCTTTTTCTCCGGTACTGTCTTTCCCCTCACCAACACTCTCCTGCAGAAGATTCAGAAGCAGTTCCCTGGCTGCTTCCTTCGGCTCGCCAAGTTCCTCCATTACCTGCTGCTCATTCTCCGGACCTGCCTCATCGAAATATTCCGAAAAATATTCAATGGCATTCTCATAATCTTCTTTCGGAAGCCGCTTCAGATATTTCCTGAGCTGCTCCATATACTCTTTCCTCGTCATTTTCGAAGTCTCCCTTCCACAATATCATCTATGGTATCGCGGTATTCTCTCCACTCTTTCCTCAGATATTCCAGATGACTGCGTCCTTCCTCTGTGATGGAATAATACTTGCGCTTCCTTCCCTGGAACTCCTCGGAATAAGTTGTCAGATATCCGCCTGTCTCCAGCTTTCTCAAAATAGGATACAGAGTTGATTCCTTAATCGATGCTACCATCTTCACAGTCTGGCTGATCTCATATCCGTAGGAATCCTGCTGTTCCACAACAGAGAGGATCAGGCATTCCGTCAGCACAGCTGACACCGGATAGTAATACATACGCTCACCCCTTTATGTAATTATTCTATATATAAAATTTTTATATATAATTATTTTACATATATAGTATCATACTTTTCTCTTTTGTCAAGGAGAATTTCGCAATTGCTTTTTCCGAAGTCCTTCTTTATAATGTTTTACAAATACAAACTATTTCCCCAGAAAGGACATGATCTTATGGAAAAAAAGCCCCATCTGATGGCGATCGTCCTGTTTCTGACGGGTCTTATCTGTATTGGACTGCTTTTTGGCTTAAGTTACAAAACCTACCAGAAAATTGATGCCGCAGACCAGAAAATGGCTTCCGTCATCGAACCGGTCAAAACGAAGCAGAAAGCCATGAAAGAAGATATTGACCTTTATACAGCCAAGATCGAAAAGAAACAGGCAGCCGACAAATATCTGCAGCAACGCTCCCAGACTGAACAGGCAGTAAAGAACAACACCGGCGAACACGAACGCGCACCGGAATCCGAAAACAGCCAGAAAAGTTCCAAACCTTCTGTTTTCAGTGAAGCCGGTGGTGAGGGATTCTCTGACGGAGGCAGCGATACCACTGCTTCTGCTGCAAATGGTCACATCGTAGGAATTGATCCTGGACATCAGGGTGAAAACGTTGATATGAGTGCTACCGAACCAAATGGTCCCGGTTCCTCCACCATGAAGGCAAAAGCTTCTACCGGAACCAGAGGTTCCTACAGCGGCCTTCCGGAATATCAGCTGAACCTGGATGTATCCCTTCTTCTGAAAAATATTCTGGAACAGCGTGGATACCAGGTAGTAATGACAAGAACTGATAATGACACTGCCATCAGCAATAAGGAACGTGCAGAGCTGGTTGCTTCCCAGGGTGCGGAAATCTGCGTACGTATTCATGCAAACGGTGATGATTCTTCTTCTGTTTCCGGAGCTCTTACCATGTGCCCGTCCCAGCAGAATCCTTATGTTTCCAGTCTCTATGACAGTTCCAACCGGCTTTCCCAGTGCATTGTTGATTCCTACTGTGCAGCTACCGGTTTTCAGAACCGTGGAATTATCTACACAGATACCATGACAGGTATCAACTGGAGTACCATACCGGTTACCATTGTGGAAATGGGATTTATGACCAATCAGAACGATGATCTGAAGATGGCAGATTCTTCCTTCCAGCAGACAATGGCAGAAGGAATCGCCAATGGAATTGATGCTTATTTTCAGTAAAAAGGAGTAACTTTTATGAAAAAAAATGTTTTCTTATATATTGTGATTGCAGTCCTTGCCGTTGCTCTGGCAGGACTTGGCGCACTGAATGTCCGATCCCTGGACAAACTTGCATCCCTTCAGTCCAAGGTCAATGAACTGCAGAAAAGTGTACAGGAAGTTTCGGATTCTGCTGCAGAATTAAGCACCAAGGCAGACCAGCTGGATACCCTCTACCCGGATGACCCTACTGTTGCCAGCGCCGCTGCTGCCGCAAGCGTACAGTCTGATTCTCAGAATTCCGGAGAAGTTGCAGGCCCGTCCGCGTCCTCTGACAGTCAGGACAGCTCTTCTTCTCAGGAAGAGGGAACTCTTTCTCCTTCCAGTGGAAGCAGCACTTTTACAGATAATTCTGATTCCAGCATGGACAATCTTCTGAATCAGGTACAGTCCCTTCTTCCTTCCGGCAACGGTACCTGGTCTGTATACGTATGTAACCTTGCCAAAAATACCGAAGGTTCCAGCAATGACCAGCAGATGCAGGCTGCCAGCCTGATCAAGCTCTATATCATGGGCGCTGTATACGAAGATTATGACAGTCTTTCCGCCACCTACGGAAAAGATAAACTGGATGACAATCTGAATTCCATGATTACAGTCAGCGACAATGATGCTGCCAATACCCTTGTCAATTATCTTGGCGGTGGTGATGACGCTGCCGGAATGGCCCGCGTCAACAAATTCTGCCAGGATCATGGATATACCAGTACTTCCATGGGACGTCTCCTTCTTGCAGACAACTCCAATGGAGATAATTACACCTCCGTAAAAGACTGTGGAAAATTCCTGAAAACCATTTATCAGATTGATAAAGGTACTTCCACCGATGACACGCTTGCAGGTGCGGAATATATGTATCATCTTCTGAAGATGCAGACAAGAACAAACAAAATCCCGGCACAGATGCCGGAGGGCGTAAAAGTTGCCAACAAAACCGGCGAACTTGACACCGTAGAAAATGATGCAGGTATCATCTACGATACAGCCAAAGGCATTGATCTGGTTGTCTGCTTTATGTCCCAGGATCTTAATGATACTGCCGCTGCCCAGAATAGCATTGCTCAGATCAGCCGTTCCATTTACGGTTATTACAACGAATAAAGCACAGACAAAAAAGGATGACGCGCCAGATACGCATCATCCTTTTTTTCAGCTTTTTTCTTCCCCTTCTTCGTAGGATTTCTCCCATATCTCGGAAAATACTGCCAACGGGCAGTCTGTCAGAAGACACATCAGAAGGAAACATTCATATGGATTTACTATGTAAATTTCACTCATTCCACAGCGGGCCAGAATCTCCTGGATTTCTTCCAGAAAATGACGATATCTGGTATATGGATCATCATCTGCCATCTCCTGGGAAATCACAAAAAATTCCAGCGTAATCAAATCAAAACGTTCCACCGGAAACTTGTGATTCAGGATATTATTGATTCTCTGACGGCTGAAACGCTTCTGGCTGAAATGTTTTGCCAGAATGGAAGCGGACATTTTTTTCAGATTTCCCATCTTGTTAATGGGAATTCCGCTGCATATCACTTTCTCCAGATCGGAAGCACTGATATTTTCAGGTTTCCAGATTTTTTTACCGCCATTTTCCTCTTCATCTTCCTGATACATGGCTGCAATAATCTTTTTTGCACGCTCCACAAGAATCATAAACTCCTGAAAAGCCTGGCTCTTTTCAGATTTCGGATCATCGCATCTGCCTTTGAGAAATGCCAGATATTCCAGAAGTTTTTCCTCACTGTCCAGACAGAGACCTGTGCCATATACAACTTCACCTGTCTTTTTTTCCACAGGCGTCAGCTTTTTGTAGGTTTCTCTGTATTCTTCCGCCTTATAGTAACCAAGATGGTTCCGGTAACAGTACCAGTAAATCACTTCTTCCGGATTATGAAAATCAAAATCCTGCTCCCGGAGCACCCTGGTCAGAAAGTCGGATACGTCCTCCGTACTCATTCGAAGTCCGAATCCCAGCAGAAAAACGGTTTCACGCTTCACAGACGCCTGTGTCAGCCAGTTGTTCACCAGCGAACTCAGTTTGGCCGAAGTCGGAGACATGGATTTTGGTGTATAAGTTTCCTTGAAAGATTCCA
>OIWL01002907.1_pt1 | contig 13053 bp, 10 predicted proteins | sample 1587561 | NCBI WGS metagenome assembly OIWL01 (sample SAMEA3888903, study PRJEB22519) | human gut metagenome | biome: human gut; feature: human-associated habitat; material: faeces | place: Denmark | collected 2010 | reverse complement strand
CATAATTGTGGCACGCACATGCTTCTTAAAATCTTCTTCTGATATAAAGTTTAACCCCCAAGCCATTTATTTTACCCCCTCTAATGATTTGTGAATCTCTAATGCTATTTCATACGCCAAATTTACAGGAACTGCATTTCCAACTTGTTTGTACTGCGACTGAATACTACCACAAAACTGCCATTCGTCCGGAAATGTTTGACACCTTGCATTTTCACGCACAGTAAATGGTCTCGCCTCCAATGGATGACATCTTTCAGTTTGCTTCTGGGATGGTGACGTCAATACTGTCAATGAAGGTTCATCTAAACTCATACGTCTTAATATTCCAGTCCTTCCACCTTCCATATCCCAGCAACTCTTCATATATGCTTTTGCAATTTCAGGATCAATATCTCTCCAGTACCCTCCTGGCGGAACCAATTCAAATATTTTTCTTTTGTTCTCTCCATAAGGCACCCCTGGTCCTTCTGGGCAATCAAGTAATACATCTCTTAATACTGGTTTATATTCATGTTCTTGTGGAAAAGAAAATGTAATTTCATCTAGTAGGTCATTTCTTATTCCAATCGTAATTAATCTCTCTCTTTTCTGTGGAACACCAAAATCCCATGCATTTAACACTTTTTTCTGAATGGTATAACCTGCTTGTTCAAAAATACTTGTTATCGTTGTATAAGTTCTTCCTTTGTCATGTGTCAGTAATCCCCTTACATTTTCAAATAAAAACATTTTGGGCTGAAGTTTCTGAAGAAATGTCGCATAGTGATAAAACAACGTTCCTCTGGCATCTTCTAACCCCAGACGTTTGCCTGCATAAGAAAAAGCTTGGCATGGAGCACCACCTGACAACAAATCAAGCTCTCCTTTTTTTATTCCGAAATATTCTTCAAGATCTAAGCAGGAAATATTAGCTATATCATCATTAATAACTCTCCATTCCGGACGGTTTATTCTAAGTGACTCTGCTGCATCCCTATCAAACTCAATTAATCCCAACGTTTTAAATTTGGCTTTTTCTATTCCCAATGCAAATAATTCTATGGTCGTAAAATCGTTCTTTCCTACTTTCATTGGCTCAACACTTTTTATTTCTACAACATCCTCAATTTTACAATCTAATGTAAAACATATTTTTTCTATTGTATCAAAAGAAACCGGTTCATTCTTCCCCAGTCTTGCCAACACATTAAAACTAATCCCTGAAGCTTCCTTTAATTCTGTACGATTCATTTTTTTATCTATTAAAAGTTTCCACAATTTATCATAACAAACTGACATTTAAAGTCCTCCATTTATATTGGCATGTGAATTTTATTTTACCACATCTCAATAATTGCAACAAGTTTTTCTCACTATATCGTTAGATTCTCCTTACCCTTATATTTTAGTTTCTAAGTTGCCGGTTATTTCCATTTTTGATACTATATAATCAATAAATAGTTGTATTTATTTGCAAGGAGAATTCATATGCAACGTGAGGCCGCTATTGTTTCAAAAAACATGAGTAAAATACATAGCCAAGATACTTCTATTGAATTGCAGCTTAGAAAAGCATTATGGCATAAAGGGTATCGATACCGCAAGAATTATAAAGCACTTCCCGGATCTCCAGATATCGTCCTAACCAAATATAAGATTGCAATTTTTTGTGACAGTGAATTTTTTCATGGAAAAGATTGGGAGATTCTAAAACTACGACTTGAAAAAGGAAAGAACCCTGACTTTTGGATTAAAAAAATCGAACGCAACCGAAAACGCGACTATGAAAATGACAAAAAATTACTATTTCTAGGATATACAGTTCTTCATTTCTGGGGAAAGGATATTAGTAAACACACAAACGAATGCCTTCAAGCTATTGAAGAAGCTATTTGGGACGTCACTTTTTCTGACTCCTATATTGATTTAGATAATTCGGAATAACTCCTTTATCTCTAAATCAATATAGAAGCACTCTTTTTAACCAAAAAACAAAACTAATCTTATTTAACGGTGGTCAACACCACTGCCACCACAAGGGAAGGCAGCAGATTGGCAACTTTAATGGTCTTCGGCCACACCAGATTAACTCCCACGCAGAAGATGAGGATATTTCCCACCAATGACAGGTTATCAAGTACTGGCGTGGTCATGAAGCCTGACAGCAGCACAGCCAAAGCTGTCATAGAACCCTGCAAGGCTGCAACCGGAATAAAGGAAAAGACGCATCCCTTTCCCATGGAAGATGCCATGATCAGTACAATGATAAAATCCAGTACGGCTTTTGCTGTCAGTGTGGAATAATCTCCATAGATGCCATCCTGAATGGATCCGATGATCGCCATAGCACCAATGCTGACCGTCAGCGATGCCGCCACAAATCCATTGGTAAACTGATTATCCCCATCACTTCCGGTTCGATGTTTCAGCCACTCGCCAAACCGTTCAAACAGACCATCAATGTCAATGATCTCTCCGATCAGCGCACCAAATGTCAGCGACAGGATCATGATCATGGATCCTGTGGTCGTAAGACTTGTTCCATCTTCCGTAAACACCAGCATCTTCGACAGTGTCCCGGCTGCCCCCAGAAAGACAACGGCAAATCCCGTTGCTTTCATAATGGTCTCCTGATAATGTTCTTTTAAAAATCGCTTGCATCCAATACCCAGCAGTCCTCCTGCTATGATTGCAAGGGCATTGATGAGCGTACCTAATCCATGCATAGTTATAAAGCCTCTTTTTACCCGAACACAGGCCTCAGGAATCTTCACTCCCAAGGCCTGTTCCTATTACATCTTGTTTTATTACAATTTCATGGACAGAGAGATCCGCTTCTTCGCAACATCTACCGCCAGCACTTTCACATCCACCACATCGCCTACTTTGACCACATCCAGCGGATGTTTGATAAAGCGCTCAGACATCTCAGATACATGCACCAGTCCATCCTGATGAACACCAATATCCACAAATGCACCGAAATCCATAATATTGCGGACAGTTCCCTTGAGGACCATGCCTTCTTTCAGGTCCTTCATATCCAGGACATCGGTACGGAGGATCGGTTTTGGCATCTCATCTCGTGGATCTCTGGCCGGTTTTTCCAGCTCTTTTACGATATCACGAAGAGTTGGCTCACCGATTTCCAGCTCTTTCGCCAGTTTTCCGTAATCGCGGATCTGTCTGGAAATGCCGGTAAGTTTACGCTCTGCCACATCTTCCGGTGTGTAACCGAGTTTTTCCAGGAGTTTTTTTGCTGCGTCGTAGCTCTCCGGATGAACACTGGTTGCATCCAGAGGATTTTTGCCCCCTGTGATCCGTGTGAAACCTGCACACTGCTCAAAGGCTTTCGGACCAAGCTTGGCAACTTTTAGAAGTTCTCTTCTTGTCTGGAAACGGCCGTTTTCCTCACGGTAAGCGACGATATTTTTTGCGATGGCCTTGCTGATTCCGGAAATGTATTCCAGAAGGGATGCGGATGCCGTATTCAAATCCACACCGACCTTGTTTACACAGTCTTCCACAACACCGTTCAGCGCTTCCCCCAGTTTCTTCTGGTTCATGTCATGCTGATACTGGCCCACACCGATGGATTTCGGATCAATCTTTACAAGCTCTGCCAGCGGATCCTGAACTCGTCTTGCGATGGATGCGGCACTTCTCTGTCCCACATCGAAATTCGGGAACTCTTCTGTTGCAAGCTTGCTTGCAGAATATACGGAAGCACCTGCCTCGTTGGTGATCACGTACTGAACTTTTTCCGGGATCTCCTTGAGAAGTTCCACGATAATCTGCTCGGACTCTCTGGATGCAGTTCCGTTTCCTACGGAAATCAGGGTTACGTGATATTTACTGATGAGTTTTTTCAGGGTTTCCTTGGCTGCACGGATCTTGGTCTCGTTGGTTGGCGCTGTTGGATAAATCACGGTGGTATCCAGAATTTTTCCGGTCGGATCTACCACTGCCAGCTTACATCCTGTACGGAAGGCCGGATCCCATCCAAGAACGACCTGTCCTGCGATTGGAGGCTGCATGAGAAGCTGCTCCAGATTTTTGCCAAAGACATGGATGGCACCGTCTTCTGCTGCCTCTGTAAGAGCGCTTCGGATCTCACGCTCAATGGCCGGTCCGATGAGACGTTTGTAACTGTCCTCAATGGCTTCCTTCAATACCGGTGTGGTATTAGGATTGTCACGGACGATCACCTGTTTCTCCAAATAACGGATAATCTCTTCCTCCGGTGCAAGAATCTTCACAGTAAGGAATTTCTCTTTCTCGCCACGGTTCAGGGCAAGGACACGATGACCTGCAAGCTTCTTCACCGGCTCCTCGAAATCGTAATACATCTCGTATACGGACTGCTCTTTCTCATCTCTCGCAGTAGAGCAGATCGTTCCTTTATCCATAGTTCTCTTACGGATGTTGATACGATAGTCCGCCTCATCGGAAATATGCTCTGCAAGGATATCTCTGGCGCCGCTGATGGCTTCTTCCACAGTTTTGACTTCTTTTTCTTCGGAAAGAAATGCTTTTGCCTCTTCTTCAAGAGGTTTCTTCGTCATCTGAAGAAGAATGATATCAGCCAGCGGTCCCAGACCTTTTTCCCTGGCGATGATGGCACGTGTACGGCGTTTCGGGCGGTATGGGCGGTAAAGGTCTTCTACCACAACAAGTGTCTGAGCTGCCTCGATCTGTTTCTTCAGTTCCGGAGTCAGCTTGCCCTGCTCCTCAATGCTTCCGAGAACCTGGGCTTTTTTGTCCTCAAGATTTCTTAAATAGGTAAGTCTCTCGTTAAGGTTACGAAGCTGTTCGTCATTGAGAGTACCGGTTGCTTCTTTACGGTATCTGGAAATAAAAGGAATGGTGCAGCCTTCGTCGATCAGTTTGACTGCTGCCTCGACCTGCCATTTCTCAACGTTCAATTCTCTGGTAATTACCTGAATAATATCCATTTTTATCTTTCTCCCGTTGTTTCAAATTTGCCTGAGGCTGCATTCCCCTCTTTACACAGCTTCTGACATTTATCAAAGATCAATCTGTGCGATCACGTCTTTCAGAGCATTAGCGCTTGCGTGAAGCTTCTCTGTCTCCTCCTCGGTCAGAGGAACGCGGACAATTCGTTTCACACCATTCGGTCCGATGGAAGCCATAGTGCTAAGACATACGTCTTCAATGCCATACTCTCCGTGAAGCATGGTTGATACACTGACTATTGTATCAGATGCTGCAAGAAGAAGCGAGCAAAGTCTGCAGACAGATACGGCTACCGCATAAAATGTGGCACCTTTCTTGGCAATAACAGTTGATCCTGAAGTATGAACATACTCCAGAACTTCCTCTCTGTCAAGTGGCGGCAGATCTTTCTGATCCTCATGAACGATCTTGTCAAATTCATCAAGGGTCGCACCTGCAACAAAGGCTCTTGACCACGGTACAAAGGAAGTATCTCCATGCTCTCCGAATACATAGGCATGAATATTCTTCTCCGATACGCCATAGTGCTGGGAAAGTCTGCAGCGGAGACGGGCAGTGTCCAGTGCAGTTCCGGAACCAAGGATCTGGCGCTCCGGAAGACCGGAAATTTTTGCAAATGCATACGTCATAATGTCACATGGATTACTTACAATAATATAAAGCGCCTTAGGAGCCACCTTTACGATCTCCGGAGTGATACTTTTCATGATGTTGACATTAGTCTGTGTCAGCTCGATACGTGTCTGTCCTGGCTTTCTGGCAATACCGGAAGTGATGATGACAATATCAGAATCAGCTGCATCCGGATAATCTCCTGCCACGATGGAGATCGGTTCACGGAAACTGGTTCCCTGGTCAATGTCCATGACCTCGCCCTCTGCCTTCTGTTTGTTGATGTCGATCAGGACGATTTCTGAGGCAATGCTCTTCTGTGATAAGGTGTAGGCGATGGTTGCACCTACGCTTCCTGCTCCGATGATCGTAATTTTACTGCTCATGTTTGTTCTCCTTTCAGCGTTGTTTGTCACATAAATAACAATTTTAATTACACATATTCAAACATAACATAAAATATAGTTGTATGCAATAAAATTATGGCTGTATTTTCCAGGATGTTTTGCGTTAATTATTGATGTAATTCAAATTTCTTTTTATATATTCTGTCTTTTTTTTATTATTCTGTGTATTGATCTGTTATTTTTTTGTCGATATAAGGGTAAAAAGGTAGAATATCTCCTTATACATGAACATAAAAACCCCGGGAACTTCCTGGATTTTGTGAAGTTCCCGGGGACTTTGACTTAGATCAAGAGTGTTGGTTATAGTCAAGCAGATATTCGCAATCCGCATTCGCTACTTGCTCATAACCGAATAACTGCTTTGCAGTTAATTCGGTTATTTTTTTGCCTGTGCAAGTGCTTTCTGCGCTGCTCCGAGAATGCCCTCGGATGAGAGTGTCGCACCACTGACAGTATCAATGCCATCTGCAGTCTGGTTTGCCATAATCTGCGGATAAATGGTATTCCATGCCTCATTAAAGAATTCCGGAGTATCATTATTCGTCTGTGTAATCTCAACAATCTGACCTCCTGAGATGGTTACGGTCAGTCTTGTTTTGCCACCATATCCAAAAGCTGAGCCCTGATAAGTTCCGTCATTATACATTCCTGCAGGGGTCGGTTCCGGATCTTCGGTAGGCTCCGGTGTTACATCAGGATTCTCCGGATCTGGAGTCGGTGTTACATTTGGGTCATCCGGATCGGTTGTAGGTTCCGGTGTTGCCGTTGGAACCGGAGTTGCGGTCGGCTTCGGCGTTGCCGTTGGTTTCGGTGTTGCCGTTGGCTTTGGTGTCGGTTTCTTTGTCGGAGTTGGAGTTACTTTCTTTCCATATTCTGGATTAAGCGCAGACTTCAGAGCCTTTTTCACAGCATTCAGAATTCCGTTGGAGGAGTAGGTTGCTCCGCTGACGGTATCAATATCGTCTACATAATTCGTTCCCACAATCTGCTCTTCCAGCACACTCCACGCTTTTTCAAAAAACATCGGAGTATCTGAGTTTTCCTGTTTTACCGCTGTGATGATTCCATCCTTGATGGTTACGGTCACTTTTACATCTCCGCTGTAACCTTTTGCGGATGCTTTGTATGTACCATCCAGATATTTTTTCGGACTGTCAGGATCTGGATTTGCAGTTGGCTTTGGTTTCTTTGAAGGGGCTTTTGTTGGCGTTGGTGTGGAGGTTGCCACAGGTGCAGGGGTGACCTGCTGGCTGCTTCCATCTGCCGCTGCCTGGGATAATGCATTCTGGACTGCCTGGATAATTCCGTTGGAAGAATAGGTTGCTCCGCTGACTGCGTCTACATTTGGTGTATTTCCTACGATCATTTTGCTGATCACTCCCTGGGCAGATGCAAAATAGGAAGCCGTTTCACCGGAAGCGTCCAGGATATCAATAGCTGCAATTTTTCCTCCACTGACCGTTACACGAACACGGATGGTTCCGCCGAATCCGGTTCCGGAGCCTTCGTAGGTTCCGTCTTTATATCCATTTGCCGGAACATCTGCTACAGGAGTCTGGGTAGAGCCCTGTCCGGCTGCACTGGCATTATTTCTGGCTGATTCTGATACGGTTCTTTTTCCTGAGCTCTTTTTTGCTGCTGTTTTTTTCGTACTTTTCTTAGATGTGCTTTTCTTGGACGTGCTGCTCTTTTTTGCTGCAGTACTGCTGTCTACTGAATCGGAAGTCTCCTCATATCCGAGATATTTTTCCAGTTCAGAAGCAGACATGACCGTTGTGTCTGCTTTCTGGACAGATTCCGTATTTGCATCAGAGCCCTGTGCTTTTATACCTGAAAATACAAGTGCCGCAATGACAGCAGCTGCAGGGATCAGCTTTGGCCAGGGTACTTTGGGTGTGCCATTTTCAGCTGGCTTTTTGTCTTTTAAATCTTTTTCCATAATTCTTTTTCTCCCCTCTTTTTGTGCGGCTTCTGTCAGGTATATGCTCTTTACGGCGTTTCCGGTCATTTTCCGAACCGCCACAGAAAATGAGCAGACCTCTGCCGCAGATATTTCCGTATACCTGCGGCAGAGGTTCCTACTCTTTGATGAACCGTTGTATTATTTAACAGTTACCACAAATTTCTTTGTAATTCCGTTGCATTTAACGGTGATGGTTGCCTTACCTTTTCTGATTCCTTTTACAACACCTTTGCTTGTTACGGTTGCAACTTTCCTGTTGCTGCTTATGTATGTAACTTTGGAAGCTGGTGCTGCTTTGGATTTGATGGTTGTTGTTTTTCCTTTTGCAATTGTTGCAGAGGATTTTGTAAGTGTAAAGGTCGGGTTCTTAACTGTCAGCTTGTAGGTTGCTTTCAGTTTTCCGCTTGTTGCTGTAATCGTTACAGTTCCGGCTTTGATTCCCTTTACGGTACCTGTCTTGCTGTTTACAGTTGCAATCTTGGTATTGCTGCTCTTGTATGTTACAGAAGATACTCCGGCCAGTGTTGCTTTTACAGTGGCTGTTTTTCCTTTGTAAACAACTGCAGATTTCTTTGCGAATTTTACAGATGGAGCTTTTACAGTTACTTTGCAGGTTGCTGTTGCGTTTCCGCAGTTTGCAGTAATCACTGCAGTTCCGGCTTTCACACCTTTTACAACACCTGTGCTTGATACTGTTGCTACTGCTTTGTTGCTGGTTGTATATGTTACTGTCTTAGCTGTATCATTTGAAGTTGCCTTCAGAGTAACTGTTTTTCCTGTGTAAATGGTTGCAGATGTTTTGTCAAGAGTAACTGTCACTTTTACAAGAGCTGCTTCTGCTGCCTTAAGATGCTCAAGTGCCTCATCAACCTCTGCCTGTGTTGCATCTTCTCTTGCAAGAAGCTCTTCTGCCTCCTGAAGCTCTGTCTGCATTGCTGCCCAGGTCGCTTTTGTATAATCGTTCTCAGCAAGTGCTTTTGCTGTTTCAACCTCTTTTGTAAGAGCAGTTGTATCTGCCGGCTCTTCAGATGGTTTTACAATATTTGCGTCTGTAGCATGTACCACAAAACTGTAGTCTGCATAGCCAAGTGCGTATACTGTCAGTCTCCAGTATCCGGTTCCGTCTGTTCCTTCCGGAAGCTGGCATCTTAAAGAATCGGTAAGTCCAAGCTGGATTCCCATGGATTTATGCATCCAGTTATCTGCCGCAAACTTGGTTCCGAAAGATCTCAGCACGTTTGTTCCTGTAGCGTCATCTCCACAATAATCCCAGCGTACTGCCTGCATGTTCGCTCCAAGGTCTCCGTATCCTTCTCCTGTGATATCCACACGGAGGAATTCTCCGTAACTTCCGCTTGCTTCTTTTACTGTTGGTGTTACATTTGCTGCTGTTTTCTGAGCCTGATCCTTGATTCCGGAATCTGCTCCTGTTTTTCTTGCCTCAAATGTAAAGCTGTCACCGTTTTTCACTGCATATTTCAGACCGTTGGTGTCTGCTGTTACTGCTGCTGTTGCTGTATAGGAGCTCAGCTGTACTTCGCCATATCCGCCTTCCAGCACGCCATCATTGGTAACTACGTTGTATTTCTGGCAGAATGCATCATAATCTTCTGTTTTTACGGCAACCGGGATATATTTCAGGCCATAAACTTCATAGTGATGCATATCTACAGTTGTTCCGTCTGCTTTTGTGATAGTTCCTCTGTTAAATCCTACAGTTGTTCCATCTGTCAGCTTAATGGTATTCTGATCTACCCATGCCGCAATCGGATATCTGCTTCCGTCTTCTGCCACAATGGTTGTCTCTGTCTGGAAGCTTCCTCTGTGAAGTCCGTGGTTTGTAGTTGCTCTTGTTACCGTATCAAAAGCACCTTTGTCAAGTTCATTGTGACCATCCACTTCCTCAGAAGGAGTTGTATCTCCTGCTGCATATACGCCTTCGTTTACCCAGTACTCTGCCCAGGTCAGGCCTGCATATACATACTGATACTCTCCCTGAAGTTCATCAGAATCCGCAAATGCCTCTGTCTCGTCGTCTGCTGCTGTAAATTCGTCTACACCGGAAGCCTCTTCCTCCGTATTCTCTGCTGCACTTTCCTCTGTGATCTCATCAGCGTTCTGGTCCTCTGCCGCGATCTCTTCTGCATCAGCAGCCTCTCCCGCAGCTGCCTCGTAATCGGAAACCTCAGCAATCTCTTCCTCATCGCTCTGCTCGGTTTCGTCTGCTACAATGCTGCTGTCCAGGTCTGTTGCCATTACAGCTGTAGGAAAACTTGTTGCTGCCACTGCAAGACTTAAGATGCAGGGAGCTGTTTTTTTCAGTAGATTCCACTTATGCATTACTTATTCCTCCTAAAAATATGAAATATTTATAGAAACCTTTCCAGGGGTCACTATCGTAAATACCACAAACTGCTCCACCGTCTGTGTTTATTCAAGGATATCCTCCACGCTGTAGGAATCCGCAAGCAGGCTGAACCGCTCTTTCATCCCTTCCGTGAGATACACATGATGATCTTCATCCACAAAAAGTCCGTCTGCGCCGTAAGTTTTCAACAGCTGGGCACCTTTTTCCACACCCAAAACGAAACATGCTGTGGAAAGTGCGTCTGCCTCAAGACCTGTGTCACAGACTACCGTAACTCCGGTCACTCCGCTTTTTGCCGGATAACCGGTGGACGGGTCCATAATGTGGTGATATCTTACACCATCTTCGATAAAATATTTCTCGTAATCTCCGGATGTGGAAAGAAATTCTGTGCCATTTAAGGCAACCACACCAAGATAATCGTCATCATTTTCAGCACGGGGATCTGTCACTGCCACATTCCAGGAAGAACCATCCGGTTTGCTCCCATAAGTCATGACACTGCTTCCCCCAAGGTTCATAAGTGCCGCAGAAACATCCTTCTGTGTTTCCAGATATTCCAGAATGGAGTCACAGCCAATTCCTTTTCCGGCTGCGCCAAGATCCAGTGAGCATCCCTCGTCCATATGGATCGTAGTTCCGTCAAGAGAAACTTTCTGATATCCGGAATCTTTCAGAACATTTTTGATTTCCACTTTTTCAGGAATTTTCTGGTTTTCCCCGCCAATATCCCACAGGCGGATCAGTTTTCCGATGGTCGGATCAAAAGCCCCCTCAGAATCTTTCGCAATTTTCAGAAGGCGTTCCAGATATCCGGAAAGTTCATCGGAAATCTCCTTATCTTTTCCGCTGTCTGCGTTCACCTTGTAAATCTGGGAACTTTCATTGGTCCATGAAAGAAGGTTTGTTTCCACATCTGTCAGTACAGATGTCAGTTTACTGTTTATATCGTCTCCTGTGGTATAAAGTGTTTCTGATACCACAGTATCCATGGCAAAATCTGTATTGGTATATGTCTGTATGTCATTTTCCGAAGCTGCGCATAATACAGGAAAAACCATGGTAATTCCTGCAGCTGCAGCCGTTGCCAGAAAAGCTTTCTTTTTCAGAGCATGAGATCTCATAGATTAATTTCCCTCATTTGTTCCAATGTGAATATTTTTTCTCGGACAGGTTGCCGCACATGCGTGGCAGCAAAGACATTCGCCGGACCTGGCCGTGTCGCCGTCAATATCCAGATGAGCCGGACATCTTTTTTTACAGAGACCGCATTTCGGCGGACATTTTTCACGGTTTCTCTGAAAAAGTGCTCCCGGAAGGATCGGCATTAATGCAAAAACCGCTCCCATAGGGCAGAGAAACTGGCAGAAAAAACGCTCCTGTGTACACATTCCCACCATGATCAGAACCAGAATCACGATTCCCGCCAGATATTTACTGTTAGGGAAACGTCCTGCTGTAATCATGGAAAAAACATCCCACGGGCTGGTTCCTGTAAGCTTTCCGTATACTCCTGTAAGGCAGGAAAGTAAAATCAGGGCTAGTACGATATATTTGACTTTCTGAAGTCTGTGTACCATTCTTTCAGAAAGAGCTGGTTTCTTTTTTTTATGAAAACATTTCATACAGATCAGAGAAAAACCTTCATACACGGCATCTCCAAAAGATCCGAATGCACATGCATATCCGCAGAAATGTCTTCCGAAAAAACACGTAAAGATCAGAAGCACTGCTGTTACAGTCAGAAAGGAGTTCCACTCTACCGGCTGACCGGCCGCAATGGCGAGAAAAATTGATTTGATTCCCGCAAAAGCTGTGGAAAACAGAGACGGGGCAGCAATAAAAAATGCCAGCTGTATCCCCGCACGCATCAGCCTTACTTCCCGCTGTCTTTTTTTCATGAGTTTTCCGCCTTTCCAAGTGCATCATCCACCGCATTCAGGATTCCTGTAGAACTGAAAGTTGCTCCTGATACAGTATCCACATCTGTACTCTGCGCACTTAAGATGGAATCGATCACACTCTCTGCCTGTGAAAGATATGCACTGTCCTCACCTGGGGCGCTGACTACGTTGATGGATGTGATCTCATCACCGGCAAGTGTCACTTCCACCTGAATGGTTCCGCCGTATCCATCAGCTTCTCCTGTGTAAGTTCCATCTTTATATACGTTATCGGAATCTGGCGCTGCTGTGTCCTCCGCGTTTGCATCGGATGTCTTGCCGTCCGAAGTGTCTGCTGCCTTGTCACCGTCTGTTGAATCTGCATTACTACTGTCAATTCCTGTGGATGCTGCCTGATTCTGCATACGATTTACATAACTCATCTCCAGCGCACTGAGAAGTTCATTCTGCTGCTCCTGAAGTGTATCTACCTTATCTGTCAGAGCCGCGATCTCTTTTTCATTTGCCTGGGCTTTCATGCTGCTGTTATAAAAAAGTACAGCCAGGATCACCAACAGTAAGGAGATCACTCTCATATAAAAATTCTGATTTTTCATCTCTTTTCTCCCTTGTATTTTTAACAATTCTGTAAATTGCTGCATCAGACTCACGCTATGCGAACATATATTGCTACGTCAGATGCTCTCGATCCAGTCCTGTAATCTGCGTATAACTGTCTTTTGGATAAATTATATAGTTTTTATCCATATACATAAATTAGTTTTGATTAATCTTTTTTATAAAATTAGACGATGCTAACTTACAGTTAGGTATTATATCACCTGTTTTTTTTCTTGTCTA
>OIWL01002902.1_pt1 | contig 13073 bp, 10 predicted proteins | sample 1587561 | NCBI WGS metagenome assembly OIWL01 (sample SAMEA3888903, study PRJEB22519) | human gut metagenome | biome: human gut; feature: human-associated habitat; material: faeces | place: Denmark | collected 2010 | reverse complement strand
GAAATTACAGACTCAGTGTTCTGTAATTTCTGTAATTTTGAAGACTTATGGTCATAAAATCCATAAGTCTTCAAAATTACAGAAATTACAGAACACTGAGTCTGGATTTTGATCCGGATACGAATATTTTTTATGGCGATAACGCACAGGGAAAGACCAATATTCTGGAAGCAGTCTATGTGAGCGGCACCAGTCGTTCACATAGAAGTTCAAAAGACAGAGAACTGATCTGTTTTTCTGAGGAAGAAGCCCACATATGTACTGTGTTTGAAAAAAAAGGGATTCTTCATAAAATCGATATGCATTTGCGGAAAAATAAAACAAAAGGAATTGCCATTGATGGTGTACCGATCCGAAAAGCGAGTGAACTGTTCGGATTGATTCATTTTGTGTTTTTTTCGCCGGAGGATCTTAGTATTATAAAAAATGGTCCGGCGGAGCGGCGGCATTTTTTAGATTCAGAATTATGTCAACTTGATAAAGTCTATCTTTATCAGTTGTCTAATTATAACAAAGTGGTATTGCAGAGAAATAAGCTATTAAAAGAACTATATCTCCACCCGGATTATCGGGAAGTGCTGGATGTGTTGGACATGCAGCTGGTTCAGTATGGGTCTGCGCTGATACAAAGAAGACAGACATTTGCAGAAGAACTGGGGGAAATCGTTCATCGGATCCATAGTCAGTTGTCCGGCGGACAGGAAGAGATGGAGCTGAAATATGAGCCAAACGTGACGGTAGATGCATTTGCCCAGATGCTTTTTGCAAACAGAGAGCGGGATATGCGTCTCAAAACCACGGCCACGGGACCTCACAGAGATGATATTTCTTTTGTGGTAAATGGCGTGGATATCCGTAAATTTGGTTCCCAGGGGCAGCAGCGAACAGCTGCATTATCACTGAAACTTTCAGAAATAGAGCTGGTAAAGAGGCTGATCGGGGATACTCCGGTCCTTTTGCTGGATGATGTATTGTCTGAACTTGACAGTGGACGGCAAAACTATTTATTGAACAGCATTGAAAATATACAGACATTAATTACCTGTACGGGACTGGATGATTTTGTGAGTCATCAGTTTGAGATTAACAAGGTTTTTCAGGTGGTAAAGGGGCATGTTTATATGCCTAAAGGGTTTTGACAAGCCCGTATGCATATGGTAAACTGATTCTGATTATGGAAAGTTGGTGAATATTTTGGATAAAGAGGAGTTTCGCGTCAAGCTGGGAGAGATCAACAAACTGGTTGAAGCCCGGGATTACAAAGGCGCCATGCAGATCGTTGACAGTATCGACTGGCGTCGTGTGAAAAACGTCCGTACCCTTTGCGTTGTGGGCGAGATCTACGCAGCTAACAAGCGCTATGAGGAGAGCAAGGAAATTTTTCTTCTTGCCTATCACAGAGCGCCGATTGGCAAGAACATACTTTACCGCCTGATTGAAGTTTCCCTGAAAATGGGACAGATCAGTGAAGCCACAGAGTTCTTTGATGAGTACAGAGAAGTGGCAGGTAACGATAACAGTCAGTATATACTGCGATACAAGATTGCCAGAGCAAAGAATGCATCTCTGAATGAACAGATCCGTATTCTTGAGGAATATAAGGAGAAAGAGTTTACAGAGCGCTGGTCCTATGAACTGGCCAAACTCTATTACAAGGCAGGAGACAAGCAGAAGTGCCTGGATCTCTGCAATGAGATGATTCTCTGGTTTAATGATGGAAATTATGTGATGAAGGCCCTTGACCTGAAACAGCGTATGGGAGTTCTCACAGGAGAAGAAAAAGAGAAATACGAACAGCGTTTTATTCCAAAACTGATTCCGCCGGAAAAGGCGAAGGAGATCAGGGAAAGTAAGGAAACAGAAACGGCAGGGGAGTCCGAGTATGAGGAATCCAGACCGGTTACAGATACGATTCAGGTAGATGATGAACGAGATCTGAACAGTGCTGAGACTTTCCAGGAGAAGATTTCCAAAGGTATCCGGGATATCTTCGGCGGTCATAAGAAGGCAGCGGAAGAACCAGAGGATATGGAAGAAGACGTACAGGATGAATCAGAAGATTCCACTGAGGAAGAGGCAGAGGATGTTCAGGAAGGTGAAGAAACACCGGAAGAAGAAACTGCTGCCACAGAAGAATCAGCAGAATCTGAGGAAACGGATTCTGAGGACACAGAGGAAGAAATTCCGGAATCTGAAGATGGAGAAGAACTGCTGTCATCCGGTATCGAAAATCTGTCCGGAGGAACTGCAGAATTAAAAGCAGAGATCCAGAAAGAAACAGCAGAGCCTATACAGACTACAGAACAGGAATTATCCCAGAGTGTTGCAGAGATCATGAAGGCGTCTCAGGAAAAGGAATCAGAAGAGCCATCCGGCGTTCCGCTTAACGAGGAAGGAAAACCTGATTTCTCAGCGACAATCCGTATGCCACAGCTTAAGATTCCGAAATCAATGATCAATGTAGACCCGGAAAATGCAAGCGCTGCAGCCAAAATTCCGGACGCATCCGAAATTTTCGGAAGTATTGATGAAATTGCGGCTGAGGTGGCCAAGGATAAAGAAACAAAGGCAGAAACAGAAGAAGAGCAGGAGTTCAATCTGGAGGATACAATTCTTGCTGCCGCAACAGAGCAGGGAATTGATATTCCGGAAGAAGAAAAATCACCGGATGTACAGATGTCAGATGTAACTGAGGAGACAGATGACGAAGACGATCTGGATATCGTAGCGGATGAATTTGTTCCGGAAGAGCCGGATGCTGCAGATATTGAAGATATTATGGCGCAGATTTCCGCACAGCAGGCAGAAGATGCGAAGCAGTCTGAGCGTGAGCGCACAAGAGTTCCGGATCTGATTCTGGACGAAGATGAAGAGCCGGTTACAGAAGAAGATATGCAGGCTGCAGAAGCAGAATTTCTCAATGGCCCGGCCGGTGTTTCCAAGCCAGTGGAAGAGGACGCTTTTGAAGATATTGAAGAACTGACAGATATGCCGGAGGAATTATCTCTGGATGAGGCTGTTTCGGAAGATGACGCTGCTGAAAAGACAGCGGAGAAACTGGATGATGTTGCTACTGTCGTAGAAGAAGAGACACCTCTTGATGAGGAAGAAGAATACAGCACAGATGATGTTTCAGCCCAGAGTGAGGCAGAAGATGACGAAGAGGATGATTTTATCTCAAGCCTTACAGAAGATATGGAAGAGGACGACAGTGAAGAAGAACTCACGGAGGAAGAGCAGCTTGAGCGGTTCATCGAGGATATTCAGCCGGAAATTGATCCGAATACCATTATCTCCAGAAAAAGACAGCTCACAGATGAAGAGAAACAGCTTTTCACTTATTTTGTAGCAGTTCCGGGAATGAAAGAACAGCTGCTGGATGTGCTTTGTGATGTGCAGACGGGCGCTGCGGATCATACATCCCAGACAGGAAATGTAATCGTTATGGGTGGCAGAGAAACTGGAAAAACAAGACTGATTTCAAGTCTGATCCCGGCAATCTGCAAGGAGCTGAATATTGAGGCATCCAAGGTTGCCTACATATTTGCGGAAGACCTTAACGGAAAAAATATTGCAGAGATTGCATCCAAGCTTGCAGGCGGTTTCCTTGTTATCGAGAACGCAAACCAGCTTTCCCAGGAAACAGCAGATGAGCTTGATGAAGTAATGAATGGAAATACAAAGGGTATGATCGTGATCCTCGAGGATGAAAAGATCGGCATGCGTAAGCTCATTGCAAGATATCCGAAACTTGCGAAAAAGTTTACGTCCATGATTAATATTCCTGTATTTACAAACGATGAACTTGTTAATTTTGCCAAGGTTTATACCATGGAGAATGGATTCCGTATTGATCAGATGGGTATGCTTGCCCTGTATAATCTGATCGGAGTAAACCAGAAGGAAGATCAGCCGATGTGTATCGGAACTGTGAAGACCATGCTGGATAATGCCATGGCAAAAGCGCAGGGCGGATTATTTAAACGCTCCAAGAAGCGTGTGGACCGTGATGGATTCACCGTACTTCTTGAAAAGGATTTCAGCTGAAAATAAACAGAAAAGCAGAGGTAAAAAATATGGCCAGACCTTATCTTGGTAACCCGAAATATACCATTGAAGTCCTTCAAAAGTATCATTTTGTTTTCCAGAAAAGGTTTGGTCAGAATTTTCTGATCGATGAACATGTTCTGGAAAAGATCATTGATTCTTCCGGAATAACGAAGGATGATTTTATACTGGAGATCGGTCCCGGAATCGGGACGATGACACAGTACCTTGCCTGTGCGGCAAGAGAAGTAACTGCAGTTGAGATAGACCGTGCGCTGATTCCAATTTTGGAAGATACGCTGAAAGAATATGACAACGTATCGATCATCAATGAAGATATCCTGAAGGTGGATATTGCAGCACTTGCAAAGGAGAAGAACGGAGGACGGCCGATCAAGGTGGTTGCGAATCTTCCATATTATATAACGACACCGATCATCATGGGCTTATTTGAAAGCCATGTGCCGCTTGAGAGTATTACGGTTATGGTACAGAAAGAAGTGGCAGACCGTATGCAGGTAGGACCGGGTACGAAGGAATATGGTGCGCTTTCCCTTGCAGTACAATATTTTGCAAAACCGGAAGTGGTATGTGTGGTGCCGCCAACCTGTTTTGTACCACAGCCAAAAGTAGCCAGTTCTGTTATCCGACTGACCTGTCATGAAAAACCACCTGTTGAAATTACAGATGAAGGATTTTTATTCCGTGTGATCCGGGCATCTTTTAACCAGAGACGAAAAACGCTTGCAAATGGTCTTAATAATGCGCCGACGATTCCGGTTAGTAAGGAAAATATTATAGCAACAATAGAAGAATTGGGATATCCAGCTTCTGTTCGTGGGGAAACTTTATCCTTAGAAGAATTTGCCCGTCTGAGCGAAGCACTAAAAAAGAAAATGCATTAGTTGTATAATTTCTTTCATTTCAGCCATCCTATGAGTAGGAGGTAGTGGAATGAAGAGACAGAATCAATATATAAAAAATCATCGTTTATCCTTTCAAATTGCTGGAATTATGATTATTATTGCCACTGTTGGATTCACATTGATGTACTTTTATCAGAAGAATTTATTGCAGCGGGAAGAAGCAAAGCAGGAAATAACATCGGAAGAAAAGAGTGAAATGGCATCGCATACGGTGGAACCGAAAAATAATACGGTAGATATGGAAGCACTGGAAAAAGAACGCTATGAAGCAAGTATTTTGGAAAACGATATGGATAAAGCCGGACAGGATGTTATGGATCAGGTAGCGCAGACGTCAGCGATTACGCTGCATTTTCCGGAAGAACTTGTTTGGCCGGTAGATGGAAAGGTTCTAATGAACTATAGTATGGATCAAACGGTGTATTTTAAAACACTGCAGCAATATCAATGCAATCCGGCATTGATTATTGCAGCAGAAGTAAATGATGAGGTGATCAGCGCTGCAGCTGGAAAAATCACATCTATTATGAATGATGCAAAAACAGGAACGACTGTAACGATGGATCTTGGTGATGGTTATGAGGCTGTCTATGGACAATTGAAAGAAATTCCGGTTGCAACAGGAGAGTATGTTGCAGCAGGTCAGCGCATAGGATATATCAGTGAACCATCAAAATACTATTCGGAAGAAGGAGCAAACTTGTATTTTGAATTGCGAAAGGATAAAACCCCTGTAAATCCGCAGGATTTTTTGCAACAATAACAAAAAATCGGTAATAGATTTTTCAAAATGACAGGTTTATAATGGGCGTATGAATATTAGTCTTTATATGCAAGAAGTTCAAAACTGGATAAAAGAGATACAGTCTGACCGGGGCAGAGATCCAAAACGTCTTATGGAAAACTGCGATAAACTCGAGGAATATGGCCGTAAGATACACGATGATGCATTAATAGGTTTTGCCTGCTTTTCCAGGGGCGAGACCTATTATTTAATGAATGATACAAGAAATTTTTATGCCGAAATGCTAGCATGTCTGCCAGCCATGGAAAAGATTGGCGAGTGGGGGTATGTTGTCATGGCAAATAATATGCTTGGCATCATGTCGATGAACCGGGGAAATGCACCTTATGCGATGGATTACTATCTTAAGGCACTTTCTTATTGTGAGAAGTATGGTTTGCCGCAATTGGAATGGATTGTGCATATGAATATGGGATGTCTGTACCAGAACATTCACGAATATCAAAAGGCACTCGATCATCTGGAAAGTGGATATCACTATATTATTGTAAATCAGATGATGCCGGGATACATACAACATTTGACAGCTGCATATTTAAATATGGCAAAAGCGTATCTGTGTATGGCAAAAGAGCAGAATGCTACAGAAATGCTCACAACCGTTGCGCATTATAATGACAAGATTGAAAAAGAATGCAAACCATATTTACAAAATATAGAAAGTCTGGCGGTTTCCTGTTTTCAAGCGAGATATTATTATGAAAAAGGGCAGGAAGAAGCACTGTCCAAGGAAATTATGCATATATCAGATTATCTGAAACAGGACGTTCCGATTATGGATGTTTATGATGATCTGTATGAATATATGTGTATGTTGCTTGAAAGCAAGCGATATGATGATTTTAAATCATGCTACTTTGCCATTGAGGAGCTGACAAAACAGACAAATATTCGAAATTTAGAAAAAAGATTGCTTACCATTCTGATTTGCTATTATAAATCGATGGAAGATGAAGAACACTACCAAAAAGCAACGGTAGCATATTATGAGTTGTCTGAGGAAATGGAAAAAGAGAATAGTGTGATGGTTGCCAGCATGATTCAGATGCGAAATTCCTTAAATAATCTGGTTCAGATTAATTGGGAGGTTGAGCAGGAAAATATTGCTTTGCACCAGAAATCAGAAACAGATCCTCTGACCGGTCTTTATAATCGTTATAAGCTGAATGAATATGGTGAAGATGCATTTATGCGTGCATGCGATAAGCAGACGCCACTTGCTATAGAGATTTTGGATATAGACTATTTCAAAGAGTATAACGACAATTATGGTCATCAGGCTGGAGATGAAGTTCTTAAAATGATTTCGCGTATACTTTTACAGATGCAAAAGCATGGAAATGTCTTTTGTTCCCGTTATGGTGGCGACGAGTTTGTTCTTATTTATTCCGATATGCCGGAAGAAGAGGCGTATCAATGGTCAGAGCAGCTCAAGCAAATGATTATGCAGCAGGCGATAGAACATAAGCATTCAAAAGCGGCAGATATCATTACCATATCGCAAGGCATTTGCTGGGGGATTCCGACAAAAGAAAACAAAGTCTGGGATTTTTTACATGCGGCAGATGTATTACTTTATGAAGTGAAAAAAGTATCACGCAATAGTATTCGTTTGGGATATTTAAATGGAGCAGAGGAGTTAAAAACTCATGAATGAGAAGAAATACTACACCTATATACTCCGTTGTGGTGACGATACCCTATATACAGGATTTACAACAGATTTAGAACACCGTCTGCAGACACATAATGCAGGAAAGGGTGCTAAATATACAAAGGCAAGGCTTCCGGTGGAGATGATCTATCATGAGGAATACCCAACGAAGGAAGAAGCAATGCGCAGAGAAGCGGCGATTAAGAAACTAACGCGAAAGCAGAAAATAGAATTAATCAAAAATCGCACGAACATGAAAGGATAAAGGCATGAAGACGATCAAAAAAATCTTCTTTACAGATGTAAAAAATCTGGCAAAAAATCTGTTTGCCCTGATTATTGCCATTGGTGTATGTTTTTTACCGGCACTTTATGCATGGTTTAATATTTATTCCAACTGGGATCCTTATGGCAATACGGGAAATTTGCAGTTAGCTGCAGTTAATCTGGATCAGGGATATACAGATGAAAATGGGGAGTTTAAGAACACCGGTGAGGATATCATGGATGAATTGGCAGGTAACGATAAAGTAGACTGGCAATTTGTTGATTCCGCAGATGAAGCAATCGAAGGTGTAGAATCCGGTAAATATTATGCGGCACTTGTAGTACAAAACAATTTTACATATAACATGTACAATATGTTTGTAAATACGACGGAAGAGCCGACATTAATTTTCTACCAGAATCAGAAAAAGAATCCGGTTGCAAATAAGATTTCTGATACGATTGTAACGACCGTGCAGAGCAATATCAATGAAGAATTTGTCAAAGTCATGACCAAAACAATCTTTGAAGATGTCAATGATATGTATGATGACATTGAAGAAGAAGGTGGCGTGGATGCGTTCATTGATAAGCTGGATAATTTAAATAATAATCTTATTGATTATCAAAAAACGATTGATAATGTCATTAAGGGAAATGCTGTATTATCCTCAAATATTGCAAATGCAACAAATGATGTGGAAGATCTTGAGGGTAGGACAAAAAATTCCGCAGGAGGTTTGTCGGAGGCAGGTGGTTCTTTACAACAGAGTCAGAATACACTTAATGCATATAAGGATCAGATGAATCTGACAATTGATACGATGCTGACCATGTTAAATACGATGGAGAATCAGTTGAAGCAGGCGCAGCTTAGTGGTGATATCGATCAGATGGCAAATGTCTGTGAACAGACGTTAAAGGATACGAATCAGCTGAATAAAGACATTACAGCGATCAGCCAATCGATAGCGGATAAGAATAATAACCAGAATGTTGTCGATACACTGCAGCAGTTATCAGACTCGGTGGAAGCGTTACAAAAGATTTTAGAGAAGGCAAATATCGACGGAAAATATGATAATGTATCACAGCAGATTAAAGATGCAGAAGCAGCTATGATTTCTGATATCGATAAAGCAATTGCAAATATTACATCCACAAGAAATACCATCAATAACCAATTGGTACCACAGCTCAATACATGTGTTGACAACTTAGAGGATGTTATTGGAAATGCTAGCACAATCATGAATAACATGAGTGGTGTATTAAATTCCATGGGAAATGTGTTTGGATCACTGCAGACAACACTGTCAACTTCAGATAAGAGTCTAGAGAAGACAAAAGAAGCATTATCTAAGATCAGTGATAAATTGACAAAAGCAATTGATAAGGCAAGAAGTGTGCAGGAAGATGAACGTGTAGAGGCATTGGTGGATACATTGACAGGCGATCCGGATATGTATGGTGAATTTTTCTCAGAACCGGTGGAGATTGAATCCGTTGCCGTTTATCCAATTGAGAATTATGGTTCTGCTGTTGCACCATTTTATACCGTATTATCCGTATGGGTAGGTGTCATTATCATGGCAGCAATCATCAAGGTAAAAGTAACAAAATCAAAATATCCGGGTGCAACACCGACGCAGTTATTCTTTGGAAGAAGCCTCTTCTTTATTGCTATGGGGCAGGTACAGACGTTGATTACGGTGTTAGGTGATTTGTTTATTTTAAAGATACAGTGTGTACATCCATTTTTATTCTGGGTAGTTGGTGCGCTTACAAGTCTGACATTTACGCTTTTGATTTATGCACTGGTATATTCTTTCGGTGATGTTGGAAAAGCGATAGCAGTCGTTGTACTTGTACTGCAGATTGCGGGAAGTAGTGGAACCTATCCAATTGAGCTTTTACCGGAATTTTTCCAGAAAGTTTATATTTTCTTCCCATTCCCATACGCAATCAATGCGATGCGTGAATGTATTTGTGGCTTGTACGAAGCGGATATTGTCATTTATCTGCTTAAGTTATTAACTTTCCTCGTAGTAGGTCTGGTCGTTGGACTTTGGATCCGTATTCCATTTGAAGGATTGAATCATTATATGGAAGAACGTATGGAAGATACGGAAATGATGTAAGGAGGTATAACGGTGGCAGAGAAATACAAAGAGATGTATGACAAGTTCATCAATTATGAACAAAATCTACATCAACAAAATCAAAAGAGAATACGTGTTGGATTAAAAATAAATATCATTTTGCCATTATTCTTTCTGATTCTCAGTTTTGCGATATCCGAAGGAAAACTGGTGTTTTTGCTTCTGTGGATTATCTCCTTATTTGGCATTGCAACCTATTTGATTTATGTAGAGTACAGTGATTATAAGATGTTAGAGCAATTGAAAGAGCTTGGGGTGGATGAAGATGCACTCCGTGATGATGTGAATTTGATTGGCGAAGGCGTGCAGCAGGCAGAGAGTAATATTACGGAAAAGCTGGACTATGCCGGTGACCTTATAGATGCTGAAAAACAAAAAATAGAAGCTGAGATAGCAGAACGCAAAGAACAATTAAAAGAAGCTGTCATTCAAAAAATCAGCGGAGATAATAAAAACGAAAAGGAGGACGAATAAGATGATGAATATTATTCGGATTTTTACCTCCGATGCGAAGAGATTGGCAACGAATGTAGTTGCAATGGTTGTTATTATGGGTCTGGCTGTTATCCCTTGCTTATATGCATGGTTTAACATTATTTCAAACTGGGATCCATATGGAGAAGCGGCTACCGCTAATTTGAATGTCGTGGTTGCAAGTTGTGATCAGGGAACCGAGATTGAGGGCGTAGAGCTGAATGTTGGAAACATGGTGATCAGCAATCTAAAAGAAAACAAGACGATAGGCTGGGTATTTGTAGATACCGAAGAGGAGGCTGTTGATGGTGTACAGAGTGGAGATTATTACGCTGCGCTTGTGATTGACGAATCCTTTTCAGAGGATCTGATAAGTTTCCTTGGCGGAAATATTGAAAATCCAAAGATTACATATTATGAGAACGAGAAAAAGAATGCGATAGCACCAAAGATTACCGGTAAGGTAAAGACAACTGTGCAGGAAGAAATCAATAGTGCTTTCGTATCTACGATGGCACAGGCACTTCTCAGCATGAGTGAATATGTTGTGACAGATAATGCGGGAAATGGTAATTTTACGGATGCTGTCAAAAACAAACTCAATGATATGGATGCAGATTTAAATACTTATATCACAATTATTGATTCCTATATTGCGATTATTGATTCTGCAAACAGTTTGATGGATGCGACAAATTCGGTGACAGATCAGTTAGATTCTATTATGCAGGCAGGTAGAAGCATGGCAAATAGTGCAGATTCTGCGGCAGATGCGGCGGATGGCAGCATTGATACCGTCTCGGATATGGTGTCCGTTAATCTTGATGATATATTAAAGCAGATTGATAATATGGCAAATGCCGTGGATAATGTGCTGAGTAAAGTAGACCATACCAGTACAGGAAAGGGAGATCAGATTGATTCTATCAAACTTGCTGTGGATGCATTACAGAAGAGTTTTAACAGTGCAGTCGATGGTATGACGTCAACAAACACAACAATTCAGAACCAGCAGGCAGCAATCAATGCCGACTTTGATAAAATTCAGGCAGATTTAGATGCGTTAAAGGTAGCATCTGATAAGACCGTTGCAGATTCCAATGCAATTTCAGATACATTACATGCAGATTTTGATAATTGTAAAAACAGTGTAGAAGCGCTGAAGCGTACATATAGAGATACTGTTGATCCGCAATTGAATTCTACGATGAATGCAATACAGAGTTCAATCAGTGAAGTACAGAAGATGTTGAATTTCTCCAGTGACAGCATTAAGGATGTATCTTCTGCGCTTGACAGTTATCCGGATATGATGTCTTTTGGCAAAGATAAGCTGGTGGAAACAAGAGATGACGCCATACATATGGAGAGTAAATTACAGGATTTGATTGCTGATATGGATGACATCGAATCGAATGATCAGTACAATATCCTAATGTCTTTGATTGAATCAGATCCGGACGTGATTGCAGATTTCATATCGAGTCCGGTAAATCTGGATCAGGAACCAATCTATGAAATGAAGAACAATGGATCGGCGACAGCACCATTCTATGTGATTCTATCTATCTGGTTTGGCGCATTGATTCTGATTGCCATTATGCATACCGGTTTAAAAACAAATCCAGGATGTCGCAATTTACGTAATTGGCAAAAATTCTTCGGAAGATATATTGTATTCTACCTGATTGGACAGTTGCAGACAGTGATTACGGTATTAGGTTGTATTTTGTATGTAGGCATTCAGTGCGAGCATCCTCTGATGTTCTGGTTTGCAGCATCCTTTACCAGTTTTACATTTACATTATTTATGTATTCACTGGCGTATGCATTTGGTAATGTAGGTGAGGCGGCAGCCGTTGTACTGATGGTTATTCAGGTTGCAGGAAGTGGTGGTACATTCCCAGTAGAAGTACTGCCGAAAGTATTCCAGTATCTGTATCAGTATATGCCGTTTGCACATGGTATGAATGCGCTGCGAGAGGCAATTGCCGGAACGCATGGCAATGATTATTGGATGTATTTGACAGAAATGTCAGCTTATATTGGTGTGGCACTACTGTTTGGTCTTGTCATCAGTATTCCATGTAAGCGCTTAAATGAAAAAATCGAAGCAAGTAAAGAGAGAACGGATTTACTATTATAAAATGAGAGTATAAATGCCTATAGAATAGGGCAGACGTTGTACCGACCCCAAAAAGTTAGACAGAAACATCTAACAAAGGGGTCGGTATTTTTATGGCGAAATATTCGTTGGATATACTTTACAAAAAATAAATCCTATGTTAAATTGATAATAGTTACTGATTTAAAGATTCGGGAATCAGAAAGGAAAGAACTATGAAAACTTTGAACTATAGCAGGCAGAGAGAAGCTATTTATAATTACCTGCTTTCGACAAAGACACATCCTACGGCAGAGGCGGTATATCAAGTGGTTCAGCAGGATTACCCCAAGATCAGTCTTGCTACGGTATATCGGAATCTGGCGCTTTTGGAAGAGACAGGTCAAGTGCAGAGAATACCATGTAACGATGCTAAGGATCATTATGATGCAAATATTATGGAGCATCCACATTTTGTTTGTAATTCCTGCAACTGTGTTTTAGATTTGGAGATGGATAATCTGGAATTTCTGCATACCCTTGCAAATCAAGGGTTTGAAGGGGAAATTGAGCAGAGTCAGGTCGTTTTTTTTTGGAAAATGCCCGGAATGTGTAAAAAACAAAAATAATAATA
>OIWL01002899.1_pt1 | contig 13090 bp, 14 predicted proteins | sample 1587561 | NCBI WGS metagenome assembly OIWL01 (sample SAMEA3888903, study PRJEB22519) | human gut metagenome | biome: human gut; feature: human-associated habitat; material: faeces | place: Denmark | collected 2010 | reverse complement strand
GCCAGTCGGCGCTGTCATCGTACATCTTGATCTCCTGCCCGATGATGCCCTGCTCCTTGGCGATGGTCTGTTCGGTGAAATAGGGATGCCCCACCATGCCCAGCAGTACATCCAGACTTTCGTCCAGCTGCTGGGTGGCCGTGAAGAGGTAGCAGGTGCGGTCGAAGCTGGTGAACGCATTGGCGTTGGCACCGGTCTTCGCAAACTTGGCGAAAGCGTCGCCGTCCTGATCCTCGAACATCTTGTGCTCCAGAAAATGCGCCACACCGGCGGGCAGGTGCACTTCCCGCCCGTTCAGGCGGAAGTCCCGGTCAATGGAGCCGAAGCGGGTGGCGTAGATGACATGGGTGCCGGAATAGCCCGGCATGGGCCGCACAAGGACCGTCAGCCCGGAAGGAAGCACCTTCCACTGGTCTGCCGCCGCTTCCGCGAGGGCTTTGCTCTGCAATTCAGACATGGGCCGGCCCCTCCTCTCTGGTCAGCAGGTAACTCACGGACAGCGTCAGCTGGCGCAGGATGGCGCGGACGTCTTCTCTGGTGACGGCGCGCAGGGCCGCACGGGCCTCGTCCGGGGTCTGCACGGCCCCGCCCCGCAACACCTCCATATAGTACCAGGTCTCGATGCCGCCCAGACTGTCCTCGATGCCCGCCATCCCGCTCAGCAGGGAGAGGCGGCAGTCTTCCAGTTCCTCTTCGGTGATGGGCCCGGTGCGCAGGTCGTCCAGCTCCTTCAGGATGGCCTGCTCGGCGCGGGCGGCGTCGGCGTGTTCCACGCCGCTGTTCACCGCCATGCTGCCCGTGAAGCTCTGGAAGCTGGACGAGCAGTAGTAGCACAGGTGGTCGCGCTCCCGCACGTTGAGGAACAGGCGGCTGGTGACACTGCCGCCATAAAGCGCCATGGCCAGCCGGACAGCTGCCATCTGGTCCGGCTGCATCGGCTCGCCCAGCGTGAAGAGCATACAGAGTTTGGCCTGCACGGTGTCGAAGCATTCCGTCTTCCGCACGGCCTCCTGCCGGGGCATCGCCAGATTTTCGCACAGCGGCACCGGGCGGCGGGCCACCGCGGCCAGCTCTCCCAGCAGCGCCTGCGTGACGGCCTGGGTCTCTGCCGCGCCGCAGCCCAGAATGAGCAGTTCGATCTGTGCGGTCTCCAGCATTTCGCGGTAGGCGGCGGTCAGGGTCTCCGGCGTCAGGCCGTCCACCTCTTCCAGATAGCCCTCCTGCCGGATGCCTGCAGGGCTGGCCCCGAAGAACTCCCGGTTGGCCTGCCGCTGGCAGTAGATGCGCTTTTCGTTCACTTCATCTTCCAGCGATTTGCGGAGCATCTGCTTCTCGATGGCCACGGCCTCCGGGTCAAACACGCCGCCCGAAAAGGCGGGGTGAAAGGCCGTGCCCAGCGCCAGTGCGGCGTATTCGCGGGTGAGGTCCTCCCCTTCCAGCGCAAAGCGGTTCTTGATGCCGGTGGCGCTGACGCAGAGGTTGTGGTTCGCACCCAGCGGGCGGGCGTCCACGGTCAGGTCTGCGCCGTACAGACGGGCCAGCTTTTTGGTCATCTGGGTCATATCGGGGCAGTCCGCATAGCCGCGCTCCATCACCAGCGGGAGCAGCGCGTGGGCGGTGGCCGTCTCACGCTTTGCCGGGAAAGCGAAATGGAGGCTGATGCGGCAGCGGTTGAATTTTGGCGCCGGGTCCCACGAAAGATGGACGCCGGGCGCGATCTCGGTTCGTTTCAATGGTTTCTCCTTTGGATTTATGATTTTGCGCGTTCCAGCGCGAGGAACTCTTCCAGCGCAAGGCCGGACTCCCGGATGGCGCAGGCATTCTCCACGCCCACATACCGCCAGTGCCAGGGGGCGTAGACCATGCCGGTGGCGCTCTGACGGTCCTCCGGCCAGCGGAGGATGAAGCCGTACTCGGCGGCATAGGCCGTCAGCCACTCATAGGCGCGGGTCTCGGCAAAGGCTGCCGTCTTCTCGGTGCAGTCCGGCGAGAGGATGTCGGCGCAGTAGCCGGTCCCCTGCTCGCTGGTGCTGGCCGCAGGCTGCAAAGAGGCCGTATGGTCGGCGGCTTCCTCAGCCGAAAGGCGGCTGTTCTCGGCGCTGTAAGCGGTCAGGCGGGCCTCGTAGGCGGCGGTGCGGGCATCCGCATCCTGCCAGCCGGTCACAAGGTTCAGCTCGACTCCGTCCGCCTGCGCCGCCTCGGCCATGCTGCGGTAAGCGGAAGCAGCCTCGGCCTCCAGCTGCTCACCGGTGGCGTCGTCGGCCACTGCAAGCTCCGGCGCAGGCTCTTCTTCCAGCGCGAGGTTGGCGTTCACCACCACGAGCCGGTCGTCGGCGGCGTCGAACACATAGGAGCTGCTGTCGTAGTTCCGTGCCGTGAAGGGCACCGGCCCCGCGACCAGGGCGTGGGCCTTGGGCAGCAACCAGAGGATGCCGGTGGCCATCAGCGCCACGGCTCCGCCGCATGCGGCCAGAAAAAGCACCCAGTTCCGCGCCAGCCGCAGACATTTGCGGATCTTCCACTCCCGGTAGGTCATCCGCCTGGCGGGCGATCGTTTCTGCATATCAGTTTACCCCATCTCTTTGGATCATTTTCTATCGCTGCGATGCAGCCTGTTCAGGATACACCTTATTTATGAACATTTATACTTCCTGCGCCTTCTGGCTGCGGATATCCTGCCCGGCGAACAGGCAGGGCACGAAGGCCGACAGGCGGCTGGAAATCTTTTCGGTATAGAGCTTTTCCAGCAGCGCGCCGTCCGTGATGTTGGTGGTGACGATGGTGGGCAGGTGTGCCCCCAGCCGGTTGTTGAGCAGACTGTACAGGGTGCTCAGGAAGAAGCTGGAATTGAACTCGGTGCCCAGGTCGTCCAGAATGAGCAGGTCGGCCCCGGCTGCGGTCTGCAGCAGGGTCTCCTCCTCGCCGCCGGGGTCTGCGCCAAAGTGCAGTGCTTCCAGCTTGGAGAAAAAGTCCGGGCTGGACACGTAAATGACATCGAAATCTTTTTCCAGCACGATGCCCGCAATGGCAAGGGCCGCATGGGTCTTGCCCAGGCCCGCATTGCCGAACAGCATCAGGCTCTCGCTGCTGCGGTCAAACTCTTCGGCATACGCGCGCAGTTCCGCCAGCAGACTGCCCATGTAGCTGCGGACCGGCTCGCCCAGCTTGTCGTCCATGGTGTTCGGGTAGTAGCGCAGCTCCATGGTATCGAAGCTGGAAATGGACAGGCTGGACAGGCTCTCGATCTCCTCGCGGCGGAGTTTCTGCATGAGCTTGTGGACGCAGATGCAGGTGTGCCCCTCGAACGTGCCGGTGTCCTGGCATTTTTTGCAGGTGAAATGCGGTTCCAGCGCATCGGCGGGGCGTCCGCTGGACGCCAGCAGGGCCGTCAGATCCTGTTTTGCCTTGGCCAGTGCGGCGGCAGCGGCGGTGCGGTCCTTGCCGGAAGCACCGGCCAGCGCACAGCGCACACCCCGCACCCGCACCTCTTCTTCGGCGTGGCGGAGGGCCGGGACGGCCGCTTCGGCTGCGGCACGGGCATCCTCGGCGTTGGCGCGCGCGGTCTGACGCCGCAGCGCGACGGCCCGCATCGCCTCCTGATACAGTTCACGTTTGGTACGCATAATTTCTCCTTACTGCGATGCTTCGTCCGGCTGTTTCCGCAGGGAGCGGCGGCGGACAGCGTTTTTGAGGAAGTCGTTCCCGCTGGGCGTCTCGCGGTCCACCCGGATGTTCCGGCTGGCGCCCGCTCCGGCCACCGGCCCGCGCACATCGTGGACGGTGCGCAGGCCCTTGGCGTTCCAGGTCTTGAGGATGCTGTTCCAGTACCACAGGTCCCGCTTGGCACCGGCCTGCACGACGGCTTCCTCCACCATGGCATCGTCGTAGCCGTAGACCTCGTACCAGCGGGCAATGGCCTTGCGCCCGCCGAGGGTCAGTTCGCTTTCGGCAATGCCCAGCAGACCGCTGACGTACTGCTCCCGCTGGGCGCGGAGGGCCAGCAGCTGCAAGTGCGCATCTGCCTGCTCGCCGGACTCCACGCCCTCGGCGCGCCAGACCTTCAGCTCGTGGCTCACAGCCCCCATCGTCCGCTTGCCCCGGCTGGCCACATAGGCCACGCAGAGCATGACAGTCTCCGGCGCAAAGCCCTCGACGATGTACAGATTGACGAGCTTTTCCATCTCGCTGTGGGTCAGCGGACGGGCAAACCCGGCCTGTGCGCAGTCAATGAGGCTGGAGATCATCGGGTCGGTGCGGGAGGCCGCTGCGATCTCGGCCCAGGTCATGGGGGCCGGGGCGCTGGGTTCCTCGCCCGGTGCGGCGTTCTCTTCGTAGCGTTCCAGCAGGCCCGCACCGGCCCAGAAGGCCAGCGCGCTCTCGGCGCTCATCTTACTGCGGAGCTTGAGGTCTGCGCAGATCTTCTCCGGGTCGGTCACGCCAGTGGCCAGCACATACAGCGCCACCCGGACGTTATACTCCTCCGCGATGCCCAGCTTGGAAAACACCAGCTGCGGCACGGCGATGGCATCGCCCTTCTGCTCTTTCAAACGGTAGATCATTCAGTTTTTTCCTCCTCCGGCGCAGGCGGTGCCCACGGCTCGCAATCCAGGATGGAGGGGGTGTTCTTCCAGCGCTCCGGCTCGGCCTCAAAGGCCTCCTTCATGCACTGCGCGGCAGCGGCGCGGCCCGCGTCGCTCAGCGGGAAGACTTCGCGGCGGCGCAGCGCGGGGTCGGTCTGGTCCAGCGCCCAGGGGTCCGGCCAGATGTCCACCGTGAGGATGGCCTCCTCTTTTTCGGCCCCCTCCCCGCCTTCCGGGTCAGGCACTGTGCGCTTGCCGGGCGTGAGCAGATACCGCATCCCGGCTTCGCTGCCGCTGTATGAATTTTTGCACTTGAAGTAGTGCAGCAATGGGACAAAGATCATGATACAGGTTCTCTCCAAAAACAGATTGTCCTTTTTAGTATAGCATTTTTTGCAGACAAAGAAAAGCCGCAGAGGTTCAAAAAAGGACCCCGAAAAAATGAATCAAAAAACAGTTGACAAACCCGCTCACCTTTGCTAAACTAATAGGGTAGCTTGCAGGGTTAGCTCATCCGGTAGAGCGACTGCTTCCCAAGCAGTAGGCGGCGGGTTCGAGTCCCGTATCCTGCTCCAAAATAAAGCGGCAGAGTGTCTGAGTTTCAGATGCTCTGCCGTTTTTCATTTTTGTTCCCGGTTCAAGCTGTTTCCCGGTGGAAGGTTCCCCGTCAGATGGCACAACGGTGAAGAAATCCCCATGCTTCAATCCACGACCGGCACGTCCAGTCCGAATTCCAGCGGGCGGAAGCGGGGGCAGACATTTTCGGTGATGCAGATGACCGATGCAGCCAGACGGCTACCGATCTCGCAGGATTCTGCCAGCGTTTTGCCATAGGTCAGGCCGATGACGGTGCCCGCGAAGAACGCATCGCCCGCGCCGGTGGTGTCGATGACGTTCACCTTCTTGGCCGGAACAATGCCGCAGTCCCCGTCCGCCTGGGCATAGACTGCGCCCTTGTCGCCCATGGTGACCACCATGCAGGGGATGTTTGCGCTCCGGACATTGGCCGCCAGCACCCGGCACATCTCCTCCGGTTCCAGATGGCCGTAATCGTCCGAGAAGAGCAGCCCGGCCTCCTGCTGGTTGCAGACAAAACAGTCGATCTGCTGCAAAAAGTCCCGGCGCTCCATCGCAATGCTCATGTTGGAGACCGCCGCGTACACCTTTTTGCCGTATTTCTTGGCGTAGCGCAACGTCTGCTTGACGGTCTCCTTTTCGAGGTCCAGCTCCAGCGCGATGCTGTCGCAGTCCCGAAAGATCTCGTCTCCCTGCTCTTCCAGCAGCCCGATCAGCGGGGTGGTGTCCGGCCGCTTGGAGATGGCTGCACAGACGTCGCCGTCGTTGTTGAAGATGGCCAGCCAGGTGCCCATGCCATCCGGCACACGCTGGATGAACCGGGTGTTGACCTTGTGGTTGTTCAGCTTCTCGATGACGTCCAGACCCATGCCGGTATCATCCACCAGGCCCACAAAGGTGGGCCGCAGCTCCACGTTGGCAATATCTTCCGCCACATTGCGGCTCACACCGCCGTGCACCTGCTCCACGCGCCCGGCGTTTCGTCCGCCGGGGATGTAAGTCGAGAGCGGATACCCCTTGATGTCCACAAAAACTGCGCCGATGACTACGATTCCCATACTAAAAAGTCCTTTCCGGATTTTACATTTTTCTCATTATACACTATCTTCCGGCCGGAATCCATCGTTCTTCGGAAATTGTGCCATTTTCCGCGTCCAACAAAAAAAACAGGAGGCCCATCCCCCAGGATGGACCTCCCATTTTTATGCTTCGCTCTGGCTCGGATGCGGTGTCGGCGGGGCTTTGGTGAAGAGCACCTTCAGCACCAGCGGTGTTGCCACCGAGGATACCACGATGAGCAGGATGACCGCCGTGAAGTACACAGGGTCCACCACGCCGATGTCCAGGCCCTTCTGAGCCACGATCAGGGCCACCTCGCCGCGGGTCATCATGCCGACGCCCACCTTGAGGGAGTCGGCCCAGCTGAAGCGGCAGATCTTTGCCGCCAGACCGCAGCCGATGACCTTGGTGATGAGAGCCACGATGACGAAGCAGACGCTGAAGAGCAGGATCTGCGGCGTCAGGCCGCTGATGTCTGTCTTCAGGCCGATGCTCGCGAAAAAGACCGGTGCGAACAGCACATAGTTGCTGATATCCACCCGGCGCTCCACATAGGATGCGTCATCCATGGAGCAGAACACAATGCCGGCAATGTAGGCGCCTGTGATGTCCGCAATGCCGAAGTATTCCTCGGCGACGTAGGCCATAGCAAAGCAGAACGCCATGCTCACGATGGTGATGCGCTGGGTGTGGGGGTTGCGCTTGTCCAGCCACTTCATCGCAAAGTGTGCGATGAGGCCCACACCGATGGCCGTGGCAAAGAAGAGCACCGTATTGAAGAGCACCTTACCTAGGCCGGTGCCGGTGCCGGAACCGGCACCCAGCACACAGGTCAGCACCACGATGCCGATGACATCATCAATGACTGCCGCGCTCACGATGGTCGTGCCGAGGAAGCTCTTCAGATGGCCCATCTCCTGCAGGGCCGCCACCGTGATGGAAACGCTGGTGGCCGTCATGATGGTGCCAATGAAAAGCGCCTTGTAAAACTCCGTGCTGCCCACGGCAGCAAACCCATAGAAGATGCTATAAAGGAGCGTGCCGCCCGCCAGCGGCACAGCCACGCCCACGCAGGCGATGAGGGTGGCAATGGGGCCGGCTTTGATCAGCTCCTTCAGGTTGGTGCCAAGGCCGGTGGAGAACATCAGCAGCACCACGCCGATCTCCGCAAAGACCGAGATGGTATCGCTGATGTGGACCAGATTCAGCACACAGGGGCCGATCAGCAGGCCCGCGATGATCTCGCCCACCACCTGCGGAGCCTTGCACTTGCGGGCCACCAGCCCGAAGAACTTGGCCGTGAGGATGATGATGGCGAGGTTTCGAAAGACCGAATACATTCAAATAACCTTCCTTTACTCAATTTTGCGTTTTTCACGCCCGGCAGGCCCGACCGCGCGTCCTGGCCTACCCTATTTTACATTATAACTTGTCGGCTTGTGAAAATCAAAACCATCCCAGCGAAAATCCAACTAAAGTTTAGCCGCAAACCCGTTTTATTTTCGTGCAGATTTTTTTGCCGGAATGCTTGACAAAGTGCAAAACACTTGCTATAATAAATTGCTGTCTGAACAGACACACCGCACAGTCCTGTGAAACCGCAGGATCGTGTACCTTGGCCTCATAACCTTGAGGCCCTCAAGTCCAAAAGGAGGTGCTACAAAATGGCAAAGTACGAAACCATGCTGATTACCAGCGCTGCTCTCGACGAGGAGGCTTCTTCCGCCCTCATCGGCAAGTTCAAGTCCCTGATCGAGGCAAACGGTACCATCGATTCCATCGATGAGTGGGGCAAGCGCCGTCTGGCCTACCCCATCAACGATGAGGAGGAGGGCGTCTACACCGTGATCAACTTCACCGCCGATCCCAGCTTCCCCGCTGAGCTTGACCGTGTGTACAAGATCACTGAGGGCGTTATGCGCAGCCTGATCGTTGCCCACGAGGAGTAATCTTTTCGTGACGAAAAAGGAGTCCGTATTATGTTGAATGTTGTAGCGATCATGGGCCGCCTCGTGGCGGATCCCGAGCTTCGCACCACCCAGAACGGCACCAATGTGTGCAGTTTCCGCATTGCGTGCGACCGCAACTTTGCCCGTCAGGGCGAGCAGCGTCAGGCCGATTTCATCGACATCGTCGCATGGCGCCAGCAGGCAGAGTTCGTCTCCAAGTATTTCCAGAAGGGCAGTCTGATTGCCATTGAAGGCAGTCTCCAGACCCGCCAGTATCAGGACAAGAACGGGAACAACCGCACGGCTGTGGAGGTCGTGGCAAACAACATCAGCTTTGCAGGCCCCAAGAACTCGAATGGCAGCAATCAGGGCGGCAGCAGCTATCAGAATGCTGCGCCGTCCTACCAGAACGCAGCGCCTGCCCGCCCGGCTGCTGTGGAGGCAGCTCCCAGCTACTCCGCCGGAAACGCAGACGACTTCGCCGTCATCGACGACAGCGACGATCTGCCGTTCTGATCCCGAACCGGTGTGAACCGTAAAAATCCAACAGGAGGTAATAAGCAATGGCTTTTGAAAGAACCGAAGGCTCTCGCCCCGCGCGCCCCATCCGCCGCGGCCGCAAGAAGGTTTGCAGCTTCTGTGTCGATCGTATCGACACCATCGATTACAAGGACGTGCCCCGTCTGCGTAAGTACGTTTCTGAGCGTGCAAAGATCATCCCCCGCCGTGTGACCGGCACCTGCGCTTTCCATCAGCGCGCCCTGACCGTGGCCATCAAGCGTGCTCGTCACGTTGCCCTGATGCCCTACGTCAGCGACTAATCTGAACTTATCAACCCAATCAAAATAATCAGCAATCAGCAAAGGCTCTTTCCCGATGACAAGGGAAGGAGCCTTTTTTGGTGCAATGCGCCCATTTTGTTTTGCGTCGTGGTGTGTTATACTGGCCTTGCACACTCCCCTGCACACACTTTTCAGGAGGTATCACGATGAAACGACATTCTTTCCGTCTTGCGGCGGCTGCTCTGGGCCTTTTGCTGGTGCTGCCCACCGGGCTTCCGGCCTCGGCCGCTTCCTCGTTTGATGCGGGCTACTATGCCACCCATTACCCGGATGTGGCGGCAGCCTGCGGCACGGACGAAGGTGCCCTGCTGCAGCACTACATCCAGTTCGGCGCATCAGAAGGGCGCAAGCCCTCCGCCTGGGGCCGTGCCGGTGACACGGACCTGAAGCTGACCGACGACCAGATCGCGGCCATCTGGTCGCCGGTGCCCATCAAGGAACTGGCCAACTACAAAAGCCTGAAGCGCAAGATGACCGATGACGAATTTGCGCAGGCCTACGAGCAGGCCCGCAGGATCGTAACGCCGCTGGCCTTTAAGAGCCGTGAGGAACAGCTGGCCGGCATCGCCAACGCCCTGCGCGAAATGGTAGATGACGGTACGGTTGCCTACTCTACCGATGTGCCTCACTACAATGACGCCTATGGGTATCTGGTGCTGCATGTGGCCTCCTGTGCCGGATGCGCCCGCACCACCGGCCTGTGTCTGAACATGCTGGGCATCCCCTATGAGCACGTCAACGAAAACCAGTGGAGCCACCAGTGGTGCCGCGTGCCCATGCCCGACGGCACTTATTGGATCTGCGATGCTTACGGCCTGTACTGCGGCCCGGAGCCTGCTCCCTACCAGCACCCCTATCTGTAAGCAGTCCCCTATCAGCACGAGAAGCGCCGAGGCGTCCTCTCGTGCTTTTTATTTTTCCGTACGGATGCCCCCCTATAGTGTCCGTCAGAAATCCATCGAAGGCAGGCAAAAAGTTACAAAGTGGTACGGTAGTTCCGGATGTTTATGGCTTTTACCGGGAATTTACGGTAATGGCGTCATCTTTTGCTTTGCAATCAAATCAATCTGCACAAAAGCCGCCCTGGTCATTGCACACATTGTACAAAGTTCACTTTCAGTTCTTGATTTCTTATGCAAATTGTGCCATACTATAGCCACTGGAAACGTTCCCGACAACGTTTCCGATAGTTCTTTCAGAGATGAGGGATTCCGGCAATGGGCAACATGACGATCAAAGATATCGCACGGATTAGCGGCTGTTCCGTCAGCACGATCTCCCGTGTGATCAACGATCGCCCGGATGTCCGGCCGGAGACCAAGGAACGAGTCCTGGAGGTAATGCGGGAAGCAGGCTTTGTGCCCAACACCAACGCACGGCAGCTCAAGATCCAGCAGTCGCGCAGCCTGGTGTTCGTGGTCAAAGGCACCCGCAACATCTTCTTCTCCGACTTTCTTGTGCAGCTGCAGCGGGCCGCCACCCTTTACGGGTACAACGGCATCGTCTCCTATCTGGACGAGAATGCCAACGAGATCGACGCCGCTGAAAAGATCCTGCGCGAGATCAAACCCAAAGGCATGATCTTCCTGGGCGGCAGCGTCGCAAACTTCCAGAAAGGATTTGCCAACATCAGCGTCCCTTCGGTGCTGACCACCCTCGTGTCGGACAAGCTGGACTTTCCCAACCTGTCCATGGTTGGCGTGGATGACCGGGCAGCCGCCTATCAGGCTGTGTCCTACCTCATCCAGCAGGGCCACCGCAAAATCGCCGTGCTGGGCGGCCCGGCCACGAGCTACCCCAGCATGATGCGCCGTCAGGGTGCGCAGCAAGCCATGGAGGATGCGGGCATTCGCTTCGAGGACAAGCTCTACGGCCTGTCCAACTACGATTTCGAGTCTGCGTATCACGCCATGAATGGGCTTCTGGCCCGCCGGGCTGAGTTCACTGCCCTGTTTGCCATGAGCGATGTGATCGCCTTTGGTGCCATCCGGGCCTTGGTAAGTGCCGGGCTTCGGGTGCCGGAGGATGTGTCGGTCATCGGCTTTGATGGCATTACGATGTCCCGCTACTGTGTGCCTGTGATGACCACCATCGTACAGCCCAGCGAGCAGATCGCTCTGCAGAGCATTGAGCTGCTGGTGCGGCAGATCGAGCACGGCACCCCCGCTCAGACCGTGACGTTGCAGCCGGAGCTGCAGCAGGGCGAAAGCGTAAGGGCAATTTAAATTTTGTATTCCCTCCGTCGAAAGACGGAGAGTATATAGTTGATCTGTAATTTTAATAAGAAGGAGAACTTATTATGAAAAAGATGATCACTCGTCGTAACTTCCTGAAGGCCGCTGGCGTTTCCGCCGCTGCTCTGGGCCGGGGCCGGCCGGGGGGCAGACGGCGCTGCAGAGCGGGGCTCTGCCTTGGGCAGGGCCGCCTCGGCTGCCTCCATCGTCTTGCGGTAGATCTCCTGATTTTCCGCCTCCAGATCCAGCGCACCGGTGAACTCCACCGTGATCTTCCGGCCGAACTCCTGCTCCAGGATCTCAGCGATGGCACGGGCGCAGTTCTCCCGCTGGAGCCACTCAAAGCCGCCGTGCGCCAGCGAAATGGTCAGGCAATCGCCATCCAGCTGGGCAGAGGCGCCATCAAAGAAGCCGTTGATGTGCTTGCCCGCAGCCCGGAGCGAATCCGCCAGGCTGGGCAGGTAGGCAGCGGTGAGCTGATCGGCCGGGTAGCGGGGCTGCAGCAGCACTCGTCCCAGCTGCAGTGCCGCCCGAAGCTGGGCCTGCACCTGCAGCAGCACCGACTTTTCCAGTACATTGGCAAAGCGCAGCTGAGCCGTCAGCTCCCTGCGCTGGGTGTAGATATGAAGATGCTCGATCTCGCCGGCAGCCACCGCCGCCGGCAGATCGGGCAGATAGGTTCCAAATACATCTCTGAATGTTTTCAAAATCGATGGTCTCCGTTTCCGTTACAGTTCCTCGATAAAGCGAAGCAGGGTAGGAAGGATCTCCCCCTCCGGCACCTTGCAGACGATCTCGCCCTTTTTGAAGAGCAGGCCGACCCCATCGCCGCAGGCAATGCCCACATCGGCCTCCCGGGCTTCGCCGGGGCCGTTGACGGCACAGCCCATCACCGCCACCGTCAGCTGCTTGGGGCAGTGTTCCAGGGCGGCCTCCACCTGTTCCGCCAGGCCGATGAGGTTCACACGGGTGCGCCCACAGGTGGGGCAGGACACCACGGTCACCCCCTGGGTTCCCCGGCCGGAGGCCTTGAGGATATCCCGGGCGGCGGCGATCTCAGTCACCGGGTCAGCGGTGAGGGAGACCCGGATGGTATCACCGATGCCGTCTGCCAGCAGCGAGCCTATGCCGATGGCCGACTTCACCAGGCCCATCCGGGCGGTTCCGGCCTCGGTGACCCCCAGGTGCAGCGGGCAGTCGAAGGCCTCGGCTGCGATCCGGTAGGCATCCAGCATGGTTTTTACATTGGAGTGCTTCAGAGACAGCACATAGTCATAAAAATGCTCCTGTTCCAGCAGCCGGATGTGCCGCCGGGCGCTCTCCACCATTGCTTCGGCGGTGGGACCGCCGTATTTTTCCCACAGCTCCCGTTCCAGCGAGCCGCCGTTGACACCGATGCGGATGCTCACACCGGCGCCGCGGCACTTTTCCACCACGGCACGGACCCGGTCCTCGCCGCCGATGTTGCCGGGGTTGATGCGGATCTTATCTGCACCGGCATCCACCGAGGCCAGCGCCAGGCGGTAATCGAAGTGGATATCCGCCACGATGGGACAGTTCACACTCTCCTTCAGGGTGGTAAGGGTGGCAGCGGCAGCGGCATCCGGCACGGTGGCGCGGATGATTTCGCAGCCGGCAGCCTCCAGCGCCCTGGCCTGGGCCACCGAAGCGGCGGCATCGTGGGGATCGGTGTTGAGCATCGACTGGATGGACACCGGGGCCTCTCCGCCGATGAGGATATTCCCTGCCCGCACGGTGCGGCAGGGGCGTCTGTAAGCAGGCATAGCCCTCTCCTTTCTGTCCCCTCCGGGGACTGCGGTCAAAAGATCAGTTTGATGATGTCGTTAAAG
>OIWL01002892.1_pt1 | contig 13126 bp, 9 predicted proteins | sample 1587561 | NCBI WGS metagenome assembly OIWL01 (sample SAMEA3888903, study PRJEB22519) | human gut metagenome | biome: human gut; feature: human-associated habitat; material: faeces | place: Denmark | collected 2010 | reverse complement strand
GCATCGGCAAAATCCTGTTACAGTGCGCGGGCATGGAGTGCCCGTGTACTGTAACCCTATCATCACAATGTCAGAAAGAAAAATCCCTGAAACATTGATCGTAAGGTGCTCTTTTTATCATTTATTTCTGATCCATTCTCGCCAAGATACTTCTCGCAACGGAAAGTCCATTCGCGGATGCCTGCTGAAGACCGCGGGTCACGGACGCACCGTCACCGATGGCGCGGAGACCGTGGATGTTTGTCTCAAAGTCCTTATCGACAACGACCTTGTTGGAATAGAATTTAACTTCCACGCCGTAAAGCAGTGTCTCGTCACTGGCGATACCCGGAGTTACCTTGTCCAGAGCTTTTAACATCTCCTTGATGTCGACCATGATGCGGTGCGGGAGAACTAAGGAAAGGTCGCCCGGAACAGCATCCTTTAAGGTCGGGATGATATTGTTTCTGCAGAGACGCTCCTCTGTGGTGCGGCGGCCTCTCTGGAAATCGCCAAAGGTCTGGACGAGGATCTTTCCGTCGCAGAGCATGTTGGAGAGCTGGGCGATGTGTTTACCATACTCGATCGGGGTCTTGAACGGTTTTGTGAAGTTCTTGGATACCAGGATCGCGAAGTTGGTGTTGTTTGTCTTGTATTCTTTTGATTTATAAGCATGACCGTTTACGACAGCCAGACCGTTTTCGTAATACTCGGTCGCAACCTCACCGGACGGGTTCGTACAGAAGGTGCGGACTTTATCGTCGAAGGTCGGTGTGTAGTATACGAGTTTTGCCTCGTAGAGGTTCTTGTTGAGGAATTCCATGACCTCGTCGCGGACCTCGACACGGACACCGATATCAACGGTGCCGACCTCGGTATCGATCCCGTGGTCGTCACAGATGTGGGAGAACCAGTCGGAACCTTCGCGACCGATGGCGGAGACGATCTCGTCTGCGTAGTATGCCTCGTCTTTATCGGTAATGACACCTTTTGCAGCTCCGTCTTCGATGATGATATCTTTTACCATCGTGTTGAATTCCATGTGGATGCCGTTTGCGAGGAGGTGATCCTGCAGGCGGGTATAAATCTTGTAGCCTTCCTCGGTTCCGAGGTGACGGATCGGGCATTCGATCAGTTTTAAGTTTGCATTGATGGCCTTTTTACGGATCTTGCGGATCTCCTGCTGTTTGTCAACACCGTATACGTTCTGATCAGCGCCGAACTGCAGATAGATATCGTCGGATTCCCTGATGAGCTCTGTCGCCTTATCGTATCCTAAGATCTCCGGCAGATTTCCTCCGACATCCGGGGAAAGGGAGAGTTTTCCGTCGGAGAAAGCTCCGGCTCCTGCAAAGCCTGTGGTGATGGAACATGGTTTGCAGCCAACGCATACTTTTGTTTTTCTCTTTGGACATACGCGTTTTTCGATCGGTCTTCCTTTTTCGATCATTAAGATGTTTAATTCTGGTTTTTCTTTGATCAGCTCATACGCGCAGAAGATTCCGGACGGGCCGGCGCCGATGATGATCACGTCAAAATGTTCTCCGGATTTCATATCACAAGTCTCCTTTCGGGTGAGCATATACGGACACCAGGACAGGGAGCGTTCCTTGCACACCATTCTTTATCGTATCATAGTTCTCCCCGACACGCAAGATGAGAGAAACGAAAATCAGATCATTGATATGGGAAAGAATACCGGCAAAATTGTCTAAAAATTAACGTTAAACAAAAGATTATTAAGTAAAGCACATAAAAGACTTGATTTATTTAACAATTACATGATAGAATCGACAATATGTTAAGAAACAAATTCAATAAGCCATAGAGGGGAAAGCAGGCATACCTGCGTGAGCAGGTGTGACCGATGAAAAAATTGCAGAGGAGTGAATCATATGAGCAGATTGGAGATCATGTCCCCGACCCGCGCGCGGATCGTGATGGAGGGACTTTATAAAGATCTGGAGAGAAGAATCGAATCGAGCCCGCCTGGGCTCTGTCCTGTTGATATGGCGAGAGCGTTTCTGGAGCTCTGCCACGCGCAGACGTGCGGAAAATGCGTTCCGTGCCGGATCGGTCTCGGGCAGTTAAACCAGCTGATCCGTGACGTATTAAACGGAAAAGCAACAATGGATACGCTGGATCTCATGGAGAAGACGGCGCTTTCCATCATGGATTCCGCGGACTGTGCGATCGGCTATGAGGCGGCGAACATGGTCTATAAGGGGCTGATCGGCTACCGCGATGACTATGTGGAGCACATCAAGAAAGGCCGCTGTACCTGTACATACAACCAACCGGTCCCGTGTGTCGCGATCTGTCCGGCCCATGTGGACATTCCGGGTTATGTGGCGCTCGTGGAAGAAGGAAGATATGCCGATGCGATCCGCCTGATCCGGAAGGACAACCCGTTCCCGACGACCTGCGGTTTTATCTGTGAGCATCCGTGTGAGGCGAGATGCCGGAGAAACATGGTCGACGATGCGGTCAATATCCGGGGACTGAAACGGTTCGCGGCAGATTACGCGGGTGTTGTGGATCCGCCGAAATGTGCTCCGTCGACCGGGAAAAAGGTCGCTGTCCTCGGCGGCGGTCCGGGAGGTTTAAGTGCTGCTTACTACTTACAGCTCATGGGACATCAGACGACCGTGTACGAGATGCTGCCGAAGCTCGGCGGTATGCTGCGGTACGGGATCCCGAACTATCGTCTCCCGAAAGATCGGCTGGATGACGATATCAATGCGATCTTAAAGACCGGCGTGGAAGTAAAATATGGCTTAAAGATCGGTGTGGACATCACGATCCAGGAACTGCGGGAACAGTATGACGCGGTGCTCATCACGATCGGCGCCAGCACGGATAAGAAGCTTGGACTTCCGGGTGAGGACGCGGACGGCGTTCTCTCCGCGGTACAGTTCCTGCGGAGTGTCGGAAAAGACGAGATCATCGACCTGACCGGAAAGGAAGTCGTTGTCATCGGCGGCGGAAACGTGTCCATGGATGCAGTCCGCACGGCAAAACGACTTGGAGCGAAGAAAGTCAGCATTTTATATAGAAGACGGAGAAACGATATGACGGCGCTGCCGGGTGAGATCGAGGGCGCGATCGCGGAGGGGATCGAGATCGTGACCTTAAAGGCTCCAGCGTCCTTAGATGTCGGGGAAGACCACAAGATCCATGGCATCTACGCGACCCCGCAGATGATCAGCGCGATCAGGGACGGCCGCGCCAGCGTGAAGCCGACCGGAGAGCCGGATGTCTACATTCCATGTGATGTCCTGATCAAGGCGATCGGACAGGATATCGAGTCCGGACATTTCGAGAAAGCCGGGATCCCGGTATCCCGCGGAAAGATTGTGACCTTAAAGAGCGGTGCATTTGAAAACATGCCGGGCGTCTTCGCGGGCGGCGACTGCTCCAGCGGTCCGGCATCTGTAATTAAAGCGATCGCAGCAGCGAAGGTTGTTGCGGCGAACATCGATGAATACCTGGGTTACCACCACGAGATCACGAGCGGAGTGGAAATTCCGGAGGCGAGCTTAAAGGACAAGACTCCGTGCGGACGTGTGAACTTAATGGAGCGGGAAGCAGGCGAGCGTGTCTGTGATTTCGAGGCAGTCGAGAAGTGCATGACCGAGAAGGAGGCGAAGCAGGAAGCCGGACGGTGCCTGCGCTGTGATCATTTCGGATACGGAATCTTTAAAGGAGGCAGGAGTACATTATGGTAAATATTACGATCGACGGAAAAAAGATTTCGGCAGAGGAAAATATTACGATCATGGAAGCTGCCGAGAAGAACGGGATCCCGATCCCGAAGCTCTGCTATTTAAAGGGGATCAACGAGATCGCGGCCTGCAGAGTCTGTGTTGTGGAGCTGGAAGGAAAGGAAAAACTGATCACCTCCTGCAACAACCTCGTGAAGGAAGGCATGGTCATCCATACGAACAGCCCGAAGGTCCGGAATCACAGAAGAAATACGATCCAGCTGCTGCTGTCCCAGCATGATAACCGCTGCGTGGTCTGTCCGAGAAACGGAAACTGTGGTCTGCAGCAGGTGGCATATGATCTGAATATTCTGGAAATCCCGTTTAAGCAGGAACCGGAATATCAGCCGTGGGATAAGAATTTCCCGCTGGTCCGTAATTCCGCGAAGTGCATCAAGTGCATGCGCTGTGTTCAGGTCTGTGATAAGATCCAGGGACTCGGGATCTGGGATGTGGAAGGAACCGGTTCCAGAACGACCGTGAATGTCGCAGGACATAAGACGATCGGGGAAGCGAACTGCGCTCTCTGCGGTCAGTGTATCACCCACTGTCCGGTTGGCGCGCTCTCCGAGAGAGATGATACGGAGAAAGTCTGGGATGCGATCGAGAATAAGGATAAGATCGTGGTGGCACAGGTTGCACCGGCGGTCCGCGCGGCCTGGGGCGAGGAACTCGGCCTGACGGACGAGGACGCGCCGGTGGGCAAGATCTTCGATGCCTTAAAACGCATGGGCGTGAACTACGTTTTTGATACGGTATTCTCTGCGGATCTCACGATCATGGAGGAGAGCACGGAGTTTATAAAACGGTTTACGAGCGGCGAGCTGAAGGAGAGACCGATGTTCACGTCATGTTGCCCCGGCTGGGTGCGCTTCGTGAAAACACAGTTTCCATACATGGTGAACTATCTCTCCACGGCGAAATCCCCGCAGCAGATGTTCGGCGCTGTCATGAAGACATATTTCGCGGAAAAGCTTGGTGTTTCTCCGGATCAGATCTTTACGCTGTCCATCATGCCGTGTGTGGCAAAGAAAGGCGAGCGGGAGATGGATCTCTTCTACGGCGAGTATGCCGGACATGATGTGGATGCGGTGCTTACGACGAGGGAACTTGTAAAGATGATCCGCTCCGCCCATATCCGTCCGGATACCTTAGCGGAGATCCCTGGCGACAGCCCGATGCACGCGGGAACCGGAGCGGGCGTGATCTTTGGAGCGACCGGCGGCGTCATGGAGGCGGCTCTCCGCACCGCGTATTTTACCTTAAAAGGCGAGAATCCTCCAGCAGACGCTTTTAAAGCGGTCCGCAGCAGAGGTTTCCAGGAGAATGCAGGAGTGCAGGAAGCGGAATTTGCCATCGGTGAAATCAGGCTCCGCATCGCAGCGGTCAGCGGACTTGGAAACACGAGAAGACTCTTACAGCAGATCGAGCGCGGTGAGGTCCACTACGACTTTGTGGAAGTCATGGCCTGCCCGGGCGGCTGTGTCGGCGGAGGCGGACAGCCGATCCACGACGGTGAGGAGCTGGCGTTTGCGAGAGGCAGAAAGCTCTATGCGCTGGACGCAAAAGCAAAATTGCGCTATTCCCACGAGAATCCGGATATCAAGGAGATCTACAGCGATTTCTTTGGAAAGCCGATGTCCCATAAGGCGCATATGTTATTGCATACGGAGCATTGGAAAAATAAATAAAGTGCCGGTTAAATTACGGATACAGGAAAAGCACGCAGATGCAAAAACGTCTGCGTGCTTTTCCTGTATTGAAAGATCTTGGATGCTATGCCTTTTGACGGCTCATGAATGAATATGCGGAGTTTATTTGGCTGCGCTCTGAAATACAGCGTTTATTGACTGAGCAGCCAATCTATGAGATTTTCGGATCTGATGCCGTCATAGGAAGCATCAAGCCCTGGTTCAAGCGATAAAACGATTTTTTCGTAGTTATCACGGATGTTTTGCAGCGGTGTAAGTTCCCGATTGCGTACATCCTCACTCATCATAGATTCTGTCACCTGGATATACTTTTTAGCATCGGCTTTCGTTGCAATAAAGTCTACTTCGGCGCTGCCGATCTTGCCGATCGCTACATCATAACCCCTGCGAAGCAATTCAAAGTAAACGACATTTTCGATGGCATGACCGCTGTCACGATTACGGAAGCCCAGCAGATAATTGCGAAGGCCGATGTCAACGATATAGTATTTTCCCAACGTGCGGAGGTATGCCTTTCCCTTGATGTCAAAGCGCTTGATCTCATAGAAAAAATAGCTTTCCAGAAGTGCATTCACATATGCCTGCACAGTATGTGCGCTAGGAGCGCCCTTGCGTTTACCATCGTCAAGGAGCCCTTCGTTTATCAAAGTGTTGCCTATGGAGGAAATGGATACGCTGGAGCCGATATTGTCGGCAAGGAACAGGATGATCTTGCGCAGAAGCGTGGGGTCTGTGATCTGTTTTTGCCCCCTGCGTTTTTCACGTTCCAAAATATCACGGATGACTACCGTGGAATAGATACCGTCAAGAAGAGACAGTGCTTTTTCCTGATCCAGACCGACATCGGCGATTCCCGGCATTCCGCCGAATCTTATATAGGCATCAAATACCTCACGCAATTCATAATGTTCCCCGTTTTTGTCGAATACCTGTTTGCGGAGTCCCCCGAGCGCACTTTGTATTTCATGTACTTCAAAGCCGTGAAAATCAAGAAATTCATGGAATGAGAGCGGCAGCATTCTGATTTCTACACACCGCCCGGAGAGGTAGGTGGAATACTCCGAAGAAAGAAGGTAAGCGTTTGATCCAGTAACATAGATGTCACAGTCAAAATCTACACGGAAGGCGTTTACCGCGTCCTCCCATGCTTCGATCCTCTGCAGCTCATCAAAGAAGAGATACATCCGCTTTCCGGGAACAATACGTTCTTTTACATAGCGATAAATATCGTCGGCATTCATCCTGCGAAAATCAAAGGATTCAAAATTCATTTCAAGGATCTGTTCCGGAAGAACACCGGTATTTTTCAAATGCTGAACCATCAGCTTTAACAGACTGGACTTTCCGCAGCGGCGAATACCAGTAATCACTTTGACCGGTTCTGTATCTTGAAAACCTATCAGCTTATTCAGGTAACTGTCACGCTGCCTGAGTTCATGGGAACCTATCATGTCTATCACCTCCTGCAGTATTAGTATGGCATAAACTGGTGAAATAATCAAGTAATTGCATTATAGTACAAAAACTTTTTACTTTCGACAGTTTTTGCAAACATAAACAAATAATAAAAAGATCCGGCAGGATATCTGGACAATATATCCTGCCGGAGAGAGGGGGATGAGTGAAAATTACTGCTTCTGTTTTTTAGTGAGTACGTTTTTTAAAACAGGAACCATTGCGAAACCAATGATTACAAGCAGGATGATGATTGCAATCGGGCGGGAGAAGAAATACGGGATGAGTCCGCCCTTCGGTGCAGCCATGATCAAGGTTCTGCGGAAGTTGGATTCCAGAATATCGGCAAGGACAACGCCGAGAACAAGAGGTGCCGGTTCAAATCCGTAGATTTTCATAAGGTATCCGATGAGACCGAACACGAGCATGATGATAACTTCGTACATGCTGTTGCTCAGTGCATAAGTACCGATGCAGGATAATGCGACGATGATCGGAACGAGAACAGAGTTTGGAACGAGGCAGACTCTTGCCATCTGTCTTGCCATGGAAACTCCGATGATTCCCATCAGCACATTCGCGAAAAGGAAACCAAGGAAGATCGCATAAGTAGTTGGAGCCTTAGAACCTGTAAACAGGTCACTGCCAGGCTGTAAGCCATGCATGAGAAGCGCTCCGTAAAGGATTGCTGTGACCGGGCTTCCAGGAATACCTAAAGTGAAAAGTGGGATCATGGCACCGCCGCAGGCTGCGTTGTTTGCGGCCTCAGAGGCAGCAATTCCGACAATGGAACCTTTTCCGTATTCTTCCGGATTTTTAGAAGTCCGTTTGGAAAGACCATAACTGATCCATGCGGCGATGGAACAGCCGGCAGCAGGGATAAATCCGATAAATGCACCGATAACAGAACTTTTTAACATGGTAGGAGTTAATAGACCGGCATTGCCTTTTTCCCAACGCTTTCCCTTTAAGGCAGCTGCCGGGTCGTCAACAATGGTTGCACCGGTTCCTGTCATCAGCTTTTCAACGAGGATGAGAACCTGGGAGATTGAGAATAATCCGATCAGGATCGGTGTGGAGTCAAGACCATCCTCAAGCCAGAGCTGTCCGAACGTGAATCGAGACACACCGCTGATGGAGTCCATGCCGATGCAGCCGATCAGAAGACCTAACAGAGCGGCGAAGATTCCTTTTGCCTGGTTATCTCCCGTGAGTCCGGCAACGACGAGAACACCGAAGCAGGCAACGAGGAAATACTCAAGGCAGGAGAACATCTGACTGATTCTTCCGAGTGCCGGGGCAAATAAGATCAGGCAGATGGCACCAATGATACCACCGACAACGGATGCGATGGTTACGACGGACACGGCCTCCATGCCGCGGCCTTTTTTCGTCATTTCATAGCCATCCTGTGTGGTCGCCGCAGATGCCGCGGTACCTGGTGTATGGCACAAAACAGCAGTGATGGATCCGCCGTACACACCGGTTGTGTACATTGCGGTCATCATGACAAGGGCAGCTGTGGGACTCATGGAAAATGAGATCGGCAGCAGCAGGGCAATACCGACGGACGGTCCCAATCCGGGAATAATTCCGATGATCATTCCGCCTACAACACCGACGAGCAGTCCGAGAAAGACATCAATGGAGAGGAACGAACTCAATGCGAGTGATAAATATTCTGCCATTTTATAAGCTCCTTTCCTTAAATATAACGGAACAGTTGTCCGAGAATGCCGACTTTATAGATCGGGAGATGAAGAATGATAACGAAAACAACATAACAGATCAGGGTGTAGAGAACGGTGATCACAATGTTTACTTTCCAGGACTTCAGCTTTAAATATTTCATGGAAAGCAGCATAAAGATCGGTGTCGCGATCCAGTATGTGATATAGCGGAGGCCAAGGAAATAGATAAAAATAAAAAACATGAACAGGAATGCGTATTTACTGCTCTTTATAGTCATGGAGTAGTGGAAATCCCCATCCTGCTCCTTGGTGAGCCGGAGACCTTTCAGAATAATAAATACAGAACATAATCCCATTAACAGGGACAGAGTGATCGGAAGATAGGAAGCCTGTCCAGGAATCTGTACCGCAGTAAAGAACACTGCGATACAGAAGATGAGAAGAACGGTTCCTACCCATACGTCGCGATGAAACTTTTTTGCCATATGGATAAACTCCTTTTCTTATGTGGGAATGATCAGTTACTGTACGTTCCAGATCATTTTTCTGGTTTCAACCTGGCTCTCAAGAAGTTCTTTGAAGTCCTCACCGGAGGTATTGTCGAGCTGAAGACCAAGAGCAGCCATATTTTCGATATAGTCAGGATCTTCCATTGCTTTTAATAATGCGTCAGTGGTCGTGTCGACGATATCCTGTGGAACACCATTCGGATAGAAGTATCCGCGAGCTGCGAATGCGACAAAGTCTTCACCGGTTGCCTCTTTGATCGTAGGAACATCCGGTATGAAGTCACTGCGTTCGTCGGAAAAAATGCATGCAACCTTCATCTCACCAGACTGATAGGAAGCCATGACATCAGAGATGGATGCAAAAAAGATATCTGTGTCACCGGATAAGAACATTCCGCGGCTGTCGGAAGCTCCGTCTACCGGAACAACAGTGATCTGGGTTCCGAAGGTCTTGTTGAACCATTCAGCAGTTGTTGCGTCTCCGTCGGTAATTCCTGTTGCCTGGGCGGAAACGAGAACAGGATTGGATTTGGCGTACTCGATAAAGCTGTCAATATCGGAGAACCGTGTGTCATTAGAACGGATCGCCATGACATTGTAGTCGAGAGCCTGGTTTGCAAGGACAGTGACGTCATCGAGATTATATTTTCTAGGGTTATCCGGATCAAGCTCACCCATCGCATAGTTATGGTTGATCAGACCGATCGTATAACCGTCTTTGTAATCGCCCTGGATCAGATCGGTCCATGCGACCCATCCGCCAGATCCTGTCTGGTTTTCAACGACAACATTGACTCCCATTACTTTAGAAAGAGCCTGTGCAAGATTGCGGGCACCAATGTCGGTTCCGCCGCCGGCTGAGAACGGGCAGACGAGAGTGATCGTTTCGCTTGGGAAAGAACCATCGTTTTTGGCGGCTGCAGTATCAGTGGAATCAGCAGATTTTGTTGTGGTGTCTGTTGTCTGCTGGCTGGAAGCTTGGCATGCGCTAAGAGATAATGCTAAAGCTCCTGCGGTCATAAGTGCAAATATTTTTTTCATGTGAGATCCTCCTTTTATAGTAGAACTAAAAAATTTTGTCGTCATAATAGACTGGTCCAGCAAGAAACGCGTTTGCTTTTGTTACATTCATTCTAGTGAATTTTATGTCAGAAAACAAACAGCTTTTCCGTGTTATATCACAATATAATGACTGTAAAATGGATAAAAAAGAAAAAAATGAACAAAAAACATACCGAATTACAACTGAATGATTGTGAATAAAAGAACAAAACTTGTTAGACATTTGTAATCTGAATTCTTATACTGGCATCGAAAACAAAAACGTGAACGGCTAAAGGAGGTCGCTATATGATGACAAAGAAAGAGAGAATTCAGGCAGCTATTGCAGGGGAAAAACCGGACAAACTTCCATATTCATTCTGGACCCATCTTCCGGGAATCGATCTGAATCCGGAACTTTTAGCGGAAAAGACATATGAGTTTTATAAAAAGTATGATATCGACTTTATAAAGACTATGAATAACGGAATGTACGCCATCGAAGACTTCGGTTGTGAGATTGATTATTCAGATATTGCGAAAGGCGGAGTGGCGAAAGTCACAAAAACACCGATCCACGAAGCGAAGGACTGGTATGAACTGAAACCGTGTTCTGTAAAGGAAGGAAGTCTTGCGAGAGAATTAAAAGGATTGAAACTTGTTCTCGATAAGGTAAAGAATGAGGATGTGCCAGTCATTTTCACGATATTCAGCCCGTTGACAACAGCGAATAAATTGTCCGGAAATACACTTCTTCAGTATCTGGAAAATGGTGACGGGGATGCAGTTCATCATGCGCTGAAAGTGATTACGGAGACGACCTGCAATATGGCTCGGGCAGCGCTGGAAGCCGGTGCGGACGGAATCTTCTTTGCGGCGCAGAGCAGTACTTATAATTTTATGACTGCAGAACAGTATAAGGAATTTGGCGTTCCTTATGACTTGGAGGTCCTGAATGCGGCGAAAGATGGATGGATGAACACACTGCATGCCCATGGAAGTAATATCATGATGGAAATATTGAAGGATTATCCGGTACAGGTCTTCAACTGGCATGCATGGGAGACATATCCGTCAGTGGATGAGGCGGCGCTTGAGTCTGGAAAATGCCTTATGGGCGGACTAAACCGCACCGATATCACAAAAGATGACCGCAATGCCATCCATCATCAGATTTATGAGTGTTTTAAACTGATGGGTGGCTGCGGTCAGATCTTAACACCGGGTTGTGTGATCCGCTATCCGTTAAATGAGGAAACTTTAAAATTTATCCGCAAAGCGAAAGATGATGTGGAGGCGAAGATCCATCCGATCTACGCTTAGCAGGAAAACTTTTCCTGTGCCATCCGGATGAATTCATCGGCGGCTCGGCTGAGATAGTGGTCTTTCATGTAAGCGATTGTGATCGGCCGGTAGCCCGCCGGATAGTTTAACGGAAAGACAGACACCTGTTCTTTCCAGTCGAAGGAATTCCAGAATGTCATACGGCGGCTGACGAAGATTTCGGGAAGCACGATGGCACCGATTCCGGAAGAACAGAGGGAAACCATGGTGGACATACTGGTGGTCTCGAGGAGGATTTCCGGTTCAATGTTGTAGCTTTCACAACATTTTTCAAACATTTCGCCCAGCCATGTCTGTTTCGGCATTTTGATAAACGGGCAGTCGGCAAAAATGTTGAAACTTTGAACAGAACCCGGAATCAAAGTGGAGTCTATCTTCAGATAGCGCGGCAAAAATGAGTTTGGAATAACGCAGACGAGAGATTCTGTATGGAGCAGTTCCTCGTGTACTTTTTCTGGATCATTGATCGCAAAACCGATGCAGAGATCTGCCCGTCCTTCAAACAATGCCTGGTTGATCTCTTTTGTTGTACCTTCTACAAGATTTAGTTTGATCTGGGGAAAGGCAGAGCGGAATTCTGGAAGTATCTTTGGAAGCATGACAGCTCCGCGGGAGGTACTGATTCCGAGAGTCAGTTCACCTTTTCGGAAGTCCCGGATATCCTGCATGCTTTTTTCAATCTGTTCTTTCTGATGAAGCAGAACCTTGGAACTTGCATAGAGGGATTTTCCGGCTTCGGTGAGTGTGATCGGTTGGGTACGGTTAAAAAGGATCACACCGAATTCGTTTTCCAGGCGGGAAATGTGGTTGCTGAGGGATTGCTGGGATATAAATAAACGCTTGGCAGCATTTGTGAAACTGAGTTCTTCAGCGGCCACGCGAAAGTAGTAGAGATTTAAAAAGTTCATAGTGTGCTCCTTAAATTTTTTCTGCAGTAACATTGATGAAAGATATGAATTATTATAGCAAAAATAATCGAAAAAGAAAGAACAGAAGGAGAAAAAGCGCTAAGAAACTGTTAAAAATATCATGAGGAAAAATAAAAAATGGACCAGAAATTATACACAAACCATCTTGAAATATTAAAAGACGAACTGATTATGGCGCTCGGCTGCACGGAACCGATCGCAATCGCCTACGCGGCAGCAAAAGCGCGGAAACTGTTAGGTCAGATGCCGGAGAAATGTGTAGTGTCCTGCAGCGGAAATATCGTTAAAAATGTCATGGGAGTGACGGTACCGAACTCCGGCGGATTAAAAGGAATCGATGTGGCAGCAGTACTGGGAATCGTGGGCGGAGATCCAGATATGGATCTGGCAGTGCTTGAGAGTGTGACAAAAGAGGATCAGGAGAAGACAAAAGAGCTTTTAAATCAGAAATTTTGTACCTGTAAACTGATCGAAGGCGTGGCGACTCTTTACATTGTAGTGGAACTGTGCGCCGGAGAGCATACGGCGCTGGTCGAGATTCAGAAGACCCATAAAAATATCACCCGGATGGAAAAAGACGGGGTGAGTGTTCTGGAAAAGACTGAGGCAGGTGAGGAAAATGGTCATAAGGCAGGTGACAAACAGCTTCTCACAGTGAAAAATATTCTGGAGTTTGCGGACGAAGTAAAAATCGAGGATGTT
>OIWL01002886.1_pt1 | contig 13132 bp, 16 predicted proteins | sample 1587561 | NCBI WGS metagenome assembly OIWL01 (sample SAMEA3888903, study PRJEB22519) | human gut metagenome | biome: human gut; feature: human-associated habitat; material: faeces | place: Denmark | collected 2010 | reverse complement strand
TTTTATTGATTGTGCTAATTCTAATGGAATCTAAAATAATATTTTTATATGTACTATAATCTACATCATAAAAGTCTCCCGTAAATCTTGTAAGACTTGGAACTATAACAAGTTCTTGTTTTTCGTCTACTATTTCACTTTTGGGGTCGTCAAATCCTAAAATACCTTTATCGAGTAGCATATTCAAATATTTAATTGTGTTGATTTGTACATATAAATCGCGTTCTTGTTCAATATCCTTAATTTTATAAAATTCGTTGAATATATAATCTTTACAGCCAAAATATGTTGTAAACCCACAAATAATTTTATTACTTTTCTCATTAAAAGCTATTCGGAATTGAGAATAATCATCATATTTATCATTATCAAAATTACAACCTTCAAAATGTTCCCACCATACACCATCCTTCAAAACTATCTTATGACGTAAATACTTTTTCAGTTCTTCCCAATTCAATATCTTTAATTTTTCGATGTTCGATGGGGTTAAGTTGTATTTGTTTGGATATTTCTTTATTAAATTAAAATCTATGTAGAAATTTGCCATATCTTTCTCTCCTTATTAATAATCATCTTCTTCATCGGATCTTTCTGGTTCTTCCAACTCCATTCCCAATATTGTTCCGATGTCATAAGCAGCCCATGCAGTTGCACAATCATATCCGTCATTAAAGACATCTGGGAAATTTCCTTCTGAGCGTTCCCATGTCCAACCAGTAGCATATTGTTTATAGTTTGCTTTTACCCAATCCTTCAAATTTGTTTCTATATTTTTATCCATAATTTTATCTCTCCTCTTCAAATTTTCCTATTTTACATTCAGGCACATCACAAAAATGTTCTGCAAATACATTGTTGTCACTATATATGAATTTATTATCTTGAAATGGGCATCTATAATCAACCCAATCAATCTGACCGCTTTCAAATACCTCTACAATTGCATGCTTACAATTAATACAAGTCTTAGCTTTCATAAAATGTTTACAATTATCCAAATCATTATAATCCGGGACTTCTTGTTCAGTAATTGCACAACAACATTTCCCGTCATAAGAAGAATACATATTCTTACAGTTATTGCTCATGCAATTCATGATTTTCCTCCTCTTGAAACTCACATTTCATAATATACTTTTAACTGATAGAAACATAACCACAACTGTTCGGTGCAATCAAATTCAAATCAATAATCATTTTTCCGTCAATATATTCTTTATTAATTTCGATATTTTTGATTATAATTGCATCTTCTGTTATTTCGGTTATTTCACCTATGTAGTGGTTATGACAATTTGATTTTTCATTATATATCATAAATGCAATATCCTGCCCGACAGAAAATTTCAAATTATTATCTGCATTTAAAGTCTTTGTAGTTTTAATACTATATTTCATATGTTACACTACCTTCCTAATAAAGTGTCCTAATCCTTATCCAAATGTAATCACTCCGTCGGGATATTTTTCAAAGAATTCTGAAACCTTGTCAAGTTGTTCTTTGGTTAATTTAAAATAATCCTTACGCATCCAACGTCTTAGATTCCTACGGTTTGTAATTACTTTTCTTGGATAATGTTTAACTCTAAAAATATCTTCATATTCTGGGATATCGACAAACAATCCGCTACGACCTCGTATCTCATAAATATAAGCTGAACCATTCAATAGTTGTGGATTTCCTGCACCATAACCAAGTTGCCACCAATACTTTCCATATACACATGGAATATTTTTAACAAACGATTTCATCAATTGCTTATATAAAAATTCATTGTTTAATCCCAATTCCATATTTTCTTCTGAAGAGCCAGTCAAATTAAATATTTCTATTGGAGCATATTCTTTCATTAACTGAAACTCTTTATCAGTTATAGGTCTACTGAATGATGTATGACATTCCATTATTTTCACTCTCCTCTAAGCCTTATGAAAGTTTCATTTGTAATCTCATTCGTCATTTTGCTCCATTGGATAAATATTGCCGTCTTCCGTAACATAATACATTTTAAAGTAAACGCCGCAATCTTTATCAACAGAGGTAAGAATTATCTTTACCGGTTTTTCACCCTCAAAGTCATCAGAAACTTTAACACCCACTTGATTAAGGCTTAAAGTTGTAACCGATACATTATTCGGATTTTCACATGCCACTGGCAGAACAACTTTGTTTTTATTTTTCTTCATATTTAATATTCTCCCTAATCTATTTCTATGATAAGTCCTTCACAATCGTTTTCTTCAACAAGTTCTTGCATTAAAGTTCTATTACACCTCATTAATTTTTGTAACTTTAGTATCTCCTCTTTAGAGCAATAAAGTGTATCATAGTGATCCCAATAATCTCTCCATAGTTTTGATTGCTGATCAGTTGTCCATTGAGATATACGCTTATAAGACTTGTCCTTTTTAACCGCACATGGATGTATAAATGAGCTTACATCAATAATCTCGCTATTCCACAAAAACGGTAGACCGACATAACTCCCTTCGTCTATCTTTTCTCCTGTTTTGGGCGAATAAAAATAATAATAAATACTCATAATATTTCTCCTAACTTTCAATTATTCGATTTCTACATTTATGTATTCCAATACTTCCTTCATTCCTAATCCACCTTCATCCCAAGGTTTCATACAAGATTCCCATATCATAGGATAAGCAGACGTGCTTATTTTATCAACAATTAAAAATGTAAAGAAAGGAATTAGCCATAATCCTAGGTAAAATGATTGTACAGTCTTTGTGAAAACATAAGATTATGGCAAACACAAATGAAAAAATATTTGTTTCTATATCAATATTCTCCTAACACCAACTCAATATTGTTAATAAAATTTTCATTGCCAGTTTCTTTCGTCCAGCAAAAAATTTGTACCTCGATATTTCACTTTTCCGTCAGACGGAAGAATACCTATATTAATAAGAAGCTTTTTGATTACTTTTGCTTGGTCATCAATGTTTTTGATACAACCTTGTCCATGAATATACGAATTTTTAGGAAGAGAAATGTAAATAGTATTTTCGCCTACATTCACTCTCTCAACACATATTCCATGTTTCAAAAATGTTCCTAATAATGCTCTAAATGTTATTTCATATGGGTTCATAACTTCACCTACTTTTCACTTACAAGTTTGATTTTGTAACCGAGTTTTTCTTCTATTTCAGATAAAGTCATATTCTTTCTTTTGTCACCTACAATCTCAAAATCAATTTTCCCATCTTTAGATACTAAATCTCCAAAACCCAAGTTCATTGTCTCAATATAATATTGTTCCGTTATATATGAAGGATTATTTCGACTCTCCAATGTAAATGACAGTCTATTGATGTCTACTGGGAGTTCCAATGTAGTCGTACCTTTGACAAAAGAAGTATCTGTTTCTCCTAAAAATTCTACCTCTAAATAATACATACCGTTTTTGTTTATTATTTTCAAGTTGCCGATATCTGTAATTGTTGTAGGTTCTTTTATTTTATCTCTAATTTCGTATCCCATTGCTACCTCCGTCATGTTTTACTCATTTTCACCCACTATATATTGTGTTTATATTTAAAATATCATCTATATATAGTATAAAAATTCCTTTGAAATCTCAGTTTTAACCGTTAGTCATTTTTCGACTTCTAAATTCTTCAAATTTGTCTTGTTACCAGTCCATAAACTCATCTTTTGACATTCTTATCATTTGAAATATTATGATAACGCCTGATATGTTTAAAATAGGAACAAACATTAATAGGATAAGAGAAATAGATGAACGAATACGCCTAAGATAATATCGAATATTTTTTTTACCTTCAATCTTGTCCACATATCCATTTCGTTTTAAAACATCTTTCATAAATATCCCAATCCCAAAAAATATAATCATGCACAATATTGAAAATGCAAAATGCAACTTTAATAACCACATATACTTATTCTCCTTCTCCTATATACTTGTCCCAATGCACCACAACATACTCTTTATAGCAAGGATAATATGTCGTAGTTGCCGCCTGTTCCTCACACCAATCATCCAACAACTTTTGTAAAGAATCATTATCGCAAACATATTCGGTATCTTCTCCTAATATGGAACAAGCGTCCAGAACAATTTCATCTGCATCAATATGAATTTTTTCTTCTGATGCAACCCATAATCTTGTTGGTCTTATGCCAAGGTCATCAAACAGCTCACTATGGTTATACATAAAATCTTCCGCAAAATCATCGACTGTAGAATAATATTCCTCATTTTCTTCGCAATAGAGCATCGTTGTTACATCCTTTTCGTCAACTTCTTTTGCTTTAGGTATAGTTTCTTGCCACTCTGTTCTTGTATTTTTAAGTCTTCTGCCAGTTGCCCTTCACAATCACAATGACCTTTATAAGGTTGACCGCAATACTTACATATTTTTTGCACACCATTAAAACAATGTGGACACAATGCAAGAGCTTCAGTTCTGTAAGGGTGGCTTTCCAAACTATCTCCAGTTCCGAAAACACGTGTGTTAATCTTCACTCCAAGACCATGACAATCTGGACAAATTCGTTCATTTTCATTAAGGTCTTTTATGAGGATTTTAGGAAATATCTTTTTTATCGTTTTATATAAATTAATTTTTTCTCTATGTACCGCCATTAATACATTCTCCTTCCTATTAATCATAATGCAATTCTTTATTACTTGTTCGTATCTGCACGTAAAGTTCCGGCGAATACATGAACCCTAAGTAATTTGCTCCGTCACGCTCATAAGTAAGAACATTACAATCATTTTTAATGTTATCTATGTAAAACATTGCTTTTTGTATTACCGCTTTACGTTGTAAAAATTTAAAATGCCTTCTAATCTTATTGGCACACCATAACCAACCATAACCCATTCCTTCAACATCAATACATGTATATTCGTATGGAAATTCTTCATTGTCATAGTAAAATGCATAAACATCTATATACTTTGCTTTAAAGACTTTTGAAAAATCAATATTTTTCTTGGGTTGCATTCCATAACCGACTTTATCTACCTTGTACTTTCTCATAATATCTACCAAAGTCATATAATTGTCCTCCTAAGTCATTGTTCTATATCAGTTCTTATCTTATTAACTTCTACCAAATTAGAATATCCCATCTTAAAACTTTCTTTGACCTTTTCTTGAATTTTAGTATCAAGTGTATCTTGTACCTGCTTATATATTTCTGCTGATTTTTTATCCGAAAATGCTACACAAGGTGATGTAAATATAGGATAAAGAAACATCTCTTTTATTTGTCCTTTATTTGACATTTTCCTAATCGTACTATCAAAAATGTTATATACATATATCGGTGATTTCTTGTCCCACGTATCGTATTGAAGTTTTCTTGAATAAGCTTGTTTGATTATTTCTTTTGACGGAAACAATTTCTCTAAAGAATTTCTATTTATCTTTTCCCTCCTACCAATCAAATTCATTTGAATATCATTACATAGATTTATTCCAAATTTCTTCATTCCAAGTCCTCCATATTATAATTTTTTCTTATATATTCACACAAATCTTCCATTGTTCTTTTAATATACCAATCATTCTTGAATAACTTATTAACTCGGCAAGTACAAGAATATTTTGATCCATATTTTTTGAAGAATTTTAAATTAACACTAATACTCAACAACGGCACTTTAGTGAATCCATCCGTTAGCCACTTCTTAAACCACTCCATGATTACCACCTATATTTTTGTCAAAAGAGTTCTAAGTGGTTCTTTTGTTATATTCTCTTTCGCCCACGAGATATAACTTGGGTCAGTGTGAGCAACATCTGTCAATTTTTCACCGTTATGTTTGCCAAAGGTCAATATATATGTATCAATATCAGGCAATTCTTCTTTTTGAATGTCTGCTTCACCCAAGTCCGAAATAACCTCATCGGAATATATCATATCAAGATTTGACCTGCTTGCTAAATAATCACACATATGCACAAAAAATTGCTCGTCATTTTCTGGTTTTGACAAAACAGTTTTACTTCTTTTGGTAGAAGTCCATTCACCACTATGGCTTTCACATAATCTTGCGATATAGGCTTTCGTTTCAGTATCTATATCGTGCTCAACATTTGTATTCCTCACCCATTCGCCGGCAAGTAGTGGATGTTCATGGACTGTATATCGAGAGCCATTCAATCCGCACTTGATTGCATCATGAAAAATTGGAGTGCAACGTAAGCAGTCTCTTTGTCTTTCATTTGTTTTTTCTTTTACATACTCCAACCCAAGTATATAATTCATAACTTCTGCAAACATAAGAATATGAAAAATCTGTCCATGAGGTTGACACTGTGTCTTGTTGTGATATTTAAATGATGTGCTACTTGGAATTGTAAAGATATAATCTGGGATTTCCTTAATCATATCTGTACAGTAGCTTTTTATTTCCTCTGTTTCGAATTTATTTAATAGATTTTCAAAAACTTTTATCTTGTCCATAATTCCTCCAAAATTTTCTTTAAATTATCATAACCTCATTCGCCCATATAATTATTCTCTGTTTGAGATTTAAGCCAAGTATTTCTATGATTATGACTTGTACGGATGCATTGTATAAATGCACTTGGTTCTGCTAACAGCAAACATCTCTTTTTTGCTCGTGTAAGTAATGTATATAACATACAATTATCCAAAAGTTGATGGTGTGTATTATCAATAATGCCAATGACCGTTTTTCGACCAGCTCCTTGTAACTTATGTACAGTCATTGCATATGCTAAAGATAGCGAAGTTAATTCTTTTTTAGTGTATTCAATGAGTTTGTCATGTCCGCATATATCCGAATATGTTACAACACAATATTCTTCTTTTTTCTTCTTGGATTCATATCTTTCACCAATTTGAGTTATATATCCGATTTCACCGTTGAAAACATTTTTATCATAGTCATTAACTGTTTGCATAACTTTTGCCCCAAGCTTAAAATTAGTTTCAAATCCTTCAATACTTTGTTGTACGTCTCCTAATAATTCATTTTGAATGACCTTATTTATTTCATTTGTACTATTTAAGCAATCCTTTCTACGAGGAACTGCAATAACAACATTGTCAATCCCATCTGTTTCTACCGACTTGAGAAATGTTTTGATTGCAATATTAAAAAGTGACTGCCTATTTGAACGAAACATATAATACATATCTTGTAATTCACCATGGATAATGCGAGGTTGTAATTTCTCTGATATGGGATTAATATTCTCACGAATTTTGTTAGCATCTACAAGAATACCTGATTTTTCAGCTTGTCTCATAGGTTTTATAAGCTTACTTACAATAGAATCATCAAACATTTCAACTAAATCGGAGAACACGTTTCCAAACCCTATGGGCGGTAATTGTTTGTGGTCTCCTGAAATAATAATCCTTGTATTGTCACCTATCGCCTCAAGCCAATGTAAAAACAAACTGGCATTCACCATACTTCCTTCGTCAAGAAATGCGACATCAGTAATTAAATGATTATCCCTGTCATAAGTAAATTTGTTTAAGCCTTGACAACCAAGCGTTCTATGAATTGTCATTGCAGGAAACTCTGTTGCTTCTGTAATTCTTTGAGCTGCCATTGCCGATAAAGCTGAAGCAGTTATCATATAATTATTCTCCGTATATGCTTTTACAATTGCTCGCATAATTGATGTTTTTCCTGTGCCTGCCTTACCGGTTATTAAACTGACTGTTCTATGTAGACTCTTACGAATTGTGTCCAATTGTTCAACTACATAATTAAAACCTTGCTCTTCCTCTGCATGTTTTATTGCCAATTCGATAGCGGTATCAGAAATATTAATCGTAGTATCAACCTTTGACTTGTCAAGAATTAATTGATAGATTTGTTGTTCAATATCATAATAGTATTTTAGACCGATACGTCCATTGACAATATGAAGAAAGTTATTATTTTCAAAAAGCCAATCAACTTTATCACTACATTCGTAAACATTGTTGCTAATCGCAGTTCTCAGGATTTTTTCAGAACACCATGTATGTCCCTTACTTTCGCCTAAATCCTTAAAGTAATATTGAATAAATGATACCAATCTTTGCGTTGAATCAATTAATTCTGGTTTTAATTTCAATGCCAAATCGTCACATTTTTTAAATCCTATACCATCAATTTTAGTCATGATATATGGATTTTTCTCTAGCTCTTGTTTCAATAATACTGGGTTTGGTTCATCCGACAGAAGTTTTTTTATCATAGCATAAGTAACTCCAATAGGTTTGAGCATAGTGATTATATCGGAAATAAGATAATTATTGATAATTTTCTCCTTAATTCTATTCCATGTAATCTCTCTAACTCCCTTGACCAAACTATAATCAATAGTCTTTAAAGTACCATTTGCTACATCGTTGACTATATTTGGATATGCATTTATCAAATTATCTGCCATCCATTCGGGAATCATTGACTTTAAAAATAACAATTGCGTCTCTCTACTCTGTGGAATTACAGCATATATAGTAATTGGAACATATTGGTCTCCATATTTTTTGTCTTTTTTATATTTTGCTTTAACTAAATATTCTCCACCAATAACTAAATGTTGCATTTTTCCTACTAATTTACTCATTTTCTGATCATCTATATCCTCTGATGAAACATTATCATTAAATGAATCAAATGTTTTTGTAGGTTTCGTAAAGAACGGAATATCATCTTTTGTTGAAAATCCAAACACTCCCCACGTTGTATCATCTGAATAATATTGTTCGTATGTAATTATTGCAGTAAATTCATAAATTTCATTTTCATCCAATTTAAACTGATACTCCTTTCTTTCTCATACTCTCAAGCCACTTACTATATGACTTTAATTTTTCTACAATTACTTTTTCTTCACTATCTTTCTTACAAAGAATAGCGACTTGCTGTCCTTTTTTCACTAAATCTTCATATTCTTTTAATTGACTATGCCATACAATTCCTTCTACAAGTCCAAAACTTGAATAGATATTTATATATGCGAATTGCTTGCCGTTTTTATCTTTCTTCTTTTGAACTTTTGCAATAATACCAACTAAAGTACATTTCTCGCCATCAGAAATTTCTTCAAATGGTGTTAAAAATGTATAAGCTGCATCAAATGGATTATCATTGATAAAAACTTGTAATGTTTGAAATTCCCAAAACTGTTCATCTGCAAGATATTTTTGATTTTCATCTATATACTTTTGAAATCTTACTTTTTGATTTTCATTGAATTGTATCTTTTTTAACCTGTTATATTCGAAAAGTAATGCTTCTTTATCATATACAACTCGGCTTCCAGATGAAGGGATAACATATTTTCTCAAATCGATTCCCCAATCTTCTTCAAGTTTTTTATATGTAGGTAATGATTTAACCTCTGAAAACTTTAATGGTTGGTACTCCGATTTTAGATATGATATAAGTTTTTCACGTTTATTTTTACAAGGAATTGCACCAGATTTAATGAGTGCTATGACAGATGCCTTATCCAAAGAAAGCCTTTGGGTCAAATCGTTAAAAGATTTGTATATACCATTATTCTCTCTTTCCTCAATAATTTGTTTAGAAAGCGATTCGCCAATACCACTAATTGCTGATAGTCCAAAAAGAACTTTTTCATTATCAACCGTGAAATTCATACCAGAGTGGTTGATGTTCGGTGGCATAATATTCACATTAAAATACCTTGCATCAAGTATGTACTTATTAAGAGCTCCCGCCTTATCTTTGTTTTGATTAAATAAAGCTTTAAAAAAATAGGTTGGATAATGTGCTTTAAACCATGCGGTTTCAAAACAAAGAACTGCATAACTGTAAGAATGTGACTTATTAAACAAATATCCGCCTTTTTTCGATAATTCATCTGCTATCTTATCCGCAATATCCTTAGAATAACCATTAGCTACAATTTCACTACGAAGGATTTCCGATTCTTTTTGTACTAATTCAACAATCTTTTTTCCGATTGCCTTGCGGAACAAGTCTGCCCCTCCATATGTTCTGCCACCAAATTTTTTTACAATGTCAAGAAGCTGTTCTTGATAAATCATACAATAATTTGTATCTTTCAAAATTTCATCCATATCAGGATGAATAGATGATGGTCTGCTTCCGCCAGTTGCCATTTCAACATATTCGTCAAGTGCCCCCATACTATCAGGTCTATACAAAGCCAAAACAACAGATATAACTTCAAAATCTAACTGTTCAAGTTTTGGTTTCAATCGAATCAACAAATCTTTCATTCCGGCTGATTCAACTTGAAACACACCATTTGTTTTGCCACTTGCTAATAGTTCATATGTAGGTCTATCATTCTCAAACTCAGGATTATTAATATCATAGTCCCAAGGATTCAAATGTAAATCATCTTTAATTTCTTTTACAAGATTAAGTGTTGCAACACCCAGTAAGTCAAACTTAACAATTCCAATATCTTCTACATAGTGTTTGTCAACTTGAATTACATGTTCACCCTTGCTTCCTATCTTCATTGGCATATAATCATTGATTGTTGTATCAACAATGCCAATACCACCGGCATGAATAGAAACTGTTTTTACTCGTCCACTTAAATGTTGAGCAATATCAAATAATTCAACATACTGTGGATGGTCTATAAGCAATTTAGGATTCGCCTTCATACAGTCATCCCAATTATCAAATGTAAATTTTTGCGAAAGTTTTTGCATTTGTTGATATGGAAACCCAAGTATTTTTCCCACATCTGTAATTGCTACTGTTGGTGTAATGTATGAATAGTTTATAATTTGACATACTCTATCCTCACCATATTTATCGACAAGATAATCAATAATTGCATCTCTATTTCCAACATCTGTATCAATATCAGGAAGTCCCACACGTTCGGGATTTAAGAAACGTTCAAAAATAAGTCCGTATTTTATCGGGTCAATATCTGTAATATGACAACAATAACAAACTAATGACCCTGCTGCACTTCCTCTTCCCTTACCTACTTCAATGCCTAGTGTCTCTGCCGCTTTGATAAAGTCCCAAACAAATAAGAAATATCCATCAAATCCCATTGAATGAATAATCTCCATTTCATAATTAAGTCGTTCTTTTCTGATTTTTTGTTCAGCTTCACCAAGTTTATCGTATCCTCTATCCTTCCATCCTTGGTTGACTAAATGCCATAAAAAATCATTATTATCTTTATAGCCTTTTGGTAACGGAAATGTTGGCAACTGAGGTTTTTGAAATGGCATACTAACTTCGTCAATCAAATCTGCTACTTTATTAGTATTTTCCAGACCAATACATACATTGTCATATCCAATTTGTACGTCCATACACTCATGTATTTCTTGTTCTGACTGCATATAACAACCTTCATACACTTCGCTATTTTCAATTGCATTTTTATCGTTGTTGGTGCTTTTTCTACCAATTTGAATAAGCTTGTCCTGATAATACAAATCTTCTTTTTTTGGTGCATGACTATCAGTTGTAATAATAAATGGAGTATTTGTTCGTTTTGACAGTTCTAATATTTTCTGATTATAGAAACATTGGTCTTGATGTGAATGCGACTGCATTTCAAGAAAGAAATACGGAAATGCTTCTTTATATTCATTGATATATTCAACGCATTTTTCAAAATCTGATTCTCTTGCTAATTTACTCGCTAGGCAAGCAGATGAAATGACAAAATTTTCGGCATACGGTTTTATATCCTCTATGGTACATCGTGGTTTAAAATAAAACCCTTCAAAATTACTTTTTGTAATGACTTTATTCAAGTCCTTTCTACCTTGTTCATTTCTTATTAAACAGATTAAATGAAAGTATTTATTGTCCTTATCCTTGATTGCTATATCTTCGCATTCATACAACTCACATCCGTAAATTACTTTAATTTCTGGATAGTCTTTTTTTATAAGGTCGTAGTATATATGAGCATATGCGTTGCCGTGATTTGTTATAGCATATGCATTTAATCCTATCTCCTTGGCTCTGTCCAACATTTCTTTTGGGCTTCCATAACCATCCAACAATGAATAAAAATCATGATTATGTAATGAACTATACATAATTCACCTCCTACCAATCGTCATCTTCATTATTGCCACTTGTATTAATAACCTCCACGTCCTCAATTATAATCTGAGGTGTTCTAACGCCGTTATATTCATTTATTGAAGGCTTTCCAACAATATTAAATGTAATGCTATCATTATCGTCCCAAGCGTTTTGCAAAAAATCATATAACTGATTACCATTCTTACATTTAAACTGAATATATTTAATATTATTTATCATAAAACTGATAGTATCTTCGTTTTTACCGAATACCTCAAAACAATCTCTTGTTAATGATATATTCTCTATTGCAAGCATTGGTTCATTAATTCCTTGACATATAATATCTTCAAATTGTGACAACTTAATAATTAATGAGATTGTAATATGCTCAATATCCAAGATAAAATCTACACAATATGTAGAATCATATTCAGTATCCTTAAGAATATTATTCATCATACTTATTGCTTTTTCTTTATCATCAATTGGCAAATTTACAATACCAAAAGCATTAGCGTGACCTTTACCATTGACAATACCTGTAGAATTAACAATATCCTTAAAGCTGTCAATTGGACTATTATCAATGTTCCTTGCACTGCCACCGAATACTGTCATTCTTGTCTTTTTATCAAAATGTTTTTTTAGTAGAATACAAGGTTTGTTATATTGTTCTGCAATTTTAATTGCTACAACGCCTGTTAGTCCACTATCAAGTAAGTCCGATACATCAACCATAATGACCTTATCATCTAGAGGAAGTTCATCTATTACTTCTGAAATAGCCTTTACACCTTTCTCTTTCATTTTATCTTGTCGAGCCTTTGCGTTTTTGCAAAGTCTGGCAGCTCTATCATAAATGCTTTCTTGAATTGTTTCTGACGATCTATTTTTAGTAGCTCTTTTTTTATATTCAAAGAATTCATCCGTTTCAATAAAGGCTCTAAATAATAACTCTTTTTCGTCAGCCGACCCAATCCTTATCATTCCGTTTAAGATAGGAGTTATATACCATTGAATATTATGGATATTAACTTTGCCGTTCATACTGTAATCTTGTGCTTTAATGAGTGACTGAA
>OIWL01002865.1_pt1 | contig 13214 bp, 10 predicted proteins | sample 1587561 | NCBI WGS metagenome assembly OIWL01 (sample SAMEA3888903, study PRJEB22519) | human gut metagenome | biome: human gut; feature: human-associated habitat; material: faeces | place: Denmark | collected 2010 | reverse complement strand
GTTGAGAAAATGCCCTTCATCGGCGGCGCCGCTTCCATTTCGGGCGGCCAAGTGGTCGCGCAGGGCTCCAAGCTCCAGAAGGCCTTCGGCGTGACGGATGACTCGGTCGAATCGATGGTGAAGGACTTCCAGGCCAATGGCCACAACCTCAACGACCTCTCCAAGCTCACGCTCTACGCAAAGAACGTGGGGCCGACGATCGACTGGCTCCACGATCAGGTCGGCGTCAAGTTCATTCCGAACGACCTCCCGTTCCTCGCCGAATACTCCCATCGCCGCGCCCTTGAATTCCAGGGCGGCGCGGGTACGATGGCGCAGCATCTGCGCGAAGTCATCGGCTCCAACGGTGCGAAGGTTCTCTTCAACACCCGTGTTGAAAAACTGATTGTCGAGGACGGCAAGGTGACGGGTGTTGAAGCCGTTGACGGCAACACCGGCACCAAATACACGATCCGCGCAAAGAAGACGCTGCTTACCACCGGCGGCTACGGCAACAATAAGAACCTTCTCACGGATACCTATAAGAACACGCTCTATTACGGCCCAGTTTCCTCAACGGGCGACGGTCTGCAGATGGCCCAGAAGCTCGGCGTGAAAACCCAGCTCCTCGAATACGGCAAGCGCTATCCGAACGGCATTGAAGTTGCGCCGGGCAAGGCCAAGTCCACCATCTACGCCAATGTCGGCGCGTTCGACCAGGCCGGCATCCTCGTGAGCCGCGACGGTCTGCGCTTTGTCAACGAAAAGGCGTCGAACCGTCACATTCTCGACCCGATGCTGCAGCAAAAGGGCGGCATGGCTTATGTCTTCATGGATCAAAAGTCTTGGGAAGGCTTCTATAAGCGTCTCCCGGAAACAGGTGTTTCGCACGAAGACGCTGACAAGTACCTTGCCGCCAACGGCAAGTCGGCTCCGATCTTTGTGAAAGGCGCGACGCTTGAAGAGGCGGCCAAGCTTGCCGGCATCAACGCTGAAAATCTCAAGGCAACGGTCGCCAAGTACAACAGCTTTGTGAAAGCACAAAAGGATGCTGACTTTGGCCGCCCTGTCCAGTACATGAAGGCTGAAATTGCCGCCCAAGGCCCGTACTACATCGTCGAACAGAAGCCCCGCTTCGCCACGACAATGGGCGGCGTCTGCACGGATGATCACCTCAATCTCATCCAGAGCAACGGCAAAGTCATCCCCAACCTCTACGGCGCGGGTGAACTTGTGGGCGGCGTGATGGGCGACGATTCGCCTGCCGGCGCCAACGTCGGCTGGGCACTCACTTCCGGACGCGTTGCTGCCGATGCCATCGCAGAGGCCATCAAAGCAGGCAAATAAGCCTCTCCCCTTATTGCCGACGAGCGCAATCCCCCTAAAAACGAGTGGTTAGCGAACACTCGTCAGGGCCCTTCGCCGGCATAAGCACCTTGAGCAGCGTGACGCCGTCACGCTGCTTTTTTATCTGCATTTGCCTTTGCGGCCGTGAGAGCGATCGACAAAAGCGGTATCAGGCAGAAATCAGATGCAATTGCAAACTGTTCGACAATATCGTTTGCGCTACGCTTCATTTCACCATGAAGCATTCCCATATCTCACACTCTCAGCCCCAAGGCGGCCTCTCTCGCCGGCGGTTCCTCTATGCCGCGGCGGCGGGCAGCGCACTTCTGAGCGCCGGCGCGCTCACGGCATGCGCCTCTAAACCGAATGTGCCCGAGCCGCTCGTCCAGCCGCTCGGACAAACGACCTTTGCGGCCTATGCTGCCGACACGCGCGCCTGGATCGAATCGCGCCGACGCTGGGCCACGGACGATCATGCGCTTGAACTTGAAGCCAACTGCCCGGCGGAGACACGTCCGCCCGCGGACACGCCGATCTTGGGCGGCATTCTCTGCATTCACGGGTTAGGCGATTCGCCGTGGTCCTTTGTCGACCAAGCGAAGAATCTTTCGGCTGCCGGATGGCTGGTGCGCACAGTGCTCCTTCCCGGCTGCGGGACCATGCCCGAAGATATGGCAGCCCCGACGGCTGACGACTGGCGGCGCGTCGTGAATGAACAGGCTGCCGTGCTGCGGCGGGATCTCAATCAGCTGGGACCGGGCACCGACGGGAAACCGCGGCCGATGTGGCTGGGGGGCTTCTCCACCGGATGCAATCTGGCGCTCGAGGCCGCGCTTACCGGCCAAGCGGATGCCGACGGGCTGCTGCTCTTTTCACCCGCCTTTGTCGTGCGCACGCATCTCACCTTCCTCGCGCCGCTCTTAAAGCCCTTCATCACGTGGCTCAGGGAACCTCAGGAATCCCTGATGGGCGGTCAGACAGCCTTTCGCTATACGATGGTCCCGGTGTCAGGGCTCGCGGCCTTCGTCGATACAATGCGCGGCGTTGATGATGCGCTCAAGTTGAAGCCCTTTGCCAAGCCTGCTGTGGTGATGCTCTCCGAGCACGACTCCATTCTCGACGCTCAATCGCTCATTGAATGGATTCCGCAGCGCTTTACCTCCGCGCAGTCCCGCTTCATCTGGTACGGCTCCCGCGAAAGTCTGGGCAAAGCCGCCAAAGATCCGCGGATTATTGTGCATCCCGATGAAATTCCGTCCGAGCGCATTTGGAGCTTCTCGCACATGGCGATGAGCTTCTCCCCCGACAATCCGGAATACGGCCGGCATGGCCGCTCGCATATCTGTACGCCCGAGGGCGAAAAGCCCTCCTACGCAGCCTGCCGCCGGGGCGAGGTCGACTATGGCGCCTGGGGCGACAAGCGCCGCGGCAGGATCCGTGCCCGTCTGACCTTCAATCCGTATTTTGATGAGCAGCAGCGCGTGATTCAGTCCGTCATGGAAAGATCCGTGTAAGCGCCTCCTTCAAGTGCGGATCTTCCAGCCCTTAACGAGGAGCACCACGGCCGCCGCCGTGACGGCCAAAGCCGTTGCGGCAACGATGAGTAGGCTCAGCGTCGTGTTGGTGTCGCCGCTGCCGAAGAATCCCTGCCGAAAGCCGTCAACCAAGTAGTAGAAGGGATTGAGGCGGCTCGCGGCCTGCCAGAAGGGCGGGAGCGAATCCACGGAATAAAAGACGCCCGAAAGGAAGGTGAGCGGCATGATGACGAAATTCATCACCGCTCCCATCTGATCGTATTTTTCGGCCCAGAGCGCCGTGATGAGACCCAAGGCCGCCATGATGGCCGCACCGAAGAAGCCGAAAGCGATGAGGAGCTCCGGTTCCCGCATCGGGGGCGATGCCCACCAGGAGCAGAGGAGATAGAGCCCGGCGCCGGCGAGCGCTGAGCGCACGAAGCTCGCGCCGATATAGGCAGCGGCTACCTGCGGTCCCGGGATGGCCGGCAGAAGAATAAAGACGAGGTTTCCTGAAATCTTCGACTGAATGAGTGAGCTCGCCGTGTTGGAAAACGCATTCTGCAGCACCGTCATCATGATGAGGCCCGGAATGATGAAGGCCGTATAGGTCACGCCCTCATAGACGGGCAGGTGCTTGGAGAGCGCTTCGCCGAAGACAAAGAGATAGAGCCCGCCCGTGAGGACAGGGGCCAGCACGGTGTGCATCCACACCTTGAGGAAGCGGATCACTTCCTTTTTAAAGAGCGTCCAGAAAGGAACCCACATCAGGCTTCACCTCCCGTAACAGCGAGGAAGACATCCTCCAGATCAGGCTGTCCTACCGTCAGATTTTCAATCTCCGCGCCGGCCGCCTTCAGGCTTTCGAGCTTTCGCAAAGCGTCGTCGGCGTCTTCAATTCGCAGCGTCACATCATTGCCGTGACGGCGCATGAGGTCGCGGGCCGCTTCTGGCGGCAGGTCCCCCTTTACCAGCCGGCAGCGGAGCACTCGGCCTTCAAAGCGCGACAAAAGCGCTTCCGTGCGGTCAAGCGCCGCAACCTCGCCCTTCTTCATGATGGCGATGCGGCTGCAAAGCGCCTGCGCCTCTTCGAGGTAGTGCGTTGTGAGAATCACCGTCCGCCCCTCGCGATGCAGCCGTCCGATGAAGTCCCAGAGGTGTTCGCGAAGCTCAACGTCTACGCCGGCCGTCGGCTCATCGAGCACGATCACCGGCGGCTTATGAACGAGCGCCTGGGCAACGAGCACACGGCGCTTCATGCCGCCCGAGAGCGCGCGCATGGAAGCGTCCGCTTTGTCGGTCAAACCCAGATTGGCGAGAATTTCATCAATCCAGTCGTCATTTCGGAGAATGCCCCAGTAGCCCGACTGAAAGCGCAGCGTTTCGCGCACCGTCAGAAACGGGTCGAAAGTGATTTCCTGCGGCACGATGCCGAGAAAGAGCGATGCGGCTCGTCGATCTGTACGGGTATCCATGCCGCGAACAAGAATGCGCCCGCCCGTCGGCGTGGTCAGTCCGCCGAGGCAGGAAATCAGCGTTGTTTTGCCGGCGCCGTTGGGGCCGAGCAGACCGAAGAATTCGCCTTCTTCAACGTCAAAACTCACGCCCTTCAAGGCCAGCGTGCCCGAGGCATAGCGTTTTTCGAGGGAGTCGATGCGAACGGCAGGCTGTGCCGAGGCCATTACCAATTCACTCCGAAGATGGTGCGGAAACGCTCGACGCCGCGCTCGAGATCCATGCGGTCCGGGTGCGTTTCGCTCGCCAGACGGCGCGCTTCGCGCTCAGGCGTCACCTTGCCGCCCATCATCGCGGTCATTCGTTCGAAGAGCGCCGGGTCAATACGGCCGCGGCAGAGATAAGTGCCTGCGAGGGTATTGTTTTTGCCCGCTGCTGCCAAACTCTCCGACGTACGCTTCATCCAGTCGAGCGCTTCGGGCGTTTCAGCATTGCCGCCCATGGTGGCGAAGCACCCGATCGTCTTGCCTTCGAGCTTTTTCGCTGCCGCCTGAATGTCTTCAGGCGCCATGCCGCGGTCGCACCAGAAACCGAGCAGAATCGGATTAAAGCCCGACAAGTCTTCGGGCAGCGCTTCAGGCTTGACCAGGACGGCCCCAGGCATCGCGTCGCAGATGGCGTGACCGAGAATCATGGTGTTGCCCGTACGGGAACTGATGACGACAAGAGGCTTGGCGGCGGCAGCAGTCATGGGGAATCTCCTCGAAAATGGTAGTGAACGCAGGACCGTTTAAATGCAGTCCGTCTGCGCAGTCAGAATAATGCGATTCGCCGCAACGTGTTCGAAGCACGCTTGCGGCGTAAATAAGGCTCCCGTCCCAAGCACAATTGAACCAGAATGACGGCGAGCCGTTTGCTCACGATCTCAGCGAGCCGCTTTTCTAACGCATCACCCTTCATACGGGCTTAATGCGCAGCCTCCGAGATCGTTGGGGGATGCGATCTTCGGAGGCAGAGCAGTTCGAGACGAGCTAAAACGGATGAATCAGGCCGAGAACTTGGCTCGGGCGGCAATGAACTTTTCCTTCACGGATTCGACGAGCTGATGATTTTCTCGACCGACGAAAACCGAGAAGGCCGTTTTGCCTTCCTTGGTAAAGAACTGCACGGCGAGAGACTCGCGTCCCATGAAGGGGAAAGTCGTGAAAGCCACGGCCGAGAAGACGTCATACTTCATGTGGCCGCCGATCTTCGCCGATTTGGCGAGGATGTTGTAGTAGCCCTGAGCAATCTTTCCCTCATGGAGCTGCCCCTGAATTTCAAAGATGCTGCCTTCATGCTGAATGAAAAGCGTGATCTTTTCCCAGGAAGCGAGTTCCGCCCAAATTTCGGTGAAGCGCTCTGTGATGTCGCCCTTGACGAAGGTGCAGTTGGCTTCCGGCAGCAGTTCGGCAGCCTCAAGATCCGTTACGCCGAGTCGGCCGGCGATGGAGCTCACCGTCACCGGATAGGGCGCAGCCAGCATTTCCTCGATGATCTTGGCTTGTTCGGCCGTAGGCTTCTTGCAGCAGCAGTTGGTCATGACGTTGTTTCCTTTGTGAAGTGAAAAAAGGTTGTGCAAAGTCTGAAAAAATCATTGGGCAGCTTCAGCCGGCTGCAAATCCTTCATGTCGAGCGCAGTTCCGCAGGCCTGCAGAAGCTCCAGATCGTGGGTAATCAGGAAAACCGCTCGGCCTCGGGCAGCCTCGGCCTTAAGCAGCTTGGAAATGGAGGCCATATTGGCGCCGTCGAGCCCTGACGTCGGTTCGTCCAGAATCAGAATTTGCGGATTCTTGGCAAGCGCACAAGCAATGACTACGCGCTGCTTCTCGCCGCCCGACAAACTCTGCGGATGGCGTTCCGCGAGCGGGGCCAGACGCAGCGTCGTGAGGAGCTCTGTGACCCACGCTTCTTCTTCAGCGGTGAGTTTCGGCGTCTTCAGACGCTTCCAGAAAGCCGCGTGCTTTTTCGCTGCGGACTTGGCTGCAATCATCGAAGCCTCAACCTCTTCGCGCACGGTGCGCATCTGAAGCTGATGGTCGGCATTTTGGAGCACCAGCCCCGAATGCGGCATGAGGCCGTCGCGGTCAACGGGCCGGCCCTCAATCGAGAAGACGCCTTGGGCTTCATTGAGCCCGGTCAAGATGCGCGCCAGCGTTGTTTTGCCCGTTCCGTTTGCACCGATCAGCGCCGTAATCCCTGCGGGAACCGAAAAACTCACGTTGCTGAAGATGGGCTTTTGAGCACCTTTATACGTAAAGGAGACGTGTTCGGCCGCAAAAAAGCCCGCCGGCACGGTCCCGTCTCCCAGTGCCGTCGGAATGCGCGGCAGGGTCGGGCGTAGATCCTCCACCTCGGCTTGGCGAAGCCCGTAAAGACGGCGCACATTCTCATCGTCAAGAATAGAGAACGGGCCCCGAACCGCCACCGCTCCGGCCTGCATGACGAGGACCTCATCAACCAAGCCTTTAAGCCAGTAAAGACGATGGTCTACCACGAGAATGGCTGCGCCCTCGGCTTTGAGTTCACCGAGGATGCCGGCAAGCGACACTGTGGCTTCCGGATCCAGATTGGCGCTCGGCTCATCGAGAATGAGCGCTTTGGGGCCGAGCGCGAGAATCGAGGCGAGTCCGACCTTCTGCTTTTGCCCTTCAGAGAGCTCGTGAATGTCCTGCGCGAGAAGATGTTCAATCCCCATGCGCTTGGCAGCACGGTCTACGCGGGGACCGATTTCTTCAAACGGCACGCCGCGGCTTTTGAGCGCGAAGGAGATCTCATCGCCCACATTGAGCGCGAAGAACTGCTCTTCGGGATCCTGGAAAAGCGTGCCGATATGCTCTGAGAGCACCGCCACGGGCGTATCCTGCGTGGGATTGCCGTCGACCAATACTTCACCCGACAGGGTGCCGCCGTAGATCTGCGGACACAGGCCGTTCACCAGCCGCATGACCGTCGTCTTGCCGCAGCCCGAAGCGCCGGTAACGAGCTTAAGCTCGCCCGCATCAACCGTGAGATCAAGACATCGAACCGCATCCGGCGAGTCTGGTTCGGCACCGCTGTAGCGGTAGGAAACTTTCTTCAGTTCAATCGCGTGCATGGGCTTAATCAAGGCATGACAGCGCCGGGCGTCATAAAGAGCTCGCGCAGGAAGATTTCAGCGAGAAGCGCCAGAACGACGCAGACACCCATCGCTATAAAGATGTTTCGATCGAGTTGGGAGAGCGGCGGCGCCTTTGGGAGCACCGTGCGGTGCGCCGTACCGATGCCCTTCAATTCCGCTGCAATACCCAGCGTTTCAGAGGATTTGAGTGCGCGAAAGAGGATCGGCGTGAACAGCAGGCGAGCCGACAGGATTGGGTGCGTCGTAATCATCACGGGGCCCATCGGCCAGCCGCGGATACGAAGCGTCTCCCAGACCTGACGAATATCGTTTGTGAAGGTCGGTATGAAGCGAAGCATGACTACTGCCGGCAAAAAGACAACAAAGGGCAGATGCAAACGCTCCAGTGTTCCCAGCAAGTCCTCAACACGCGTCGTGAGTGCGAGCACCATCACCACATTCATCATGGAGACGCCTCGCAGAAACGGAACGAAGAGCGCTTGGGCGGAGAGACCGCCCAGCTTCGGCGCCCAGAGCGAAATAAGCCACCCGAACCCGGCTGACACCGCCATCATCACGGCCATAAGAATGTAGAGCAGCGTCACGAGCTTCGGGCGCTTAAGCATCAGCACGTAGACATGCGTGAAAAGAAAGAGCACCATCTGGCTTATGACGCCGGAACAAGCCACAACAAGTACGGCGGTGACCAGCATGACCGAGAGCTTTGTTTTGGCGTCAAGCCCCCGCAGCATTGAGCTCTCGTCTTTAACGAACAAAACCCGCATGGCGGAGCTCCCCTACAGTTTTCCATCCAAACCAGAGACCAATCACAGAGCCCGCATAACCGAGCAGCACGATCGGGATGATGATCGTCATCAGTGCCGGGGTCTCTCGAAGGAAGAGATAGGACACCCCGAGCGAAAGCATCTTGCTCACGAAGTCGTAGACTCCGACCGCCACCCAAGGCGCCCAGGGCTTATGAACGCCGCCCGAAAGCACGACGAAAAGTTCACCCAGAAGAGCGCCGGTCAAGGCTGCCGGGAGAAGCGTCAGACTTCCGCCCAAAAGCAGGACGCTTACGAGCATGCTCACCACGGTAAAGAGCGTGAGCGTCCAAAGCTTCGGAACCTTGGTGAGCAGCACGATCATGAGGGTCGTATAGACCAAATTCTTTCCCAGGAGCGAAATGGGATTCATCCCGCCGCCCGCGAGTGCAATCAAGAGACTCGAGAGTTTGGCGGCAAAGACACCGATGAGCACGAGCTCTCTCGGTTCCCAACGCCTTTTAATCCATTGAGGCTTGGTCGTTGTCATCGCAGTGACGGCTCCTGGAATAAAAAATGACTTGCTGAAGTCGACCGGCGCCCTGCACCTCTTAGGACGAGATACAGGGCGCTGCGACTTGCTTCTTTCAGCTCAAAAGAATGAAGTTAGAACTTCGCATTGAGCTTAACGGCGAGATAACGGCCCGGTTCGTAGATCGCGGTCTGTTCGCGATAGGCCTTGTCAAAGATGTTGTAGAAGCCCGCATCGAGGCCATACTGCTTCTGGTCGCCAAACGTCACGCCGCCCGTCAGGTTGAACGTCGTGGCGCCGCCGAGGCGATAGCTCGAATCAGATCGAGCAGTAGCAGAAGGATCCTGATACTCCGTTTTTGAAATGGTGCGGGCATATGCGTCGGCATGCAGACCCAAACCATTTGCTTCGCCGTTCCAACGGATACCGTAGCGAGCGATAACAGCAGGAGTGGCAGTCTTATAGGTTTCCACATCACCATAATCAAACTGACGGCGCATGAGAGTCAAATTCACATACGGCTCGAGACCGATGGATTTAATGTCATATGAACCAGTCAATTCAAGGCCGTACGTTGTGGCTTCGCCGACATTTTCATAACGAGACAGAGATGGGCTGATTGACAAAGCTTGGATGTAATTCTTGGCTTTCGAATAGAACATCGCGGCATCAAGCATGATGCTGTTCGACTGCCACCGTGCGCCCACCTCAAAATTGTTGGAAGTTTCAGGTTTTAAATCCGGATTACCCAACGTGGTTCCTGCACTCCCCATGCTCGTAGCTATGTAACGCTCCTGAAGAAGAGGAGCACGGAAACCCTGAGCCCAGTTGGCACGCAATGCCAGTTCGTTAATGGGGCGCCATACAACGCCAGCGTTAAAAACTACACGGTCGTCATGCTGTTTACCATCCTTACCTAACTCTGTATCTGGATCAAATGGCATTGGCTGTCCTGAAGCACCTACTTTTGAACCATGGATATCCTTCATATCCGATTTAACGTAGGTATAACGCGCTCCATAAGATAACGTTACCGTATCAAGTATGTTTGTTTCTGCAGATGCAAAAAGTGCATGCGTACTCATTGAGCCATCAAAAAAACCGGTCTTGGCAAATAACGTCGACATCGTCGGTCCTGTAGGCATCATGCGATGAGTGATACTTTTAGCATCCAAATCATCGTAATTAAATTCGTAACCCGCAACGATAAACGTGGAATCTAAAACCGCCCAATCTGACTGTATTGACAACCCATATTGATCAAGTGAGTTATCCGCCAGGTTGTCAATAATGAGAGGCATCCCTGCAACCTGCACATGGTTCAACATATCCTTGTCGTTTTTCTGATAAAAAACATCAAGGCGAACCTTTTTCAACGATGCAGTAAGATCCCTCAGTTCACTAAAAGCGCCAACTTTGGTGCGCTTCCATTCCGGCACATCTACATAGAACGGCTCATATCCCGGCTCTGCACTGCCTGACATGAAATCCAGGTCAAAGTGATCCAGCGTAGCGCCAACTGTCGCCTTTTCATTGATGTCATACGACACAAAGAGATTTGCCCCTGTCGAATTGAACTTCGTGTGGTTCATATCACCGACAGGCGTTTTCAGATTGTCGCCGTCTTCGTGGGCAACGCCGATGCGATACTTCCAGCCCTCAACGCCGCCGTACACTGACGCGTTGACGGACTTGCCGGAGTTGGAGGTGTTCATACCGGCACCGACCTCACCCTGCACCGGTTTCGTGCCGCCTTTCTTCGTGATGATGTTGATCGCACCGCCAATAGCATCGGAACCGTAAAGCACGGACGCCGGCCCTTTAATGACTTCAATGCGTTCAACCATGGCCGGGTCGATCAGAATGGGCGATCCGGACATGGACTTCTGCTCGGAAATCTTCTGACCGTCAATCATGACGAGCGAACGAAAAGCGTCTTCACCGCGGATCTTCGCGCGCTTAATACCCTGCCCGCCGTCGTTATTGATGCGGACCCCGGTCATGGACTCGATCAGCGCACCAATCGACTGAGCGCCGCTCTTCGCAATATCGTCTGCTGTGATCACGGAAACGCTCATCGGCGTTTCCATCAAGTCCTGCTCAAAACGGCCAGCGGTAACCGTTGTGGTTTCAAGCGTCTGATATTCATCGGCAATCGCCGCGCCGGAAAAAGTAAGTGCAGCAACAACAGCGGCAGAAAGAAGGTTGTGGGTATAAGTTTTCATGGATAAGTCCACTAAGTTCTTCTTGGTCCTAGAAAGAAACTGGAGGGATTCGCTGTGGGAAATAGTGCTTTTTATTGTTTTGGATAAAACTTCAGCGAACGCCAAGTTCGCGAAGTCCGTCCTCGCCGAGGACTCGTTCGATCACATCTTTGGGCGCCTGAGCGACCATCTGAGTAATCATTTCTTTGGGCATTTTTTTGGCCATTTCAATGATCATGTCGCGAGGCATGCCTTCGAGCATCTTTAAGATGCCCGGCGGCATCTGCCCATGCGCGTGGCGGCCCGCACTCGCCATCTTCATCATCGAATCGGGAGCACCCATGTCCATCTTTTGCTCGCTCTCGGGTTCGGGCAGCTGATGTGACAAAAAGCCCATCAGGAGCTGAGCGAGGGTGACGTGCCAATACTGACCGGCAACCGTCTGGTAATACCAATCGCCGCGTTTGACGAGAAGGCCGGCCTCACACCACTGTGAAAGCACAACCTTGGCAAGGTCTTCAAGCGGAAGTCCGCCAAACTGTCGGCCGATGGCCTTGAGATTGATGGCGCCCGACTCCATTTCAGAGGAAATCGTGCGCAGCAGGTGCCAGTTGTGTGTCGGCGCCATCGCAAAGGCGACGGGTTTTCTGCCTTCGCCGAGCAACCGGTAGTAGTCAGCGAGCTTACGTTCCATCATGTAGGAATAGCCCGCCAGACGTCCGCCCGCTCCGCAGCCAAAGGCCAGGCAGTCGCAGGCGCTCTTGCCCCAGGCGTTGTAGATATTGCGTTCGCGAATCGTTCGGCCCCAATGGTTGTTGGAGAGCCGGCGCCAGTTCTGGCTTGTGAAATATTCAACGCTCTTAGCGAAGAAATCCGCCTTTTCGTCAGAAGTCGCCGCACGCGGAAGCTTCCCGTTGGCGATGTAGCGGGCGAGCGGGGACTTCTCAAAAACGTTGAGCTGATAGCAGTCCACCCCGTCGAGATGCAGTGAAGCGGCGGTCTTCAGGTCGTCTTCCCAGACCTCCATCGTCTGCCCGGGGAAGCCGTAGATCATGTCGCAGACCACGGACGCATTGTTGTAGGAACAGAGCTTGTCGAGACGGCGGATGATCGTGTCGCGATCATCAACGCGCATCACCGACTGCCGAATTTGCGTGTTGAAGGTCTGCACGCCCAGTGAAAAGCGGTTAACGCCGGACTCGATAGCCGCATCCATCTTGGCGTCACTGAAATTGTGAATTCGCCCTTCGAGCGTAATTTCGCAGTCGTTTGCGAGCGGCAGATATTTCTTCACCGCTCCCATGACCAGACGGATATCGTCGGGTGAAAAAGCCGTCGGCGTGCCGCCGCCGAAATAAAGCGCATTGATGGGCGCAGCATTCTGTGCCGCACGGTCGCTCCAAAGCTCAAGCTCCTTCACGAGCTGCTTGGCATATTCCGTCGTTGCCTCTTCTTTCCAGGGGTTCTGATAGAACATGCAGTAAAGGCACCGCGTCTCGCAAAACGGCACATGAATATAGGCGAGGGACCGTCCTGAGCGAGGCGTGTCGTAATGGCTGTCAATGGCTTTTTCAGCCTCTTCTCCAATCAGCGGCCGACCGCCGGGCCCCGAATGCACCGCCGCTTTGGCAATAAAGGCCTTGTGCAGCGGATCAGACGCATCAGCAAAATAGGCTTCAACGCCTTTAGTTTGGAGCGCTTCATTCATCGCGCGAGCACCCGACTCAAAGGTTGGGGCAGCGGGCTTAGGTGCGGGGCTTTCAGACAAAATGCGGCCTCTTATGGAGAACTGTCCGTATGTATAACACGAACAATAATGAGAAGGATTCGCATTATATAGGAATATTCCTTAAATACTATCCTTTAGCAAGTTTTCATCGTCATACGTCATGACGATCATTTTATATTGATATTCCTAGTTTTTTAGAACAAAAAATATCTCTTTAGGGATAACGAAGCCTCCCATCCTGAAAGCCCTAAAATGGTGCTTGTCATTGCGACTCTTCAGCCGAACGACTTGAGCCTGACAGCTGCGAAGCGCACCTATTCAAGCCAAAAAGAGACCCAGACCGTTCAAGCAGAATCAAACGATCCGGGTCCGGCTCTGAAGGAATAATGAATCAAGAGAGCGCCGCAGCCCGTTCTGCGCTCTCCCACACATCGGCAGGAATGATTTGAGCTGCGGCTTCGAAGCGGCGTCCGCCCAGCAGTCGGTGCGGCAGCTCAAGCAGTTCTGCGGCATCAATTCTGAGCGCCATACGAGCCGCAAGCGCCTGATGC
>OIWL01002864.1_pt1 | contig 13218 bp, 9 predicted proteins | sample 1587561 | NCBI WGS metagenome assembly OIWL01 (sample SAMEA3888903, study PRJEB22519) | human gut metagenome | biome: human gut; feature: human-associated habitat; material: faeces | place: Denmark | collected 2010 | reverse complement strand
TCATGATCAGGTTTCCTACGCTTAAGTTCAGGAATGCTGTCTGCTGAAGAAGATTGGACAATGTAGTTGTTATATATTCCATATTAATTCCTCCAAACGGAATAACATATCCCGTATTTTTTCAGCCAGTTTTATAAAAATTAGATTAGTTTAATGTAGCAAGAACTGCGCCCGGTTCTACCATATCGCCTACTGCAACATTAACACTGGCAACGGTACCGTCCTGAGGAGCTACGATCTCGTTCTCCATCTTCATAGCTTCCAGAAGCAGGATAACCTGACCACGTTTTACAGCTGTGCCAGCTGCTGCCTTAATACCAAGGATCTTACCTGGCATCGGGGATGTGATGGTTACGCCGCCTGCTGCCGGTGCTGCTGCTGGAGCCGGTGCTGCTGCCGGTGCTGGAGCTGCTGCTGGAGCCGGTGCTGCTGCGCCTGCAAATCCTTCTTCTACGGTTACCTGATATGCTGTACCATTTACGGTGATAGTATAATTCTTCATTTTAAATTCCTCCAGATTTTATCGATGATTATTTACGTGTAATGGAGCGGATATTTACGCTGTCTGCCGGTACGCCGGTTGCTGCTGCGATCGCTGCAGTGATAACTGCTACCAGTTCTCCATCGTTTGCCGCATTGCCTGCTGCTGGTGCTGCGGTACGTGCCGGCGCTGCTGCCGGTGCTGCAGTCTGTACAGGTGCCGGTGCTGCTGCCGGTGCCTCTGCTCCTGCTTTTTTAGCCTTTACATTTGCCTCAATCTCGTTAACCTTCTTGAAGCCGCTGATAATTAAGCTGATGAAGATCAGTACCAGGAATACGGTACCCATACCCATCAGGGTATTTAATGCTGCCTTCTCCATCTTCTCACCGAAGCTGTAGTTTACAACAAAGGATAACTCGGTCGGTACCAGAGAAGTACCGCCGTAGCTGCTTACGCTCTCCTCAGCGGTCAGGGAGAAAGTCAAGTCTCTCTTCTCAAAGGAAGCCTGAACAACTGCTGTGTAGCTGTCATCATCGGCGCGCTCTACGGTCACGCTCTGAATCTCACCCATCTTGCCTAAATCGTCCTTAGAACTGGTCCAGGAAGAAATTGCAGACTCAATGACTGTGTTTTTCTGCTTCTCAGCCTGTTTCAGCTGTGCTGCCAGATCTTCGTCACTGTAGCTGGCGAACTGCTCCAGATAGCTCTTAGCGCCATCGCTCATGGTCTGCTCGATCTCCGGAGAAATCGGCTCTACCGCTTCTTCAGAAGCGCTACCACAGGCGGACAGAGCGAAAAAGCAGACTGCCATGCAAAGTACAAGCAGCATTCTTTTCATATTCTGTTTCATAAATGTGTCACCTCGTAATTAGATCGTTCCATGCTTTGACGGACGTCCCTCTTTCTTCGTGAATCATATCCTGACAGCATCCATGTTTCTTTCATGGCGCCATCCGTGATACTTCCCACCTATCTGTGTTTGCAGGTGTTTTTGCAAAATTTCCAGAGCTTGTCATCCACTCCGGGAATTCTCCATCTGACACGCTGCGGCAGCAGAGGATTGTACAATCTCCTCTGCATACATAAATGGCATGCACTTCCGTCTATGCGAATCCGACTTTAATAGCCATGCATACATAAACATCTGTACCACTGACTTGTTATTCGATTCTCACATAAGCGCTGTCCGGTGCCTGACTGATGACAAACACTGCCCTCATCCCTGTTTCCGGAAATGATTCCGGCAGCCAGCCGCACTGACATCCCTTTTTTAGCACTACAACTCCGCCGACGGTTCTGATTATATAATCATTATACAATATGTAAAAACACGCTGCTTCCATGCAGTACTAAATCCGGAATCTGCATTCTCCGACCTTTCCCTGCCTGCGTCTTAGCGCAGCTGCCTGCCTGCGAACCACTGCTTTCACAGTTTCCTGCTGACAAACGCCCCCGCTTTCGCACTACTTCTGTGCCCGCCATCCCGATTCCGCGCTTCTGCCGATATAACGCATACCGAGGCTCTTCTTAATTTGCAGCCAGAAGAGCCTCGCATCTTTCGTCAAATCCGCACCGGAACAGCCGCAGCTTATCTTGCACATACAGTTGATATAGCAGTTTGAAACGTCATGTTATGCCAGATTACTTATGCTGGTTTCCTCCATCCCATAAGCAAGTCCATTTTTTTGCCTGTTTAACATTGTATAATGAGGTCGGCAAAAAAGCAAGTTATTTCCGTTCGAATTTGTTTACTTTTTCATTTTTTTAACTGAATCAGCTCCAATATCTGGGTACTGGTTCAAATCATATTTATATTATACCCCTGCCGGACCGGACGGCTGCACCGGTGACTGGCTTCCGGTTGTCGGAGTCTGTCCATCCGTCGAACCGCCATTTCCCGCCGCATTCTCCTCCGGCAGAACTACCGTGCAGCTTCCGTCTGCCGCTGCCTGCCAGGTATTTCCATCCATCTCGAACGTAATACCTGCGTACATCGCGCCGCTGGCATCCAGGTAATATTTCTTACCGCCAAGATCCAGCCAGCCGGTCTGCATCACGCCGGACTCATTCATGTAATACCACTTTCCGCCGACTGCCTGCCAGCCCGTCGTCATGGCGCCGGAGCCGTCAAAGTAATACCAGCTTCCGCCCAGGTTCTGCCAGCCCGCCTGCATCGCGCCGGATGCGTTCAGATAATATTTCTTGCCGCCCGTCTCCAGCCAGCCGGTCTGCATCAGACCATTGTCCGCCATGAAATACCAGCTTCCATCGACCGCACGCCAGCCCGTCGCCTGTTCGCCGGATGCGTCAAAGTAACGCCAGCCGCCGTCCAGCGTCTTCCAGCCGGTAATCATATGACCGTCCGCCTCCAAATAATACTTTTTGCCCGAAAGCTCCAGCCATCCTTTAGACGGATTGCCCGCCGCATTCATATAGTACCAATTCTGACCATCGTTGATCCACGCCGCTTTCTGCATCACATGGTTCTGATAATAGTAACGGTTCCCCGCGATCGTCCGCCAGGTATTGCCCGGAATGATCTGCGTATAATCTTTATACAGATAATCAATATCCACATTGCCGTTCACGCCCTTGACCGAACCGGTGTTGGACGCCTGCCACATCGAGGTCTTTGAATATGTATACTTCTGCTGGTATTTTGCCACCCATATATCATACGAAATCTTCGACATATCGATCTTATTGGCAATCCAGTATTCATTTGCATAGACCATCGGATAATATCCTGCATCCTGAATCCGCTTACAGAACGCGTTGATCACATCGCTGACCTGAGACTGCGTCAGGGTTCCCAGCGTATTAGCATCCTCGGCATCAAAGACAACCGGGAAGGAGATAGGATAATCCTTGATAAGATTCAGGACAAAATCCGCCTCCTGCTGCGCCATTTCGACCGAAGTCGCATACGAATAAATGTACGCGCCCAGCCGCAGCCCTGCCTGGCTCGCATTTGCCGCGTTCATAGCGAAAAACGGATCCACATTACCGCGGAACCGGGTTGCCAGCATCGCAAACTGTACATTATCCGATGCCACCTGGCTCCAATTTACATTCTGCTGCCAGTAGGACACATCCACGCCGCGCGCAATCGCACCGATCCCCTCATTCTCCGTCACCCGGTACACGCCAAGCCCCGATGTGACCGCGCTCACACTCCCATTAGAAACAGAAGTCGAACCGCCAGAGCTGCCTGTACTTCCCGAATTGGAGCTGCCCGAACCGCCGCCCGGCCCCGCATTCGAGGATGACGATGTAAGAGAAGAATCTCCCGCCGGTCCTGCCAGCGCTGTCATCGGCTGAAAACACAGCGCTGCTGCCAGCATGCCAGCCGCTGCCCGTGAAAGCACACGCGCGCGCCCCATCCTTTTTTTGTTCATTCTATTCCGATTCATGCCAAAAAACCTCCTTGATTATCCTTTTATCCCTGTTGTCTGTTCACCATTTATATACATTTCCCCGCCTGATCCGGCGGGGGCATATGCGAAACAGATATGGTTCATCCACACACTGTGTAACCAACAGCAGAACTTTTCCTATTATAACCTAGTTTAACAGATACTCCCCATCCACTTCAATAGAGAAACTTTAAATAAAATCTGTCAAATTTATTACAGAATGCTTCCCTTTCTGCTAAAAGAATGAAGCCGTCCATGCCAAAAACAGGATTTTCAAGCAGAAAAACACAATAATGCCGGAACAAAGCTTTCCCCCGTTCCGGCATTTCATTTTTGCATATTCAGTTTTCCGCAAAATTCCACTTATCTTTATTCTTACAAAGGAACTTCTGTTCTCCTGAAAGATCTTTTTCTATTTCCGATTCCAGTTCATCAGGCGGATAATATACAAAAACAGGTTGATAAAGTCCAGATACACCTGCAGCGCGGAAAATACCGATGCTTTCTGAAAAAAAGTCCAGTACCAACCCATTTTGTCAATTATTTTCAAACCCATTTACAAGTTATGAAGCTCCCGCCTCTTTTTCTTCCACGGAAGCGGCACATTCCATTTTTTCAGCGCACTGAAAAAATAATAATAAATATTAAAGAGAACCGTTGTGATCGTCCAGGTCAGCGGATAGCTGAATACCACTGTCAGGATATCCGGGCGGATCGGAACAGCGATCAGGATCCAGACAACCCGCAGGACGCACACGCCCAGCGCCGTCATAATCATCGGAATCCAGCAGTCTCCCACACCGCGCAGTGCGCCGGAATAAATCTCAATACAGAGGTATGTCACAAATGCCGGCACCAGGAAGTGAAGAATCTTCATGCCGATCGCGATTACCTCTGCATCCGTTGTGAACAACAGATAAATATAGCCGCCCGTCAGATACAGGATCGTGCTCAGCCCCACCGTGATAATACAGGAAATTCCCAGGCAGACGTACACGCTGCGTTTCACACGGTCCAGCCGCCCCGCGCCGTAATTTTGTCCGACAAAGGTCGTGATGGAGATCCCCAGCGCATTAATGATCATCCAGTAAGTGCTGTCGATCTTTCCATATGCAGCCCACGCCGCCACCGTGTCTGTTCCCAGTGCATTGACGCTGCTCTGGATCACGAGGTTGGAAAAGGAATACATAACCGACTGGAGTCCAGCTGGAAATCCAATCCGTATGATCCGCACCAGAATCACCGGTGTGATCCGCGTTTTCCGGATCTCAAACCGGTACGAGCCATCCGCACGCATCAGCGTTCCCAATACCAGACACGCGCTGACCACCTGGGAAAGGATCGTCGCCACCGCCGCACCACGCACGCCCATCCGAAGTCCTACTACAAACAACAGATCGAGCGCAATGTTTGTAAAACAGCTGATCACAAGGAAATAGAACGGTCTTTTAGAATCACCGATTGCCCGCAGGATTCCGGCACCCATATTATATAAGAGGTTCGCCGTGATTCCGACAAAATAAATGTGCAGATACCCGCTTGCATTGTCCATGATATCCTCCGGCGTCCCCATCAGGCGAAGCGCCGTGTCCGAAAAAAGGAGTCCGCCAACCGTCATGAGGATACCGCACAGCAGCGAAAAGGCAATCGCCGTGTGGACTGCCTCGCTGACCCGCTGACCGCGTCCCGCCCCGTAAAACTGGGCGATGATAACTGTCGCACCCGAAGAAAGTCCTACAAAAAAGCCAACCAGCAGGTTCGTAAGCATCGATGTGCTTCCGCCGACCGCCGCCAGCGCTTCCTTTCCGACAAAACGGCCTACTACCACCGCATCTGCCGTATTATAGAGCTGCTGAAAAAAAGTTCCAAATAAAATCGGGAAGAAAAATAGCAGAAGCTGTTTCCAGATCACTCCCTCTGTGATCGCATTTGCCCGGCCAGTCCCCCCGGTTTGTCTGACTCCCTCTTCCCGTCTGGTATCTTTCATCCAATCCACCCCCTCTTATGTTCTTTGTCTCTGTTTCCTGTATGCATCCTGCTCACAGATATTTCACCTATAGGAATTCATATGTCTTTTCGTTATTCTTCTCCCGCAAATCCCATTTCCAACTCAATTCAGCTCCGCAATCCGCGAGATCCCCACATAGATATGAGAAATCTTGTACCAGGTAGCAAAATCCACCACGCCCGTCTGCGAAAGTCCAAACACCGACTGGAACGCCCGTACGGATGCCTCCGTTCCGGGTCCGTAGATCCCGTCCGGCGTAACCCGCGGGATCGCTGTATACACAGTCGCCACCGCATCAAGCTGCTGCTGCAGCTGCCGCACCTTATCGCCGCTGGACCCCACCTTAAGCGGTTCCCCCGGATAGGAGATCGGGATTCCTGATATCTGTTCCGCAGTGTTGATGTAAATACTATTTCCATAGAAGCGCCGCAATATCTCGATCGCGCTGTATCCCTGTTCTCCCAGACTGCAGGATCCCCACTGGGTCATCCAGCCCGGGCAGGACACCCGCCGCCCGTCGCAGTACTGTGTCAGAATCGGCTGCCTCACACCGGGGCGGGACAGATAGTTGTCAAAAATGTCATCCACCACCTCTGAGATCGGCTCAAAAATATCGCGCCCGTAAATCCATTTGTGATCGAATGCCGTTGAGGATGTAATCGTAAAATCGTAGCCCTGGTTCCGATACCACTCCGTATACACCCGGTTCAGTGTAAATGACATGATCGCAAGCACATTGGCGACGATCGTGCTGCGCGGCCAGGTCGCGTAGATCTCGCTCGACGCCACGTTTTTGATATAATCCCGGTATGCCACATAGTAATCTTTTGCGGACGCATTGGTCGGTGCACCGTCATGCACGACGATCGTCTGCGGCACCACCACGCGGCTCAGCACGATCTCTCCGCTCTCCTGCACTGGTTTTACCTCATCCTCGGCAATCTTGGGCGGATAGGAACCATATAGGGTATGATCCGGAATCTGTATATTCTCCTCCGCTCCGGTCTGATCCGGAAGCGGAATCATCCGGATCGGCTGGACTGCCGTCACGCCCGCCAGCACCTCCGTTCCCTTTACCTTCACCGGCCCATAGCCCTCTGCCCGCACTTCCACCGTATAATCCGCATACGGCTTTTCCCGGTTCTGTTCTTCCAGTGAAAGCGACACAGGAGGCGCTGCTACCGCAATCTCCTCCGTCTGCCCGGATAAATTGGTTCTAAGCACTTCCTGCGTCTGTCCTGATTCTCCATAGCTGATCGAAGCCTCTGCTCCCTTAATTGGAAAATTGTTTTCACTGTTTACCACATCGATCCGCAGATAGCCGTCCTGCATTCCAGTTGTCTCACAGATTCGGACACGGTCGAACGAATGATAGCGCATACACGCAGCCTCGCATTTATTTTACATGGTCATTTACAGTTTATATCCAGCATCTTTTATCTATGACGGTTTTTATCTGATTTTTTAATGTTTTGCTGCCGTATCTTCCTTATTTTTCTCCTCTAAATCGCTCTCGTCGCCTCTGCCAGCCACACCTTCTCTTCCTCCGTCATATACGGAGACAGCTTCTCATACACGCCCTTATGGTACGCGTTCAAAAGCTCGCGGTCGCGCGCTTCCATAAGCGATACATCGATCGTGTCCAGATCGATCGGAACCCAGGTCAGATTTTCAAATTTCATGAACTGACCAAATTCATTCTTCACATCCTTCACACAGAGCATCAGATTCTCCGTCCGGATGCCAAATTTTCCTTCCAGATAAAGACCCGGCTCATCAGAGGTAACCATACCTTCCTCCAGAACCGCATTTTCAGCAGGCGATGTGAGCAGCCTCCATCGGATGGAATTCGGGCGCTCATGCACACATCCCAGATAGCCGACACCATGCCCTGTTCCATGGTTGAAATCCAGACCGTTTCTCCACAGGAGTTCGCGCGCAATATAGTCCAGGTTGATACCGCGGCAGCCATACATAAACTTCGCATCCAGCAGACGCAGCATCGAGCACGCCACCAGCGTACAGCAGCGTTTTTCTTCCTGCGTGATCGGTCCGACCGCGATGGTACGCGTCACATCCGTCGTTCCCTCATAATACTGTCCGCCGGAATCGACCAGATACAGCCCCTTATTCGGCACACTGCTCTTCTCTGTCTCAGACGCCGTATAATGGCACATCGCCGCGTTCGGTCCCCACGCAGAGATCGTCGTAAAGCTCATATCCAGGCAGTTTTTTTGTTCCAGGCGCAGCTTATCCAGATATTCCCCTGCGGTCCACTCGTCCAGTCCTTTTTCGCCTGCATGTTCCTTCACCCAGCGCAGGAAACGGGTCAATACCAGACCGTCCTGCACATGCACACGGCGCATATTTTCCTGTTCCACTGGATTTTTGACTGCTTTGGCCGCTGCCGTCGGATTCATCGCCTCGATCACTTTCACGCTCGCATCCAGGCACCGGAACAGACGGTAATTGATCTTCGACTTTTCCAATAAAACGCGCTCATAGCGGAATGCGGATGCAATCTGGTATACCGCCTCATATGGCATGATCCGAACGCCCAGTTCATGCAGATAGGCACGTACTTCTTCGTTCAGCGTCTTCTCATGAATAAAGAGGAATAATTCCTGTTTTGTCACAATCAAGTAGGACAATACAACCGGCGTATGTACAATGTCATCACCCCGGATATTTAAAAGCCACGCGATATCATCAAGACTCGTCAGCAGATGCACCGTCGCCTGACGCTTTTTCATCTCCCCGCGCAGATCTGCAATCTTCTCCTCCGCCGGTTTTCCCGCATACTTCTCTTCCAGAATCCAGACCGGGTTCATCGGAAGCGCCGGGCGGTCATCCCAGATACTCCCAACCAGATCCTCACCCTCCGAAATGCGTACCTTTTTCCCGGACAGTGCTTTCGCGATGCGCTCGCCCTCTGCCGTATCGACCACTCTGCCGTCAAAACCCAGAACACCCTGTTCCGGCATATGTTTTTTCAAAAATTCCAGCGTCGTCGGCACGCCCTCCTGACCGGAGCGGTAAAGTTCCACCCCGCTGCCGGAAAGCTCTGCTGCCGCCTGCACAAAATATCTGCCATCCGTCCAGAGACCTGCGTCCTCCATCGTAATGACCGCCGTTCCCGCCGAACCGGTAAAGCCTGTCATATATTTCCGGCATTTGAAATACCCGCTCACGTATTCCGAGCCGTGGAAATCCGATGTTGGAATCAGATATGCGTCCATTCCACGCTCCGCCATCTTCTCGCGAAGCTGTTCAATTCTCGCCCGAACCTCACGTCCCATTTTTCTGCCTCCTGTTGTTTCTCTATTATCCATTTTTCAACGCATCTTTGATCGCCTCCGTGATCGCCTCACTGTACGTCGGATGCGCGCGCATCGCCGTCGAGAGCTGATATGCCGTAAGACCATTGGCGATCGCCGTTGCCATCTCTCCGATCATGTCCGTCGCACGCGCACACATGATCTGCGCCCCGATCAGCGTGTTGGTATACGCCTCAAAAATCAGGCGCACAAAACCGCGGCTGTTTCTCGCTAAAAGCGCTTTTCCATTTTCCGTCATATATGCCACACCGCACTTGATCTTCATATTATAAAGGCGGGCGTCATTTTCCGTAAATCCAACCGCCGCAATCTCCGGCTCCGTATAAATACAGGTCGGCACAACCGGAAGCACGACATACATACCGTTCGGCACGACCGAAAGCTGCATCCGGTGTCCGCGTCCCGCCAGGTTTTCGACCAGATAAGCCGCATGGGACGCTGCCACATGGGCAAGACGTTTCCGCGCCACGGTATCGCCGATCGCATAGACATTTTCCTGCGTCGTGCGGTAAGTTCCCTTGATGAGCGGACGCCCATTTTCCAGCTGTACCTGACAATCGTCCGCCAGAACCTTCGACATATTCGGGCGTCTGCCGACTGCCACCAGCACGCGGTCCGCCGGGCTTTCCTTCCAGCCGCGCTCACAACGGTAATTGACCGACACCGTGTCGTTGCCGCGATCCTTGATCTCCATGACCTGTACATTGCAGTGGACTTCAATACCTTTAGAACGCAGATTCGCTTCCATCTGCTCGGAAATCATCGGATCCATCGACTCCAGCAGACGGTTTGCCTGCTCCAAAAGCGTTACGCGGGAACCGAGCGCCGCGAAGATCGTCGCGATCTCCACACCGATGACACCGCCGCCGATGACCGTCAGACAGTCAAAATTCCAGTCATCCATCCGCAGAATATCACGACTTGTCATAACCTGCGGCAGATCAATTCCCGGGATATCCGGAATCACAGGGCTGGAACCGGTTGCCAGAATCACATTTTTTCCTTTCAGCGTCAATGCGCCTTTGGAGGTCGTCACACGCACCACATTATCCGCATGCAGGCGCGCATCGCCGTGAATCATCTCCACCTCCGCTTTTTCTAACATTCCCTGAATCATTGAGCGGAATGATTCCACGGACTCATTTTTATAAATCTGCATCTGCCGCCAGTCAAAGCTGACTTTCTCCGCCACGATGCCAAACCGGAATGCTTTCAACATATCCCGATAGACTGCCGTCGCCTGCAGAAGCGCCTTGGCAGGAATACAGCCGGTATTGACGCATGAGCCGCCCAGCGCTTTTTTCTCGATCAGGACTGCATCCATCCCCATCGCCGCCGCACGCAGCGCTGCCGTATATCCCGCCGGTCCCGCACCGATAATAATTAAATCATAGATATGATCCGCCATATAAATATCCTATCCTCTCATTCTATGGGCTTCCCATTACATAAAAAGAATGTGCCTTTTTGTGTAATAGGGAATTCTAATGAATTTCTTATTACACAAAAAACTGCCGCAGAAAATCACTTTCCCGGGCAGCTTTTCATCAATTTTATTTTTACAGCAGATGAATGTTGTGAGCCTCTGCCTCTGCGCGCACACCGTCCGGCCAGATCGACGCCTGCACCTCTCCGATATGTGCTTTCCGCAGGAAGAACATACAGATACGGGACTGACCGATACCGCCGCCGACTGTATACGGAAGCTCTCCCTCCAGAACTGCTTTCTGGAATGGCAGCTCCGCGCGTTCCTCACATCCCGCCTTTACCAGCTGCTCTTTCAGGGAATCCTCATCAACACGGATACCCATGGAAGAAAGCTCCAGTCCGATATCCAGAACTGGATAATATACCAGAATATCGCCGTTTAATTTCCAGTCATCATAGTCCGGGGCACGACCATCGTGCTTCTCACCGGATTTCATCTTGTCACCAATCTGCTCAATAAATACCGCACCATGCAGCTTCGCAATCTTATACTCGCGCTCCTTCGGTGTGCAATCCGGATACATATCTTCCAGTTCCTGGGTCGTCACAAATGTGATATTTTCCGGAAGATAACGTCCAATGTACTCATACTCATATGCCATATAGTCCTCGGTCACTTTCAGTGCCTTGTAAACCGAACGGACAATGGATTCCAGTGTCTCACGGGTACGATCTTTTTTACTGATGATCTTCTCCCAGTCCCACTGATCCACATAAATGGAATGGATATTGTCTGTATCCTCATCACGACGGATCGCGCTCATGTCGGTGTAAAGGCCTTCACCTTCCTGAAATCCGTACTCTTTTAATGCCTGACGTTTCCATTTGGCGAGAGAATGTACAATCTCAGCCTTCCGATCTTTCTGCTCCAGAATCCCAAAGGATACCGGGCGCTCTACGCCGTTTAAGTTATCGTTCAGACCAGATTCCGGCAGTACAAAAAGCGGTGCGGACACACGGGTCAGATTGAGCTGTTTTGCCAGTTCTCTCTGAAAAAAGTCCTTGATTTCCTTGATAGCAACCTGTGTTTCTCTCAAATCCAATACCGGTTTATAACCAGCCGGAGTAATTAAATGTTCCATCTGTTACATCCTCTCTTTTTCCCGGTGCGTGTCCGGTTCCCTGCCGCACTGCCGATTTCTGCAGCCGCAGTTCATCCTTTTAGTCAAAGCTTGCAGGCACGCGCCTTTTAAGTCATTTCTTGTTATTGTACTGCATGGAATTTCTACTCAAAGAAACTCACCTGTGGACAATAACCGTTTGGTAGCTATTATATCATTTATATAGGAAAATGGGAACAGGTAAAATAGGAAAATAACTTCTTTAAAATAAATGAAGGTGTTCGCACGCTTTGTAAATTCCATCTTCCCCGATCGGTGCCGTCACGTAATCGGCTACTTTTTTAAGCGCATCCACTGCATTTCCCATCGCCACGCCGATGCCGGCTTCCTGCACAACCTCAATATCATTCATGCTGTCGCCAAATGCCACTGTATCGGAGAGATCTTCTTTTTCTCCAAAATACACCGCCAGCCTGCGGAGTCCGTCCGCCTTGGAATTGCCTTTCTCGACCACATCCGCGCCATGTCCGCTCGCAAACATCGGCAATTTCAGGGTCGGAAATTCCCGTTCCATCTCCTTCACCTGTTCACGGCTGCCGACAAACGCCAGTGTCCGGACCGGCATCGTGAGCATCTTCCACGGATCCTGGAACTGCCGCCCGCAGCTTCCCCAGAAGCGGATATCATTAGCCGCAATGATCTCCGGATGGATATAGTAATCTTCATCCCCCACCGTCATGCCGATTCCGAATCCCTTTTCATCGCAGAAACTCAGCACCCGGCGCAGGAGTTCCGGATCAAAGATGTGCTCAAACAGCAGCTTATCTCCCACTGTGATCTTCGTCCCGTTCATATGTACAATCGCATCCGGACGGACGATGTCCCGGTACGATGTACTGTAATAATTATCCATATCGCGCCCCGTTGCCAGCACAATCTTGTACTTCGGGCGTAGCTTTTCAATCGCCTCCAGCGCACTCGGTGTGATCTGATCCGTCCGGTGGTCTAAGAGGGTCATGTCAAGGTCAAAACTTATCATGATGTTCTCCTTGGGGTTGGTTACTACAAAAGGTCACAGCCGAAGACTCTGCTATGACCTTTTCTTTTAATTATCCACGTTTTCATCATACCATTTTTCAAATTTGGAGTCAATATTTGGAAAATATTCATTCTATTGATCCATTCCATTGATTCATAAAATTCCACTCAACCATCAAAATTACATCAAAAAACAAACATCCGGCAGCGAAAATTTAGAAGTCATAGTTGATTTTTGATGTAATTTTGATATAATGATACGCATATAACACTTCAACAAATGGCGGTATATGTCAGCTGAACATTTGGCAAAGTGCAGCTATGATTTATTTTCGGGGTATGGCGTAGCTTGGTAGCGCGCTCGGCTGGGGGCCGAGAGGTCGCAGGT
>OIWL01002863.1_pt1 | contig 13227 bp, 8 predicted proteins | sample 1587561 | NCBI WGS metagenome assembly OIWL01 (sample SAMEA3888903, study PRJEB22519) | human gut metagenome | biome: human gut; feature: human-associated habitat; material: faeces | place: Denmark | collected 2010 | reverse complement strand
TTGCAAAAACTGCTTCCAGTTTTCCGCCGTCCAGCTTCGAGCACTCTGCACTGGCTTTTACAGGAACTACATTCTCCGGCTGAGCCTCTGTATTGGCTGCCTGAAGATCGTCATTATTGAGTACAATATGCTCTACGATCTTATATCCCTCAAACTGTCTCAAGTCACAGGAAACTTCCATATCCTCATCCAGACTCTTATTCACTGCAAAGATCGTCAGCGTATCCTTTTCCTCATCCCAGACACACACAGAATCCAGATATGGCGCTTCGCCATAAGTTTTGCTCTCGTATACCGGTGTGAGAACCTGTGTATTAAGGACGGTTCCTCTTCCAAACACACTTGTCAACATATACGGATAAAAGATCGTCTGGCGCCATGCGCCTGTATCGGATGTCATGATCGGCGCAATAACATTTACCAGCTGTGCCATGCAGGCGATCTTTACACGATCTGCATGACGGAGAAGTGTGATCAACATGCTTCCCACAAGAAGTGCATCCTCAAAGTTATAAGCTGATGGGGCGCCTGTACCCATTTTTCCAGCTTTTTATCCTGTTCATTGCTGTGGTACCATACGTTCCATTCGTCGAAGGAAAGATTGATCTGTTTTTTTCCATGCTTCTTTGCTTTTACAGCATCGCAGATGGAAACCACTCCTGAGATAAAATCATCCATGCCCTTGGAGCTTGCCAGAAAATCGGCAGTGTCTCCCGATGCATTTCCATAGTACTGATGCAGGGAAAGATAATCCACCTGATCGTAAGCCTCGTCAAGAACCGTATACTCCCAGGAGCCAAAGGTAGACATTTCCAGACTGGAGCTTCCGCATGCAACAGTCTCAACCTCCGGATCCATAAATTTCATCAGGCGGGCAGTCTCTGCTGCAACTCTTCCGTACTCTGCCGCAGTTTTATGTCCCATCTGCCACGGGCCGTCCATCTCGTTTCCGAGACACCATAATTTGATATCGTGAGGCTGTTCATAACCATGAGATTTACGGAGATCACTGTAATAAGTGCCACCCTTGAAGTTACAGTATTCCAGAAGATTCTTCGCATCCTCCGGACCTCTTGTTCCCAGGTTTACTGCCATCATCACATCGCTGCCGGCTTTTCTGGACCAGTCCACAAACTCATTGAGTCCAAACTGGTTTGTCTCGATCACGCCCCAGGCAAGCTCCGGTCTGGACGGACGCTGATCTTTTGGTCCAACGCTGTCCTCCCAGCGGAATCCGGATACAAAATTTCCGCCCGGATAACGGACGATGGGAACCTGAAGCTCTCTTACCAGTTCCAGAGTATCCTTACGGAATCCCTGCTCGTCAGAAATAGGACTGCCTTCCTGATAAATGCCCTCATAAACCGCACGTCCAAGATGTTCAATAAAGGAGCCGAAGATCCTTTTGTCTGTTTTTCCGGTGAGGAAATATTTGTCCACGATGATCTGTGCTTTTTTCATTGTAAAAACCCTCCTGTGATGGAATTTTGTTATAGTCATTCACTCTTCCGGCATTTTTCACCTGACAGTATCCACCCCAAAGATACCTATCCACAGCAGAACAGACCTTCTCATTCTTCTGTACATTCAGAAAACTGCCGCTCTGTCTATCATTTTATCATTCCTTCCGGCTTATGTCATTGCCTTTCTCAGGAAACGCCCGGATTTTTCAAAAAATTTTCTATTTTCTCTCTACAGTGCCGCATTACACTTTTCATAAGCAAACAGTGCCGCTCCCAGCGCACCGCAAAGCTGTGCCTCGTCGCAGATATAAAGCTTCGCTCCCAGCTTCTCTTCCAGTGCCTGGATAATGCCTTTATTCTTGGCAACACCACCGGTCATCATATATTCTCCCGGATTCTTTTTGCCAAGGCGGGCCGCAAGTGCGCCTACTTTGGAGGCAACAGACACGTTCAGACCGTGGATAATATCTGCCACATCCTTATTCTGGGCAACCAGGGAAACCACCTCGGACTCTGCAAACACGGTACACATGCTTGAGATCACCACGTTCTCTTTCCATTCCAGTCCGCGGGTGCTCATCTCCTCCAGGGAAAGCCCAAGGGTACGGGCCATCATTTCCAGGAAACGTCCGGTTCCTGCCGCACATTTATCATTCATCAGGAAATTTTTTACTGCACCGTTCTCATCAATGCTGATTGCCTTGATATCCTGGCCGCCGATATCAATGACAGTACGCACGTTTGGATTCAGATAATGGGCGCCTTTCGCGTGGCAGGTGATCTCTGTGATGCTGTCATCGCCGCTGTCAATGTATGCACGTCCGTATCCGGTGGTAACGATACGCACGATATCCTCTTTTTTAATGCCCGCTTTTTCCACTGCCATCTCCAGGCTCTTCTCCGCACTCATCATAGCACCGCCGCCTGTGGGGATGATCATGGTAGATTTGATCTTTCCGTCTTTATCCAGGATCACAACGTCCGTACTTGTGGAACCGCTGTCGATCCCTGCCACATAATAAACTCCTGATTCCATTTTTTTCCTTATCTCCTCGCTGATTCCTTTTGATGGGTCCATATCCTCCGAGCCCTCCAGCGTTTCCGCAAAAGCCTGCACTCTGGTGAGAAGCTGACCTGCACTCTGGCTGGTAAAGTCCGTCTCGATCTTCAGAAGGGGAACCTTGATATCCCGCTTGATACTTGCATACTCAAATCCGTAATAGTCGCAGAACTTGATCGTATGATAGATGATTCCCTTCAGATTCGGGTCCAGATACAGCCGGTTCCTTCTGGTACTGTTGTTCATACGGAAACACGGCATCTGGGAAAGAAGCGCGTCTGCATAAGCCAAAAACATAGCATCATCATCCATTTTTTCCAGTTCCTCACGGATCACAGCCAGACGTCTTCCACCTGTACAGGTCAGGTTTTCCACATCCATGCGGATGTTATCCCGGATCATTTTTTCCAGGACACCACTGACGCGGACGCCCAGCACACCGATGTATGGCTGGTTATCCACATCCTCATGGGAAAAAGCGTTCAGAAATCCACTTCTGTCGAAAGTTTTCCCCGAAAATTTCTCGTAAGCTTTCTTAAGGCGGTGAATTCCTTTGGCCAGCTTCACTTTCTCGCAGTCGTTATCCTCATGAGGCATATCCAGCATGTACAAAAATTTACATTTGCCAGTACTTTCCACAATATCGTACACACGGCGCATGGAATCACAGCAGTTTACAAGAACCAGCTGCTCCACTTTTCCCTCCAACACTGCCTGGATCACGGATTTTCCAAAACCGCAGAGATTGGCATGGGCGATCTGGTCGGAAAGTTCAAAGTTCTCCGGCATTTCCTCCAGAACCGCACATTCCTCGCCAAAACCTTTAAACAGTTCCAGCGGTGTATATTTACAGACGTAATGTATCATGATCGTTTTTCCTCCCTGCTTTTTTCCAGCATTTCAAGGTATGCCTGAAGTCGTGTGGACACCTGGCCGTCACTGGAATTGGCCGGATTGCAGCCGTCGCCGTCCAGAACCATGGTTGGAAGCCCTGCGTTTTCCAGAGAATTTTTGATCAGGCTGGAAGCTCCGATGGTTCCCTTGCATCCCCAGTGTGCAAAAAGGATCCCTCCGTCTGCCTCTGTAAGACTGGCCAGCTCCTGGGCACGCTGGATTCTCTGTTTTACACTTCCATTGTAAATGCAGTTGACCATTTTTTCCGCAAGGGCCTCATAAGGATCCGAGGCCTGCATCCGCTGAAAACCGTCTGCAACAAAATCACAGGCACGGATATGCACGTTCTGGCTGTAATTAAATACATCCTTTACCGGCTCCTGCAAAAACGGCATCATATGCATCCAGAGAATATGAAGGCCTTCCCCTTTTGGCGCCTTTTTCACATCTTCGAGAAGCATCTTTGTGTATTTCAGGGATTCCTGGGAACCTGCAAGAAGATGGCACATAAAGATGGCGTACAGCTCATTTGTCAGGGAAGTTACCGGATCGTGGTCTTTCCTGAGAGCAAGCTGGCGGCTGTAATAAGATGCCGCTTCGTTGCTGTTGGCCACTGCCCGCTGTACAGACTGTTCTGAGATTTTTTTGCCGGTAACATCTTCCAGGAATTTCTTCATCTCACGAAGCTGATCTGCTACGTAGCTAATGGAATCCTGATTTTTTTCATAAGGTACATCAATATAAAATCCCGGGATCTGATATTTCTGTTTCAGATAAGGAAAGGTCATCATGTTTCCGTCACAGGCAAGATTTGTATAAATGGTGCATTTCGGCTTCGGCACCAGCCCTGTCATGGACGCTCCCAGAAAAATCCGGTGATAGGAGCACATGGTTTCCGGAAATCCCTCTGATTCCGTCTGTGCCAGAAATGCCTGCTCGCATCTGGTTCCGGCGATGAAGCAGGACATTGCCTCCACGGAATACGGAGTGATCCCTGCTGCTGTCAGAAGCTCTCCCGGTACAAAAATGCTCACAAGAGCGGTATCGTCCGGTTTTGCAAGGGCTTTGATAATATTCTGCATGACTACACGGGCTACATACTGTCCCGAAGCCGGAAGCTTCCTGTCAGGAAAAAGCTGCAGACGTTTTTCCTGAAGCCGGTAGCCAGTGAGAAGAAGTTTTCGTGCTTTTTCCGGGTCCCTGATGGAGCTCTCTCCCACCATATCCCCGAATTTCTTTATGATATCCAATCTGTCACATCCTCCGTCAAGTCAAAAAATCTATTATAAGTCTGTCAGGCGCTTACCCGAAACTTTGTCCTCAGACAAAATCCTGTAGCATTATCATCGTCTGGATGGTATAAAGGCTCCACCTGTCAGACCAATATTTTTATTATAAAGATATTTTTTTCAAATGTAAACACACCAATTTTTACAAATCCGGGCGGCATCTTCCTCTGTATTATGCAATTATGCATACAGTTCTGTTACAGACTGCAGATTTTTTTCACATATTTCAACACAAAAATGCAGATTTTCCACAGAAAACTTCTTATAGCGTTTCCGGAAAATCTGCATTTCTCACTTATCTGTAAAATTCTTCAGGCAGCTGCCAGTTTCCATCTGGCAGTTCTGCATGAAATATGTTATCTTACTTCATTTTTTCTGTTGCCCTGCGTACGCACATCAGACATGTTGGCAGAATATAGCAGCTTGCGGAGATCCACGCTGCCTGGTCTGCACAGCAGATCGCTGTAAATCCATAAGTTCCAACGAACCCAACACTTACGAACACACGCGCGATCATCTCAGTTACACCGGAAAATACTGCTCTTCCGGAATAGCCAAGTCCCTGTGTCACCATACGATTTACATTGAGAATACCAAGACTCCAGAAGAAGAATCCCAGGTATCTCAGATATTTTGCAGAGGCATCCAACACATCCACCGCGCTTTTGTTTACAAAGATCCGTGTCAGTGTCCGACCGCCAAAGATCAGTACCAGTCCTATCAAAGCACCGTACGCCACTCCAATAGTAACTGCCTGGCGAAGTCCTTTTCGGATCCTGTCCGGCTGTTTTGCACCAAGATTCTGACTGCAGAACACAGATGCTGCCGTTGAGACCGCATCAAACGGGCACATGGCAAACTGCTTGATCCTCATAGCTGCTGTAAACGCAGATACATACACACTTCCCAGTCCGTTGTTTGCAGACTGCATTACCATACTTCCGATAGCAGTAATAGAATACTGCAATCCTGTGGGAATTCCCATAAGAAGAAGTTCCTGTGCTGCTTCTTTTCTCATGTGGCGGTCGTCTTTTCCAAGCCACATCAGTTCCATTTTCCGTGAGATCACAATCAGACAGCAGATACCACTGATGGCCTGTGCCGTGATGGTCGCAATGGCAGCACCCGCGCATCCCCATTTCAGCACAACAATGCAGAACAGATCCAAAAAAATATTCAGCACTGCTGCAAACGCCAGAAAGATAAACGGTGTCCTGCTGTCGCCCACAGATCTCAGAATACTGGACAGATAATTATACAGCAGTGAAAACGGGATTCCCAGAAAGATAATCAGGATATACCGATACGCATTGACATAAATATCTTCCGGCACAGAAAGAATATGCAGGATCTGATTGCAAAGGATCACGCACGCAGATGTAAGCACAACTGCTGCTCCTGCTGTAAGCACTGCGCCGTTAAATATGTAATTCCGCATGGTATCCTTCTTCTCTGCGCCGAAATATTTTGCCACGGGTACTCCGAAACCGGCACAGATTCCTATGCAGAAACCCAGAACCAGAAACTGCACGCTGCTGGTGGCACCAACACTTGCCAGTGCCTTGGCTCCCAGGATCTGTCCCACGATAGCTGCATCAATAATATTATAAGTCTGCTGCAAAAGGTTTCCCAGAAGAAGCGGCAGCGCAAACTGCACCATCAGCTTCAGCGGATTTCCCTTTACCATAGATGTTGACATTTTGTACTCCTCCAGATATAAGCTTCCTTAATTATTTTTTAAACTTTCAGATATATAAGTCCGATCAGCGGGCTGATGTGCATCAGTTTCGCAAGGCCTCTCTCACAAAGACAAGTGTTATGTACAGACGCACATTGCAAAAATATCCCGCCAAATACCTGTCGCTGTCACATCTGATGGCGTACTACTTTATACTCATCCCCGGAACGGTAATACGGACATTCCTTATAGTCGCTGCTCACAAAACGATAGTACTCGTCTTCATCCAGATTAATATCGCAGTAATATTCGTCGCATTCTTCATCGTAAGTATAATTTGCGCAGAATTCACAGCTGGTTCCCTTCATGTTTATTTCTCCTCTCTTTGCAGGAAAGTATTTCTCCCTGCTGCTCTCCTGATTATATAACAAAAAAAGGAAGAATTCCATCACTGAAATCCTCCCTCTTTTTTATATATCAGAGCAGTAACTCAGAACATTCCGTTCGCAGTCTTATATTTGTAAAGCATCTCCGCATGGTTCTGCTCTTCCACTTGGATATCAGCCAGAAGCTTCCGCACACCACTGTCTTCAAAAGCAAAAACCTCCGAGTTGTATTCTCCGGAAATCAGCTTTTCTGTTCCGATACAGTCTGTTGCAAGAAAAGCATCGTGTTCCTTATCCTCTGAGGACATCACCGATGTGTAAGCAGCCTTTGGCTGATAGTTCCGTCCGTCGCTGTCGTTACAGTCCACCTGGGGAACTGTACCGGAAAGCACCTGGCTCAGGGAATCGTAATGCTCCTGCTCTTTTTTCTGAAGAGTCTGAAATAAGCTTTTAAGCTCCGGATCCCTGGCCTGCTGTGCGTATTTTCCGTATTTTTCAATGCAGCTTTTTTCCTGTGTCTGAAGATCCTGGATCACTGTGCGTTCTTTTTCCTTTAATATCATTATGATCATCCTTTCTTTTGATAATAATGATAGTATGGTTTGGAAACGCGATTTTATTCATATTTTACGCAGTCAGGATCTCTATCAGTGCTCCGTAAAGATCCTTGTCCAGTTCCATAGACTGAAGCTCAGATAAAAGAACCGGCAGCTTCTTTCCGGCTGTGATCAGCTGATATAATCTGTCCTTCAGTACAAAACCGATCTCTGCCTGGTTCAGGAAATCAAAGACACGCTCTTTTGTCTGATTATCTGCCACTTCGCCAGCGAGAATGATCTGCACCTCTGCCGCTGTGTCTGCTTCCACTTCCACACAGATCTTCTGAAGCTTCTCCTCATATTTTACAGCAGCCTCAGTCTCTGCTCCGTTAACCAGAACCTTCACAGTCTCTGTTCCTGTTTTCGCAAAATTACAGAACTCCACGGTATAAGCTCTCTTTGCCGGGATCAGCTCTGTTTTTCCCTGTGCGGGATGAATGGTAAACACTACCTGATCCTTTTCCTTATAATCCATTTCCGTAAATACACAGGCATCGTTTTCGTAAGCACAGGTTTCGTTGTCATCCTCATACAATCTGAAGCTTCCGTCAGCCCCCGGGAATACCCGGATATTCAGGCTTTCCGGATTCTTTTCTGCCTCTGTTCCACGGATCTCATCGGTCATCACAAGAATGCCGCCTGCTTTTGCAAGAACCGGAATACTGTCCAGAGTACGGTACATATCCACCATTCTTCCGCCCTCATAGCGCAGACCTGTATAAAGATCATACCACACCCCATCCGGCAGCCATACTGCTGTCTTTGCTACATTAAGGCCTTTTACTCTCGGTGTTGTCACAGCCGCTACCATCAGCTGGTCGCCGAAGAAGTACTGATTTTTTACCTCATATGCCTCCGGTGCCTCCGGATATTCATAATACATGGGCTCCACCAGTGGAAGGTCTTCCTGATAGCTTCTGTAGTTCATGGTATAAAGATACGGCATCATTCTGTGGCGCTCACGGAGAGCTTCTTCCATGACAACCTCTGTCTCCTTTTTGAAACGCCACGGCTCTTTTCCGTTGAAGTCACTGCATGAGCTGTGAAGACGCATGATCGGGGAAAAAATCCCGTACTGTGTCCAGCGGGCGGTCATCTCGTCATCCTTATATCCAAGCATATGTCCGCCGATATCATGGCTCCACCATCCATAACCGATGTTGGAGGCTGTGGATGTAAAGTATGGCTGAAAATCAAGGGAATCCCAGGTAATATGAGTATCTCCGGAAAAGCCTATCGGATATCTGTGGCTTCCGGGACCTGCATATCTGGAAAAGGTCATGGGACGTTTTCCGTTTCTGGCACTGTCCAGGAAATGGAAGTGGTTGAAGATCCACAGAGGATCAAGCCCTTCGATCTTGCAGTTGCTTCCCTGCTGCCAGTCGATCCACCAGAAGTCAACACCGTCCTTTTTCTCGATCTTCTCATAGACATATTTAAAATAGCCTTCAAGCAGCTTTCTGTTCGTAAAATCCATCAAAACAGGCTCGCCCTTTTCCTGATCCACGCCCATGTAGGCAGCAAATTCTGGATACACATCCTCAAATGCCCTGACACCGTCTGCCGGATGATCATTTAACGTTACCTTCATGCCTCTTCTATGCAGGTTGTCGGTAAAACGCTTTGGATCCGGGAAAAAGTCCTTGTTCCATGTGTAGCCTGTCCAGCCTGCTCCATATTTCTGGTCGATCTCAGTCAAATGCCAGTCCATGTCAATTACACCAACGGTAAATGGAATATTCTCTTTCTCGAAGCGGTCCATCAGCTCGAGATACGATTTCTCCGTATATTTATAGTAGCGGCTCCACCAGTTGCCGAGTGCATACTTTGGAAGGATCGGGGTTGCACCAGTCAGCTTATAATAATCTTTCAGGCAGCCCAAATAGTCGGTACCGTATCCAAAGTAATACAAATCCTCTGCATCAATGTCTTCTCTTCTTTCAATCCAACCGTCTTCTGTCAGCAGCATTGAGCCCTTATCAGAGATAACTGCCCAACCTTCCATGGAAAACAGACCGTCCTGCAGTGGAATCTCGCCATTTGCCTGATCAAGTGTACGGGTGGTTCCCTTCAGGTTATGTCCGATATCGCCGTAATGCCATGTGGACTCATAGATGACTTTTTGATTTCTCTGCTCGATACGCAGGTTGTTTCCAGCAAATCTGCCTCCAGTGTAGACAAGTCTTGCCTTGTCAGTCTCAATGATCAGCTCGCCGTTTTTCTCATTTACAGTGTATTCCGGCACATCAAAGGTTCTATTTACAACCATCTGAGTCTTCTTGTCTACAAACACACCTTTTTCGCTGTATTCCATACGAATCATGCTCGGTGTTAGTACGGTAAAACGATAATTCTCGCCCTGTACAATTGCATTTTTTACGTTCATTTTTCATATTCTCCTTATATTATGATTCTTTGCTTTAGTATAAAGCATAATTCTACATATTTCTTGCAATATTGTTCCTATTTATAACACAATCCTGCTGTGTTCTATTTTTTATCCTGTTGCGTAATCCACACCTCTGATATTGCGCCAAAGTTCTCATCCATATTAGATAAGTGAAATTCTGCCTGCTCGCCATATATCAAATTTAAACGTTTTTTGATGTTTTGAAGGCCAACATGGCGGCGGTTATTGTAATAGATTTCGCCATTATTTTCAATTTTTTCAAGGACTTCCGCCGAAAAACCTTTGCCATTATCCGACACACAAATATAAAGACATTCTGCATCATTATGTTTTTCTTTTGTGATAAACAAAGAAATTTCTCCTTTTCGTTCTGGTGTAAGACCATGCGAAAATGAGTTTTCCACAAGTGTCTGCAAAAGAAGCACCGGAATTTCAATATCTCCAAGTCCATCATCTACCATGCAGTCAAATTGAAAATAGTCTTCACCGTAGCGAAATCGCTGAATGCTGATATAATTTTCCACGTGGGCAATCTCCTCAGAAAGAGGACGAAGCACTTGAGAACCCTTATAAATATAGCGAATATAATCAGACAAAATGGAAGTGATAGTAACAATATCTGTTTCACCCTTGTTGTCTGCAATTCCATGTATCAGGCTTATACAATTTAGGAAAAAGTGCGGCCTTATCTGCTCTTGCGCAAACTCAAGCTCAATCTGTTTTTCATTAAGCTCCTTCTCGTAAATCGTAATTTTTAGTGCTTGGATCTTTCTAACCAGATTTCTAAACTGCTCATTTGCACTCTCAAGCTCCAAAAGATTATTGGAAGAATTGTCATGCAGATATATGTCTGTGTCAAGCTCGTCAAGGCTATTGACAAAGCATTGGAGTGGGAATAAGATATGACGGATATATATTAATACAACGACAACACAAACAAGTATACAAATTACCAGCATTATAACAAGAATAACTTCCCACCTATTTGCAGCTTGAAGCACACCATTTCCCGGCACAACATAGATGCACAAATCACCGAGACCACTAATCGCATAACAATATATATTCGTCTGCTTTACAGTCCCCTGCTCAAAATCTCTAATCTCCTCTTCACTGACATTCTGTGGAAAAATATTATCTTCATTATCAGTGTCATATATGTATGGCAGAATCGTGTAGCCTTTCGTACAATTTTCAAGATCCTCAAAAATGCGCTGCAATGGAATCAAGTTTCCTGCTATCTTTTGCCCTTTCATATACCAGGTCAACAGGTACATCTGATCTTCTATCTTGACAAATTCATGATAAAGTGAGTTCTGCCGCCTTGTCATATTTGCAGAAAGATAGACCATTAAAAAACGTTCAGTCGACGTTTTTACACTTTTCGAAAACTTTGTTCCCGTACTCGTAATTAAGGCATTTGATGTGCCAATATACTCATAATAGCCATATACAGAATCATGCCAAATTGCCTGAATCCGAAGCTGTTCTGAAATTTTTTTCAAAATTGGAAATACCTGAGAGCTCTCTGAATTAAAGTAATTCGGCAGCTCATTTGTCGCCTCATTCGACTCTAGAATGTTAATCAGCTCTACACGCATAACGTCCATCTCTTTTTGGAACTGACTAACATACAACTCTACCGTCTCTGACACATATTGATTTACCAGGTTCCTATTCTGGTTTGTGCTGACAAGAAGTGTTCCTGCCAAGCATGACAGCAAAAGCATTACAATTAAAAGAATTGAAAAAACGATATTTCTTAAACTGAACTGCTTTACCTTAATATGCATTGGCTTACCTCCTTTATCACGTCCTACAATAAAAGCAGCCAGAAAATCTGTCTGCTTTTATTGTAGTCTATTTCATTTTGCCTGTCTACAGAGAAATTTTATTTACTCCATGCTTTCAAGATAAGCTGCATATGCACCCTGCTGTAAGGATACCATTTCCTCCAGACCCATTGCATTTAACTGCTCGATATAGGAATCCCACTCATCCTCAACACCACCGTCTACTACCCAGTGAGCATACATAGCCTCAACATAGTTGTAAACATCAGTTCCGATTGTAGTGATACGATTTAACTCATCCTCAGTGTACTGAAGAGCTGGCATTCCGGTATTCTTATCAGTAGTAACATACTTTGCGTTTACTTCGTCTTCCTTCAGCTTTGTTCCATCGGATACATCATCCGGAATAATAACCTTGTCATAGAAATCTGGATTCATGTACTTCGGGCCAAAATCTCTTAAGGAATTAGACCATGCTGCTGTATCAAGAGAAGTATCATCATCTGTAGAATGAACGCTGTAAGTTCCGTCATCATTTGCTGTTACAGTAACACCCAGTGAACCATAGAAAGTCTGTAAGGAAACAAGATCATCATAGAAATTATCTGCCCACTTTAACAGTGCCTCTGGATCCTCACATGCAGTTGTGATAACAAGCTCTCGATCTGTAATGTCTAATGATGCTGTAGCACACTCTACATAATGAATATCATTGTAGCCCTCAACAGCCTCCATTAAGGAGTACTGATCTGCATTCTGACCAGCTTCTGAATCAGCAGTCCATGCAGAGATAATTCCAACCTTAGAACCGCCCTCTGCCTGAAGCTTTGCTGTTACTGCAGAACCATCCTGAGTAAAATACTCTGGATCAAGTACGCCGTTTTCCCAGAGCATATGCATCCACTTAACAGCTTCCTTATAGTTTTCCTGTGCTGGAACAAATACAGCCTCGCCATCATTATTCAATCCCATGTAGTTGTTATTACGGCTAACCATGCAACCCCATACAGAAAGGATGTGCTGGCAGTCTGCCTGAAGGTTAGTTCCTGCATTGTTTGTCAGTCCAATCTCATTTGTCGGATCGCCGTCACCGTCTGCATCCTCTTTTGCAAAAGCAAGGAGTACATCGGTCAGTTCATCGAGTGTCTTCGGAGCTTCTAAGCCAAGGTTATCTAACCAATCCTGGTTGATGTACAGTCCATTTCCACATACGGTCGGACGAAGAGGAAGCTTCTTAGGGAGGGAATAAATCTTTCCGTCACGATCTGTACATGCAGCGCGAAGCTCTGGACACTCTTCCATTGCCTTTGTCAGATTCGGCATGGTCTCTTCGTTGATATATGGTGTCAGATCAACGAAATAATCCTTGTTCTGTGCCATATCAGAAGAATTCAGACAGATACTTCCAACAAATGCATCCGGCAATTCACCAGAAGCAAGAAGAAGAGATTTCTGCTCAGACCAGTCAGAGTTGTAATAAATCTGCCAGTCAAGATCAACACCTGCCTTCTCTTCCATCTCTGCCATTACGCCTTCCTTTAAGAAGTCATTTGGCCATGCATCAGTCCAGCGAACAGTTGCTACAGTAAACTGCTTTGCATCGCCCTCGTCCGCAAGTGCAGTAACAGTCGGTGCTGCGATAGCTCCAAGCATAG
>OIWL01002859.1_pt1 | contig 13235 bp, 11 predicted proteins | sample 1587561 | NCBI WGS metagenome assembly OIWL01 (sample SAMEA3888903, study PRJEB22519) | human gut metagenome | biome: human gut; feature: human-associated habitat; material: faeces | place: Denmark | collected 2010 | reverse complement strand
CCGGCACGGTTATTCACCGCTTGATTTTGAGTCAAGTGCGTCTACCAATTCCGCCACAGCGGCAGTGTTCGTAATCAGAACAAGATATATTTTACCATAAAAACAAGAAGGACGCAAGAGAAAAAAATGGAATAATTATCATAAAAACTTTCTAAAAAAGATTGACGAAAGGAAAAAATAGAAGTATAGTGTAGATAGTTTAGTACCATACTAAATTTTACATCATAAGTTCAAATAACGATTTATCGAAAACGCCATCGTTAGATGGTCCACAGTGTGTGGAACGAAAACTGTTGTCTTCATAGACAGCAGTTTTTTTGTTGTCTAAAATTAGAAATGAAACATGGTTATGATTCAGTACTGTGAGAACAGCAAGAACCAGGAAGTAGAATTGTTGAAAATAGGAAAGAAAAGATGTAAAAAATCAAAATATATGGTAAAATTAGATAAAATGTAGAAAATGGAGGAAAGAACAGATGAAAGGGGAATATTATCTCGGACTTGATATGGGAAGCAGTTCGGTTGGATGGGCTGTGACAAATGAGAAGTACGAAATTTTGCGCGCACATGGAAAAACACTTTGGGGTGTACGGCTATTTGACAGTGCACAGACTGCAGAAGAGAGAAGAGGGTTTCGGACAGCAAAACGAAGATTGGATCGTCGTAATTGGAGAATAGAATTGCTGCAGAAAATTTTTGCGGAAGAAGTAGAAAAGATAGATGATGGATTTTTTCGCAGAATGAAAGAGAGTCGTTACTGGCCAGAGGATAAGCGTGACAGGCAGGGAAAGTGTCCGGAACTTCCCTATGCATTGTTTGCGGATGATGATTACACAGACAAAGAATATCATAAACAGTTTCCAACCATCTATCATCTGAGAAAATGGTTAATGGAAACTGACGAAACGCCTGATATTCGCCTGATATATCTTGCTCTGCATCATATGATGAAACACAGAGGCCATTTTCTATTAAACGGAAATATCGAACAGGTAAGAGAATTTCAGACAACATTTGAACAGTTCCTTGAAGCAGTGCGGGCAGAAGAACTTGGCTTTTCTTCCGAGATTGGAGTGGAAAGAAGCAAGGAAATAGAGGCAATTTTAAAAGACCGAACATTGACCAAATCTGCGAAAAAGACAAAAGCAGTAAAAGCAATGCGGGCAGAAACATCCTGTGAAAAAGAGTGGCTGGGATTGATTACCGGTGGAACAGCAAAACTGGGAAATCTGTTTGGGGAAAAACAGATGGATACACTGGAACGGCCAAAACTTTGCTTCGCAGATGCAGGTTATGAAGAATACGCTGGAGAGATCGAAGCAGAGCTGGGAGAAAAATATGTATTAATTGAACACGCAAAAGCAGTGTACGATTGGGCTGTTCTGGCTGATATTTTGCAGAACTATTCTTCTCTTTCAGAGGCAAAAGTGGCACTTTATGAAAAGCATAAAAAAGATCTGAAAGATCTGAAAAAGCTGGTCAGAGAGAATCTTTCAAGGGAAGAATATCAGAGACTGTTTGCAAAAAAGGATGAAAAAGCTAATTATTATGCGTATATCAAGGCACCAAAACAATGTAGTCAGGAAGACTTTTACGGTTATCTGAAAAAGAATATTCTGGGCAAGATATCAGATGTGACGAAAGCATCCTGCATGCAGAAGGAAATGGAAATGGGAACGTTTCTTCCGAAACAGACTGTAAAAGACAACAGTGTCATTCCATATCAGATTCATTTATATGAATTAAATGCAATCCTGAAAAATCTGGAAGATAAAGTTCCGCTACTGAAAGAGAATGGAGAGAAGATTCAAAAGATTTTCACATTCCGCATTCCGTACTACGTAGGACCCTTAAACGGAATTCGAAAAAAAGGGGAGAAGAGTAACTGGGCGGTACGAAAAGAAGGCAAAATATATCCATGGAACTTCGATGAGATGGTAGATTTGGAAGCAAGTGCAGAGCAGTTTATTCGAAGAATGACGAATAAATGTACTTATCTGCCAAGTGAAGATGTTTTACCAAAGTATTCTCTGCTGTACAGCAAATACGAAGTTTTAAATGAATTAAATAATCTGCGTTTGGATGGAGAAAAGATATCTGTAGAGCAGAAACAGAAAATATATGAAGAAGTATTCCAGAAAAGCAGAAAGGTTACACAGAAAAAACTGAAAAACTATTTAGTGAAAGAAGGAATTACCGGAAAAGAAGTTGAAATTACCGGAATTGATGGTGATTTCAAGAGTTCTCTTACGGCATACCATGACTTTAAAGAGAAATTAACAAATCTGTCACTGAACCAGGCGGAAAAAGAATGCATCATCCTGAACGTAACGCTGTTTGGAGATGATAAAGCGATACTGAAACAGAGATTAAAGAAACTGTTTCCGGAGTTGACAGAAAAACAAAGAGACAGCATAAGTAAACTGCCGTATCGTGGTTGGGGAAGACTCTCAAAAGTGTTTTTGGAAGAGATGGAAGCACCGGCACCGGAAACGGGAGAGGCATGGTCTATTATTCGGGCTTTGTGGGAGACGAATGACAATCTGATGCAACTGCTTAGCGAAAAATATTTGTTTGCATCGGCAATCGAAGAAAAGAATGGAAACGAACAGAAAAAACGGGATATTTCGTATGAATTAGTCGAGGAGCTTTACGTATCACCGGCAGTGAAGCGGCAGATTTGGCAGAGCCTTTTGATTGTAAAGGAAATCTGTAAAGTGATGGGAAACCCACCGAAACGTGTTTTTATAGAAATGGCAAGAGAAAAAACCGATCAGGGAAGAACCTCTTCAAGAAAAAAGAAACTGCTGGAACTTTATAAAAAATGTAAAGCGGAAGAAAAAGACTGGATAGATGAGATTGAAAAGCGTTCCGATGCGGAAATGAGAAGAGACAAGCTGTATTTGTATTATACGCAAAAAGGAAAATGCATGTATTCCGGTGAAACAATTGAACTGGAGGAATTGTGGGATAATCAGAAGTATGACATTGATCATATTTTTCCACAGTCCAAAGTGATGGATGATAGCCTGGATAACCGGGTACTTGTAAAGAAAAAGTGTAATCAGATGAAAGAGGATAAATATCCGATCGATGAAACAGTTCGGAAAAAAATGCAGCCATTCTGGAAATCTTTAGTGGATGCCGGATTGATCAGTGAAGAAAAATATAAACGGCTGATAAGAGGAAATGGATTTGAACCGTCTGAATTGGCTGGATTTATTTCCAGGCAGCTGGTGGAAACTCGTCAGAGTACAAAAGCGGCAGCAAGTATTCTGCAGCAGGTGATCCCGGATACACAGATTGTTTATGTAAAAGCGCCAACCGTTTCAAAGTTCCGTAAGGATTTTAAATTTCTGAAGGTACGGGAGATGAATGATTATCATCATGCGAAGGATGCTTATTTGAATATTGTCGTTGGCAACGCATATTTTGTAAAATTCACATCAAATCCGATTCACTTCATTAAGGAAAATCCGGGAAGAAGTTATAATCTGAAGAAGATGTTTGAACAGGAAAGAATTGAACGAAACGGAGAAATTGCCTGGGAAGGCGGGAACGGAACCATTGTGACAGTCCGAAAGTTTATGGAAAAGAACAACATTCTTGTGACGCGAAGATCGTATGAGGCAACAGGTGCATTGTTTGACCAGCAGATTGTCAAAAAAGGAAAAGGTCAGGTTCCGATCAAGAGCAGTGATGAACGGCTTTGTGATATACAGAAGTATGGAGGATATAACAAAGAGGCGGGAGCTTACTTTGTACTGGCAGAATCGGAGGGCAAAAAGGGAAAGAAAATACGAACAATCGAGTATGTGCCGATTCGTCTGAAAAAGGAAATTCAGAAGTCAGAAGAAAATATAATTCGGTATCTGGAAGAGGAAAGACAGTTAAAGAATCCGCGAGTGCTGGTGCCGGAAATCAAAATAGATACTCTGTTTTGTGTGGACGGATTTTATATGTGGGTTTCCGGAAGATCAGGGGATCAGCTATTGATGCAAGGTGCAAATCAGCTGGTACTTTCCCAGGAAGAAACAGAAATACTGAAAAAAATAGTACAGTACGTGGAACGTAAAAAACAGAATAAAGAACTGAAAATTTACGATTCCGACCATTTAGAAGAAAAGAAGGTGGTGATGCTGTATGAAACCTTTTTAAATAAATTAACAAATACGGTATATGCAAAAAAACTTGGAGCACAGGCAAAGACATTAACGGAAAAAAGAGAAAAATTTAAAGAATTATGCATAGAAGAAAAGTGTATCGTTTTGTATGAAGTTTTACATTTTTTCCAGTGCCAGAGTGCTGCCGCTGATTTGAAATTAATTGGAGGATCTGGAAGAGCAGGAATTTTGTGTCTCAACAAAAATATAACCGATTGCAGTCGAATCGAAATGATTCATCAATCGCCAACCGGTATCTACGAGCAGACAGTAGACCTGAATGCATTATGAGCTGGCGGATTGTGGTTATTTCCAAACGGGCAAAGCTGGACTATCAGCTTGGTTACCTTGTGGTGCGAAATGAGGAAGTAACAAAAATACATTTAAGTGAAATATCAACCATTCTGATTGAGTCAACAGCAGCAACAGTCACAACAAGTCTGCTGGCAGAGCTGACAAAAAAGAAAATAAAAGTGATTTTTTGCGATGAAAAGAGAAATCCATCGTCGGAACTGGTTGGGTATTACGGAAGTCATGATACCAGCAATAAAATCAGAAAGCAGATTCAGTGGAGCCGGCACAGTAAAGAAGCGATCTGGACAGAAATTGTGACGGAAAAAATACGAAAACAGAAGGAACTGTTAAAAAATATGGGAAAGGAAGAAGCGGGTCTGTTAGAATCATATTTACAGGAGATTGGCTGGAACGATGAGACAAACCGGGAAGGGCATGCGGCAAAGGTATATTTTAATGCATTGTTCGGTATGACATTTACCAGAACTGCGGATTGTCCGGAAAATGCAGCGCTGAATTACGGATATAGCATTTTGTTGTCTGCGTTTGCGAGAGAAATTGTAGCGAGCGGTTATATTACACAGCTCGGACTCTTTCATGATAATATGTTTAATCAGTTTAATCTGGCGTCCGATTTGATGGAACCGTTCCGTGTTCTGATTGACCGGGAAGTAATCCAAATGCAGAGGAAAGAATTTACGCATGAGGAAAAAATACAGTTGGTCAATGTATTAAACAACGAAGTCATGATAGACGGGAAAACACAGTATGTGAATAATGCCATAAAAATTTACTGTAAAAGTGTATTTGATGCCTTAAATGAGAATGACAGTGCATTGATCCGGTTTTATGGCCTATGAGTTATCGTTTTATGAGAGTATTGGTACTGTTTGATCTTCCGGTGCTGACGGGCGATCAGAGAAGAGAATATGCGAGATTTCGAAAGTTTTTATTGAAAAGCGGATTCCTGATGCTCCAGGAATCCGTATACTGTAAGCTTGCGTTAAATACAACTGTAGTGAATGGAATCGTGGATCAGATTCATAAAAATAAGCCGGAAGAAGGTCTGATACAGCTTTTAACGGTGACTGAGAAGCAGTATGCGAAAATGGATCTGATTGTTGGGAACGTAAAGAGTGAAGTGTTGAATACGGATGAAAGGCTGGTGATTTTATGAAACTGGTACATGTGGACTTGGAAAAACCTATTGCGATTCATCGGAACTGTCCCACGGAATGGATTATAGAATCACCGGAGCTGTTTTTAAAATATGTGGAGCAGCTGCAAAAACAAAATCAGGGAGAGAAGGGAAATTTCGTACTTTCTAAAGCTGACACAGAGCTGAATATGAAAAGAGATGTGGAATTGGTATTAACGCCCTTTTCTCTTGATTTTGCGGATCACAGAATACAAAAACGGTTATTTACAGAGCTGGTCAAAAGTGCGCAAAATGAAGAAATGTTTCTGGAAACGCAGAGAATTATTGCGGAACTGAAGAAATACATCTATCAATTGGAAGCTGTCAGTGGGTACGAATTGGAACAAAATGAGGAAATCGATTTGAGCGCACTCCTAAAATTGATGGGAGTTCAGACAGAAACCGAAAAAGAGATGGGGCTTCTGGAAAAATTAACGCAATATATCAAAGTTATGGCCGAACTTCTCCAAAAAGAACTGGTGATTTTGGTCAATATTCGATCCTATCTGAACGAAACACAAATAAACAAACTCTCCCAAATGGCATGCTACTATGAAATATCCTTGCTTTTCATAGAAAATATACAAAGGGACTTTTCGAATCAGAGAGAATATTATATAATTGACAAAGATGGATGTGATGTCTATTAATATCCATCGGATGTTTGAGTACCTGTTTTGTGCAGATGAAAGCAGTTCATTTTTAAATTTGAGGTTTGAGAATGATGTAAAAATGTATGGTACTCAAACTGCCTCTCCCAGTGCCAGAGAAGCGTTGAGTTTGAGAATGATGTAAAAATGTATGGTACTCAAACATACAGAACGAAGAGCATCAAAGATCAGCTGTTTGAGAATGATGTAAAAATGTATGGTACTCAAACAAAGAGTATCAAGGGTAAACTGCACAGTCTGTTTGAGAATGATGTAAAAATGTATGGTACTCAAACAATACAGGTGCAGTCCATGCCCGCTGTTTAGTTTGAGAATGATGTAAAAATGTATGGTACTCAAACTGATAGATTGCCATACCTAATACCTCCATGGTTTGAGAATGATGTAAAAATGTATGGTACTCAAACAGGTTCTAATATTATTCCACTTGCAGGAAAGTTTGAGAATGATGTAAAAATGTATGGTACTCAAACATCAGGAACAAACGTGAAAGTCGAAAACCAGTTTGAGAATGATGTAAAAATGTATGGTACTCAAACTACTGTATATGGTGCGAATGATGGTTTTAAGTTTGAGAATGATGTAAAAATGTATGGTACTCAAACCTGAAAACGTCATATGACGGCGTAAAAGACGTTTGAGAATGATGTAAAAATGTATGGTACTCAAACACGATTTGAGCGCGTAAATGACAGCTTCTAGTTTGAGAATGATGTAAAAATGTATGGTACTCAAACCGCTCGCTGCTCACTATCCATCACCGCCTGTTTGAGAATGATGTAAAAATGTATGGTACTCAAACTTTCCACCTCCCCTAAATCTGTAAGTAATGGTTTGAGAATGATGTAAAAATGTATAGTACTCAAACATTTTCAGGGCAAATTCTGCTAAATCGTACGTTTGAGAATGATGTAAAATTTATTTTTGTGAACAACAAGAATAGATAATTCAAAATGAAATATTCAGAAGACAGTATGAAATCGACTTAATTGTCTTTTTCTTGCTGTCTTTTTCCTTGTCTCAAAGCGCCGCACCATGTATAATAAAACCACAAGAATTTCATTTCATAGTTTTTACAGGAGGAACCTGAATCATGATCCTTGCAATAGACATCGGCAACACGAACATCGTCCTTGGGTGTGTGGAAGGGAAAAAAACATACTTTATCGAAAGACTCTCCACGGACAAGGCAAAAACAGAGCTGGAATACGCAGTCAGCCTGAAAAATGTACTGGAACTGTATGAGATTCCGGTGGAGCAGATCGAAGGAGGTATCATCTCTTCCGTTGTTCCGCAGGTGACAGAGCTCTGCCGGAGTGCGGCAGAAAAAGTGATTAAAAAGCCGGTCAAAGTTGTCGGCCCCGGTGTGAAGACCGGACTTAATATCAAACTGGACGACCCCGCAACGGCAGGAAGCGATCTTGTTGTTGTAGCAGTAGCAGCGCTGAATGAATACACATGTCCGCAGATTGTTATCGATATGGGAACTGCCACGACGATGAGTGTACTTGATCAGAAAGGAAGCTTCATCGGAGGCGTGATTCTTCCGGGACTTCGTACTTCGCTGGATGCTCTCGTATCAAATGCCGCGCAGCTTAGCCAGACCAGTCTGACAGCACCGAAAAAAGTCATTGGCAAAAATACGCTGGACTGTATGAAAGGCGGTATGATTTATGGAAACGCTGCCAGCATCGACGGCATGATCGAACGGATGGAAGAAGAACTTGGCTGCAAATGCACGATTGTGGCTACCGGAGGTCTGGCGAAAGCTGTGATTCCGCACTGCAGACATGACATCATCATCGATGAGAATCTGCTCCTGAAAGGTCTTCAGATCATCTACGAGAAAAACAGGTAGGGAAACCGTTTGTTGACAAAGTTTGCGAATTGTTATAACATATGTATAACAAAACGATACGAGAAAGCAGGGTGTAACTATGTATTATGAGACAATACAGATCGATTTCAACAGCGATGAAGCGATCTATATCCAGCTGAGAAATCAGATTATTCTGGGTATTGCCACTTCCAGAATTCAGGAAGGAGATACTCTACCTTCGGTAAGACAGCTCGCAGACAATATCGGAATCAACATGCATACCGTAAATAAGGCCTACAGCGTACTCCGGCAGGAGGGGCTTCTTTCGATTGACCGAAGAAAAGGAGCCGTTATCTCTATCGATGCGGATAAACTGTATGCCATGCAGGAACTGCGCGAAGATCTGCAGGTGATTCTTGCAAAAGCCGTCTGCAAAAATATATCAAAAGAAGAAGTACATCAGCTTGTAGATGAAATTTACAGCAATTACGCAGACGAAACATGAAGGAGACAATAGTATTATGAGAGAAGGATATACCAGTCAGGCAAAAAAAGCACTGGCATATGCGGTTAGGACAGCTGAAAAATGTGGACATAATTACGTAGGAACCGAACACCTTCTGATCGGACTTCTGAACGTGGAGGATGGCACAGCAGGCATGGTGCTTTCTGAGTTTCACGTAGATGCCGGACAGCTTACCGAACTGATTGACCGTCTGATTGCACCAGGCGGAAACACCGTGACCGAATCCCGACCGGGCTATACTCCGCGGGTACGCAGAGTGCTTGAAAATGCAGAAGCGGAGGCAGCGCGTTTTAAGAGCAGAGCTGTGGGAACCGAGCATTTGCTGATCGCAATCTTAAAAGAAAGTGACTGTGTTGCTACCCGTTTGCTTTTTACCATGGGGATCAACATTCAGAAACTATATGGAGCAATCCTTACTGCCATGGGCGAGGCACCGCTGCAGGGCGGTGCAAGCGGAAATGCAAATACCGGCCGCGGACCGCAGACAAGAGGTGGAGCGCAGACCAGCGAAACGCCGGCACTGGACCAGTACAGCCGGGATCTGACTGAGCTTGCGCGCGAAGGAAAACTCGATCCGGTTGTCGGCCGTGGGCAGGAAATTGAGCGTGTCATTCAGATCTTAAGTCGCCGGACAAAAAACAACCCGTGTCTGATCGGAGAGCCGGGTGTCGGAAAAACGGCGATTGCGGAAGGTCTGGCGCAGCGGATTGCCCTTGGCATTGTGCCGGAAACGATCCGCGATAAGCGAGTTGTTGTCCTTGACCTTTCCGGAATGGTAGCCGGAAGCAAATACCGCGGTGAGTTCGAAGAGCGTATCAAACGTGTCGTCAAAGAAGTGACGGACAATGAAAATATTCTGCTGTTCATCGATGAACTTCACACCATCATCGGGGCCGGCGGTGCAGAGGGAGCACTCGATGCATCCAATATCTTAAAACCGTCCCTTTCCCGCGGAGAAATTCAGCTCATCGGTGCAACCACGCTCGAAGAATACCGTAAATACATCGAAAAAGATGCCGCATTGGAGCGCCGTTTCCAGCCGGTCAAAGTAGAAGAACCGACGGAAAGCGAAGCACTTGATATCTTAAAAGGCCTGCGCCCATACTACGAACGCCACCACGGCGTGGAAATCACCGATGAAGCACTGGAAGCAGCCGTAAAAATGAGCGTCCGCTACATCAACGACCGTTTCCTGCCGGATAAAGCCATCGATCTGATCGATGAGGCATCCGCAGGCGTACAGCTCGCCGGCTACCAGGTGCCGGACAACATGGCAAAAGAGGAGCAGACACTGTTCGAAGTACAGAAAGAAAAAGAATCCGCGATCAGTGCCGGCGATTTTGAGCAGGCAAAAGAACTGCAGGCGCGCCAGCAGGAGCTCGAAAAAGATCTGGAGCAGATCCGAAAACGCTTTGAACGCCGTTGCAAAAACAAAAAACTGCAGGTAACAGAAGAAGAAATCGCAAAAACCGTATCCACCTGGACGAAAATTCCGGTACAGCGTCTCGCGGAAGGAGAATCGAAACGTCTGGCAAGACTGGAGCAGACACTCCATAAACGCGTTGTCGGCCAGGAAGAAGCCGTGACAGCTGTGGCAAAAGCCGTAAAACGAGGCAGAGTCGGATTAAAAGACCCGAACCGTCCGACAGGATCCTTCCTGTTTCTTGGACCGACCGGTGTCGGAAAAACAGAACTTTCCAAAGCACTCGCCGAGGCAGTTTTCGGTACAGAGCAGGCCCTGATCCGCGTCGACATGTCGGAGTACATGGAGAAACACAGCGTCTCCAAACTGATCGGATCCCCTCCGGGATACGTCGGCTACGAGGAAGGCGGCCAGCTCTCCGAAAAAGTGCGCCGCAACCCGTACAGTGTGATCCTGTTTGACGAGATCGAAAAAGCGCACCCGGATGTCTTCAACATTCTGCTGCAGGTGCTTGATGATGGCCATATCACCGACGCGCAGGGCAGAAAAGTTGATTTCAAACAGACCTGCATTATCATGACATCCAATGCCGGAGCACAGAACATTGTAGCGCCGAAACGCCTTGGATTCCTTTCGACAGAAGATGAGCGGAAAGACTACGAATACATGAAGGGCCAGGTGATGGAAGAAGTCAAACGGATGTTTAAGCCGGAATTCCTGAACCGAATCGACGAGATTATTGTATTCCATCAGCTTACCAAGGCGGATATGAAGAAGATTCTGCAGATTCTGCTCAAAGATCTGGAGCGCCGCTGCAAGGAGCAGATGGACATTGAATTGAAAGTCCGTGACACCGTGAAAGAATATCTCGTGGAAAACAGCTTCGACAGCAAGTACGGTGCCCGCCCGTTAAAACGCGCGATCCAGAGCAAAATTGAGGATCCGCTCGCAGAAGCCATCCTGAACGGAGAAGTGAAAAAAGGCGATACCGTTGCGGCTGGAATGAATAAGAAAGAGATTACATTTAAGGTTCTTGAGAAAAAATAATATAAAATTCCATAAATTATATGGTAAAATCTTTTTGATTATGGTATGATTTTCACAAAGAAACGAAACACCACAAAAGACAAGACCAGGAGGGCATTTACAAATGTCAGTAGTAAAAGAATTAATCCGCACAGAGGCAGACGGAGGCATCAGCTTCGGAGATTATGAGCTTGCGGCAAAGGCAAAAAAATCTGATTTTGAGCACAGAGGAGATCTGTATAAAGTAAAAACCTTTAAGGAAATCACAAAGCTGGAGAGAAACGGACTGTTCGTATACGAATCCGTTCCGGGAACCGCAGTTACCGATCTGAACGTATTCGACGACGGCATGACCTTCAAAGTAGAAGGACCGGAGGATGCACAGATCACCGTTGAAATGGAAGCAGAGACCGAATACAAGGTGCTGCTCGACGGCGTAAACGTTGGCCACATGACCACAAATCTCGGCGGAAAACTTTCCTTCAGCGTAGAGCTGGAAAAAGCAGAGGATGTAGCAGTAGAAATCGTAAAAGCATGATGAAATAAGAAAAGAAGGCTGTCGCAGAACGTGTGCGGCAGCTTTTTTTGACAATTATAAGGGAGACACAACTATGGCAAAAGCAAAAAAAACAGCCTTTTTCTGCCAGAACTGCGGATATGAGTCAGCAAAATGGATGGGTCAGTGTCCGGCGTGCAGAGAATGGAATACGTTTGTGGAGGAACCGATGGCGGCCAAAACACCGGCGGGAAACCAGGGGCTCGGAAGCCACAGCGCAGCGGGCAGAAAGCCGGTGCATCTGACGGAAATTTCAACAGGAAAAGAAGAGCGTATCCCGACGGGAATCGGAGAACTCGACCGGGTGCTCGGCGGAGGAATTGTGCCGGGTTCCCTGACACTGGTCGGCGGCGATCCGGGAATTGGAAAATCCACACTCCTTCTGCAGGTGTGCCGCATGCTGTCCACAGCAGGACATCAGGTTTTATACATTTCCGGCGAGGAGTCCCTGCGCCAGATCAAACTGCGCGCCGTGCGGATCGGAGAATTTAATGAAAATCTGTCCTTGCTCTGTGAGACGAATCTTGACATTATCCGCGCCGTCATGGAAAAAGAGAAGCCGGAGATTGCCGTCATCGACTCGATCCAGACCATGTATAACGAAGAGGTCAGCTCCGCGCCGGGCAGTGTATCCCAGGTCCGGGAATCGACGAATGTGCTGATGCAGATTGCAAAGGGAATGGGAATTTCGATCTTTATCGTCGGTCATGTGACAAAAGACGGTAATGTGGCCGGCCCACGTGTGCTGGAACACATGGTAGATACCGTGCTGTACTTCGAGGGCGACCGTCATGCGTCCTACCGGATTCTGCGCGGCGTCAAAAACCGTTTTGGTTCTACAAATGAGATCGGCGTCTTCGAAATGCAGACAGAGGGACTCGTGGAAGTGAAAAATCCATCGGAATACATGCTGAACGGACGGCCGGAGGGAGCTTCCGGTTCGGTTGTCGCATGCTCCATGGAGGGAACGCGCCCGATCCTGATCGAGATTCAGGCACTGGTCTGCCACAGTAATTTCGGAATCCCGCGCCGCACCGCAGCAGGATGCGATTTCAACCGTGTGAACCTGCTGATGGCAGTGCTGGAAAAACGCGCAAGAGTCAATCTTTCGACAAGCGATGCCTACGTCAACATCGCAGGCGGAATCAAGATGAATGAGCCGGCGATTGATCTTGGCATCGCACTTGCCGTCGTATCGAGCTACAAAGATCAGGTGATCGATGAGAAAACGGTCGTATTTGGCGAGGTCGGCTTAAGCGGTGAGGTCCGCGCCGTCAGCATGGCGGAACAGCGTGTACTGGAAGCAAAAAAACTGGGCTTCGAGCGGGTGATTTTACCTGCTGTCTGCATGAAGTCCGTGGAGAAAATCGGTGGAATCGCACTGATTCCGGTGGAAAATATTCAGGATGCGATTCTGCGCGTGGGGAAAAATTAGAAGGAAGTTGTGGAAAAAGGACCGGCGTGTGATGCGTACGGTCTTTTTTAAAAAATTCAGATAAAATATAAAATATGCAGAATTAACTATATTTTTCTAAAAATAAGAAAATTCGAAAAAAGGT
>OIWL01002856.1_pt1 | contig 13242 bp, 10 predicted proteins | sample 1587561 | NCBI WGS metagenome assembly OIWL01 (sample SAMEA3888903, study PRJEB22519) | human gut metagenome | biome: human gut; feature: human-associated habitat; material: faeces | place: Denmark | collected 2010 | reverse complement strand
TGTCTGGCGGCGCAGCGCACCCCCGGGCCGGACACATAGCCGCCGCAGCCAATGACCAGGTCGGGCTGGATGTCCTTCATCATCTTTTTGGCCTTGGGGCCGGAGAGTGCCAGATTCCACAGGGTAATGATATTCCGCTTGATATTGTTCAGGCTCAGCTTCCGCTGAAAGCCGGTGATCTCGATGTGATGGAAGGGATAGCCCGCCTGTGTGACCAGACGGTACTCCATGCCCTCTTTCCGGCCCGCAAAATGGATCTCTGCGGTGGGGTCGGCCTTTTTGATGGCTCCCGCAATGGCCAGAGCCGGGTTGATATGGCCGGCAGTGCCGCCGGCTGCAATGAGTACACGCATCTTGGTTCCTCCTTACTGTTCTGTCTGCGCTCTGCGCGCGGTATCCAGCACAATGGTCTTTGCCTTGCGCTGGCGCTCCCGCTCGGCGTGGGCTTCCTCCCGTTCCAGGCGGGCCCGTTCGCCGTTGCGCCCGATATTGACCATAACGCCCATCTCGGCCAGCAGCAGGATCAGACTGGTGCCGCCGGAGGAGAAGAAGGGCAGCGAAATGCCGGTGTTGGGCAGGGTGTTGGTGACAACGGCAATGTTGCAGAACACCTGCCAGGCGATCTGCGCCATGATGCCGATGCCCACCAGCGTGCAGAACCGGTTTTCGGCATGGAATGCGATCCAGAAGCCCTGCACCAGAAAGAGGACGAACAGCACGATGACGATCACCGCGCCGACGAAGCCCAGTTCCTCGCACACGACACTGAAGATAAAGTCGTTGGTGCTCTCCGGCAGCCAGAGCTGCTTTTCGATGCTGTTGCCAAGGCCCAGCCCCGTGGCACCGCCCGAGCCGATGGCGTACAGGCTCTGCTTGGTCTGGCTGGTCATCCGGTCAAGATCCTGCGTCCAGCCGTCCAGACGGCTCTGCAGGTAGTCGATGGAGTCCACATGCTTCAGCAAAGTCTCCAGCAGGAACAGCGCGGCACCGGCGCAGCCCCAGGTAATGATGCCGCCGCTGCCGCCCAGCAGCAGGATGGTGCCCACGATGGCCGTGGTCAGCAGGATGCCCGACATGTGGGGCTCCAGCACCAGCAGGATCAGGACAGGCACCAGCCACAGGATGGGCCGGATGAGCTCCACCACGATGCTGTGGTAGACCCACTTGCGCAGGGGCATCTCGCCGAATTTGACCTGCGGGGTCCTGGCGGCGATGTCTGCCGTGAGCAGGATCATCTCAAACTTTGCCACCTCGGAGGCCTGTAAGGTCAGGCCGCCGAAGCTGATCCACCGGCGGCAGCCGTTGATGGGGCTGCTGAACAGCACCAGCACCAGCAGGATCAGGCAGACAACATAGCCCAGCTTGACCATTCTGCGCAGGAAACGGTGGTCAAAATAGGAGAACAGGAACATCATACCCAGGCCCAGCACCGTGCAGAGCAGCTGGGATTTGATGTAATGGAAGCTGTCCCCAAAGCGGAGATAGCCCGTGGTATAGCTTGCACTGAACAGCATGACCAGCCCGAACACCATGATGATGGCCAGGGTCGCCATCCAGTTGAGCAGGATGGGCGGCCAGGGGCCGGGGTCCCGCTGAAAGACGGAAAACGGCTCTGCTTTTTTTCTGCGGAGTGTTGCCAAACTGCACCCCTCCTTAACTGATTTTTGCCAGCTGAACGGTCAGCGCCACGCCCAGCATGGCAATGACACAAAAGGTATAAAAGATCTGTTCCGCGCTCTGGCCCCGCAGCTCCAGCCAACGGTGGAGCGGTGCCGAGCGGAACAGCTGCCTGCGGCCCCGGCTGGCCTTGCAGACCAGGATCTGCAGGGCCACCATGCCGCCCTCCAGCCAGAAGGGCAGGGCCAGCGGCAGGGTGAGGTCAGGCCAGCCGATGCACAGGGGAACGCACCCCAGCATCCCGGCCAGAAACAGGCTGCCTACGCTGCCCAGCCGCAGCTTTGCGGGAGGGAAGTTCCAGAGCAGGAATGCCATCAGGGCACCGGCCAGCGCGGCGGGCAGAACGCCCAGCGGGAACCAGCCCAGCAGGGTCATCACCCCCATCAGGCCCAGCATGGCCGCAAAGGACGTACCGCAGACGATGCCGTCCATGCCATCGGCAATGCGGACACACTCGGCCAGTGCGACCAGCAGCCCTTCCCACAGCAGCGGGGCTGCAATGCCCAGATCGACATAGCCCACGCCCGGCAGGGTGATCCCGGCTGCAAGGCAGCCTTTGGCTCCCAGCAGCACCAGTACCACGGCACCGGCAGCGGCTTCCAGCCCAAGGCGGGTGTGCCGCCGCAGGCCCAGCACGGAACGGCTGCGGATGCGGGCCAGATCCTCCAGCAGGCCCACGCCGCCAAAGAGCAGAGCTCCCAGCAGCGCTGTGAGCAGCCGGACCGAGAACAGGCTCTCGGCCCCCAGCAGCTCAGGCTGAGCCACACAGGCGGCTGTCCAGCCCACGCCCACAGCGGCCAGCACCCCCACCATCAGGCAGAGCCCACCCATGGTGGGGGCCTGCGGCGGGCGCTCCGGCTCGGCATCCGGTGCTTCCTGCTTGGGTGATGGTGCCTGCCGGGCCTTGGGCTCATCCCAGCGTCCCTGGAACGCCCGCAGCAGCGGCACCATCAAATTCCCGAGCGCCGCCGTGAGGAAGAACCCCAACGTTGAGGCGGCGATCAAGGCGAAACGAATCATAGCTCGATGTTACTCCTTGTAAAAGATCTCCAGCACTTTTTCCAGTGCCATGCCGCGGCTGGCCTTGACCAGCAGGGCATCGCCGGGCTGCATTTTGTTCAGCAGGGTCTCGGCGGCCTGAGCGTAGGTGTCGGCATGGAGGGTGGGCAGCCCCTTGGCGGCAGCCACCACGGCAATGCGCTTGGCCTGCTCGCCATAGGTGATGAGGTAGTCCACCTTGTTCTCCACGGCCTGACGGCCCACCTCCTCGTGGGCGGCGCGGCTGATATCGCCCAGCTCCAGCATATCGCCCAGCAGGGCAAAGCGGCGCTTGCAGGGATACTCCCTGAACATGGCCAGCGCGGCCTTCATGCTGTCGGGGTTGGCATTGTAGCAATCCTCAATGACATCCACACCTCTGACGTGCACCACCTTCTGGCGCATTCCGGTCTGCTCAAAGTCGGCCAGACCGGCAATGACCCGGCGGGCATTCAGCCCCAGACGGGTGGCGGCGCAGTAGGCAGCCAGTGCATTGGCCACATTATGCCGGCCCATGGCGGGGATCTTTACGAGGAAAGTCCCCTCCTCGTGATCCTCCAGCACAAAGCTCATGCCCTTTTCATCCTGCTGGATGGACAGGGCGCAGACATCGGCGTTCTCATCGCCCAGGCTGAACCAGACCGGGCGGACATGGTCGGGCAGAACGGCCTTGCGCAGGAAGGGGTCGTCCCCGTTCAGCACCAGCGGAGCACCCTCCGGCAGACCGGCGCAGATCTCCAGCTTTGCCTTGCAGATGTTCTCCTGACTGCCCAGATTGCCGATGTGGGACACACCGATGCAGGTGATGATGCCTACATCCGGGCGGGCGCACTTGCTCAGGCGCTCGATCTCCCCGGCGTGGCTCATTCCCATCTCCACCACGGCGTACTGGGTCTCTTTGCCGATGCGGAACATGGTGCGGGGCAGGCCCAGCTCATTGTTCTGGTTGCCCTCGGTCTTGATGGTACTGCCAAAGCCTGCAATGGCGGCGTAGGTCATCTGCTTGGTGGTGGTCTTGCCCACGCTGCCGGTCACACCCACCACTTTGGGGTGGAACTGGCTGCGATAATTGGCCCCCAGCACCATCATGGCGTGGTAGCTGTCCGGGCAGATCACGCTCTTCTCCTCCGGCACGCCTTCCACGGGGTGGTTCAGCACCACGCAGAGCGCGCCGTTTTCCAGCGCCTTGGCGGCAAAATCATGGCCGTCGAATTTTTCGCCCGGGAACGCCACAAAGATGCACCCGGGGCAGACCTCACGGCTGTCGGTGGTCACCAGCGTGACCGGGGTCTCGCACTGGGCCAGCGCGTTGACGGCCAGGCCCTCCAACAGGATGTTTGCTGCAATTGCTTCCATACTCTCATTCCCCTTTATCCACAGATCAGATGTACGATGGTTCCCTGCTGGACGCTGGAGCCGGGTGCCTCACTCTGGCTCTGGACCGTGCCGGAGCCTTCGACTGTGCAGTTGAGCCCTGCGGCGTTCAGCATCTGCCGGGCAAAGTCCGCGCTCTTGCCGGTCACGTCCGGCACCTCGGCGTGCTTGCCCTCATAGGTATCGGTATACAGATAAACGGTGGTGCCGTAGGGCACCTCTGCTCCCGCGCGGGGGTACTGGTAGGTGACAAGGGCGGCGGTCTGGTCGGATTCGCTCTCGGCCAGGTGATGCTTCAAGCCCTTGATGTTCAGCTGCACCTGCGCGTTGCTCCACTCCTTGCCCGTCAGGTTGGGCACCTTGACGGTGGTGCCGCTGCGGTCCACGCCGTCGGTGGCGATGCCCAGATAGGGCGCGATCTCGCTGATGATGTTGCCCACCACCGGAGCCGCCAGAATGGAGGAATAGTCGGTGCGGGCATTGTTGGGGTCGTCCAGCATGACATAGACCAGGATCTCCGGGTCGTTGGCGGGCAGGACAGCCGCAAAGGATGCCACCTTCTTGTAGTCGCCGTCGGCGCGGCGGTCCATGTTCAGCTGCTCGGAGGTGCCGGATTTGCCGCCGATGCGGTAGCCTGCAACGTAGGCGTTGCCGCCGCCGCCCTGGGTGCCGTCGCCCACCTCAAACTCCATGATCTGGCGGATGGTCTCGCTGGCGCTCTCGCTGATGACCTGACGGCGGATGTTGGTGCCGATCTCCTGCACCACATTGCCGTTCTGGTCCGTGATCTTATCCACCACATGGGGGGTGACCAGATAGCCGCCGTTGACTGCCGCCGAGACGGCAGTGCACACCTGCAGCGGGGTCACGGCCATGGCCTGACCGAAAGCGGAGGAGGCCAGCTCCACCTCGCCCAGACGGCTCTTGCTGTAATACTGCATGAAGCTGGTCTCATTGGGCAGGTCCACACCGGTGCGCTCGGTAAAGCCAAAGGCATCAAAGTAATCATAGAACAGGCTGGAACCCACGCGCTGACCCAGCTGGATGAAGTAGATGTTGCAGCTGTTGCGCAGGGCTTCGGCCAGATTCTGGGCCCCGTGCGCCTTTCTGCCGGCGCAGTGGTAGGTCTGCTTTGCCACGCTGTAAGCACCGGAGCAGTTCAGGGTGGTGTAATAGGTCGCCTTGCCGCTGTCCACACCCATGGCGGCGGTGATGACCTTGAACACGCTTCCGGGATAGTACAGCTCGGTGATGGTCTTGTTCTTCCACTGGATATCCCGGTAGGTACCGGTATAGTCGGCCTCCGCATCCGCGATCTTCTGGCCGTTCTCGTCCCGCAGGTAGTTGCCGTTCTCGTCTTTTTTGTAGATGGTGTACAGCTCCGGCTCAGCCTGCACCTGCTCCGTCAGGTAGGCCAGATTGGCGCTGAAATCCTGCGGGTCATTGGGGTCAAAGTCCGGCTTGGAGGCCATGGCAAGGATGGCACCGGTCTTGACGTTCATCACAATGGCGCAGCCGCGGTTCTCAACGGTGTTGGCCGCCACGGCCTCGTTCAGGTAGCGCTCCACCACCTCCTGAATGTTCACATCCAGCGAGAGCACCAGATTGGAGCCGTCCTTGGCGGCGTATGTGGTGGCGTTTTCATCGGCAATGGCGTTGCCGTAGGCGTTGCGCAGGGTGATGGTGCGGCCGTTCACACCGGCCAGCGTGGACTCATAGGAGTTTTCCAGACCGTACACGCCCTGACCATCCGCATTGCAGAAGCCCAGCACGGCAGCGGCAAAGCGGCCGTAGGGGTAATCCCGCTGGAAGCCCTTGGAGGCCGACACCGACACCCGCCCCTTGCGGACAGTGGGGGTGCCGTCATCGCTCTCCTGCTGGCCCAGGCCCAGCTTGGCCAGGATCTTTTCCAGCGCACCGGCGGATTTTCCGCTCTTGCTGTGGGCCTTGTTGTAGGTCTTAACGTACTCCTCAATGGAGAGCTTGATGGCATTGTTGACCTTGGTGGCCAGCACCTGATAGGAGCTTTCGTTTTGGGAGAGGGCATCGTAGACCGCCTGATACTGGGTCTGGTACTCTGCCGAAGTGGTGTCCACGCTGTCCAGACTCTCGCCGTCGCCCGAAAGCAGGCGCAGGGTGATCTGGGTGCAGACCTCCTTCATGGCGGCCTCATCGATGGTGCGGATCTCCGCCTTGGTGTCTTGATCGGTGGTGGTGGTATACAGGGCCGTGCTGTAAGAGGGGTCGGCCCAGATGGTCCAGACCACGCTGGTGGAAGCCAGCGTGATGCCGCTGGTGTCGTAGATCTCACCGCGGGTGGCCTGAATGGTGCTGTCCAGCAGCTGCTGCTCGGCGGCGTACTGGCGGTAGGTGGCACCGTCGCGGATCTGGATCTTGTACAGGCTGTAGATCACGGTCAGCGCGGCCACCACCACAAGAAGCACGGCGGCACCAAAGCTGATATGACGCAGCCGGGCACTGAGCCGTGCGTGCGGGTCCGCACTGCGGCGGCGGGCACTGTTCTTTTTGGGATTGGAGGATGGTGTTTGCATTGCGTACTCCCGAAGAAAACCGAAAAAGCGTGCGCTGCCGCACGCTTTTCGTTGTTTGGTTTATTTTGCCGTTCTGACAGAGGCAAGAATGGTCATTGCCCCATCGTGGAGCAGATCCGACCACTGCCGCACAGCGGATGCCTTGCGCACCAGAACGCTGCCCTCATCCAGCCGGATGTAGGTGATCTGGCTCTGGTCGATCTTCATCAGCCCCAAGCGTGTGGCGGTCTCCTCAACACTTGTGATGTTGGTGCGGCTGTTCAGGGCACTGTTGTAGTATGTATACTGGCTCTGCTCGCTCACAAGCTCTGCCTTGGCGCTCTGGATCTGAGAGTTCAGCTCCACCAGCTGTGCCTCGCTCCACAGCAGGCTCACCGCAAAGCCCACCAGCAAAGCCGCGCCCACCAGCTGCAGCGCATGCTGCATGGCGGCCCGCACGGGGTTCAGCCGCTTTTTGCCGCCCTTTTCTACCCGCAGCGGGACTTTGGGCTGTGCCTGCGGCGCTCTTCTGCGCCGAACCTCTGTCATATCGTATGCTGCCTGACCCATGGTGATCTCCTCCTCACATCTCCGGGGCTTTGCCGCCCTCAGATCTTTTCCAAAACCCGCAGGTGGGCCGAGCGGCTGCGCCGGTTCTCTTCCAGCTCCTGCGTGTTGGCTTCAATGGGTTTGCGTGTGATCAGCTTTGCCTTGGCTTTGCCGCCGCAGACGCACACCGGGAACTCCGGCGGGCAGGTGCAGGCGGTGGACCAGCGGCGGAACTTGTTTTTCACCAGCCGGTCTTCCAGCGAATGGAAGGTGATCACACACAGCCTTCCGCCCGGGGCAAGGTGGTCGAAGATGGTATCCAGACCTTCCTCCAGAGCGTCCAGCTCGTGGTTGACCGCGATACGCAGCGCCTGAAACGTGCGCCGCGAAGGATTCTTGTTCTTGCGCCGCTCCGCAGGCGGCATGGCGCTGGCCACGATGTCGGCCAGCTGCAACGTCGTCTCGATGGGGGCCGTCTCGCGGGCCTCCACGATGTGGCCGGCGATCTGCCAGGCATAGGGCTCTTCGCCGTAGTCCCGCAGGATGCGGGAGAGCTCTTCCCGGCTGGCGGTGTTCACGAGGTCTGCCGCCGTCTCCCCCTGCTGGCTCATCCGCATATCCAGCGGGGCGTCTGCCCGGTACGAAAAGCCCCGGGCCGCGTCGTCCAGCTGGTGGCTGGAAACGCCGAGGTCCAGCAGCGCACCGTTTATCTTCTCGATGCCGAGGCTCTCGAGGGCTTGTCCGGCGTAGCGGAAATTTATCTGCACCACCGTGGCCGGGAGCCCGGCCAGCCGCGCCCTGGCGGTCTGCACCGCGTCGGGGTCCTGGTCGAGGGAGACGAGCCGCCCGCCTTTTGCGCCATCCAGCCGGAGGGCGATCTGGCGGGAGTGTCCCGCGCCGCCCGCCGTGCCGTCCAAGTAAATGCCTGCCGGGTCGATGGCAAGCCCGTCCAGGCACTCGTTCAGCAGCACAGGGATATGCTCAAACGAGGCCGGGTCAAAGGCTTGCGGGTTGGTTTGTGGTTCCACAGGGCCCAGCCTCCTTTCAAATGTCTCAAAATTGGGATACTGTCAGGCTGGAAGCGTTGGAATTTTGCACCATTCTTCCGCTCCCACTGACACAAGTTTATTTTAACAAATCAAGCCCCCGATTGCAAGGATTTTCCGCTTGCCAAATGTGACAAAAAATGCCCCTGTGAGCCGTCATTTTTGCTCACAGGGGCCGCAGAAGCGAGACGCTCTGTTTTCGGGGTCGATTTTGCCCGCCGAATTTCTCTGGTTACAGGGTGGTTTTGCGGGGTGGCTGGCGCAGGTTTGCCCGCACGCTCTTGACCTGGGCGGCATTTTCCGCCATGGTCTCCTCGGTGGTCTTGAGCATGTTGTCACAGTAGTCCGTCACGGTCTGGCGGACGGTGCGGGCCTCGGTCTGGGCGGCAGAGACGATCTCGGAAGCGCGCTGCTGCGCCGCTTTTACGATCTCCGCCTCACTGACCAGGATGCGGGCACGCTCCTCCGCCTTTTTCACGATGGCCTGTGCCTGCGCGTTGGCCGATTCAATCAGCTGGGCGCGGTCACTGACGATGGACTGGGCCTGCCGCAGCTCCACCGGGAGGTTCGAGCGGACCTCGTCCAGATAGTCCCGAATTTGTTCCACGTCCACAATGCGTTTGCCGCCCGAAAGGGGCATTCCGGCGCTCTCTTCCAGCGCGTCCTCAATGGTATCCAGAAGCTCGTTTACGTTCATTCTTCCACTCCTCCGGTTTCTTCCTCGGCAGCCATGGGTTTGGTGTACTTCCACAGCAGCACCTTGCCGTATTTATACTGCTTTTTGAGGGTCAGGCTGCCCACCTCGGCAGGCAGCACCAGGCCCGTCTCACTTTCGCACAGGACGATGCCGCCGGGTGCCACGCATTTCTCCACGCCGGGCAGGATCTTTTCCAGCGTACCACCCCGGAACGGCGGGTCCAGCAGAACCAGGTCGAACTGCTCATGGCAGGCCGAGAGGTAGCGGGCCGCCTCGCCAATGTTGACCCGGCTGCGGTCAAACACGCCGCAGTTTTTGCAGTTTTTCATCACGATGTTCACGGCGTCGCGGTTCTCATCCAGAAAAACGCAGCGGGCCGCCCCGCGGGAAAGGGCCTCGATGCCCAGCTGGCCGCTGCCTGCGTACAGGTCCAGCACCCGGGCGCCGGGCAGATCAAATTGGACGATGCTGAACATGGCCTCCTTGACCTGATCGAGGGTGGGGCGGGTCACGTCGGTGCCGGGCAGTGCTTCCAGCCGTCTGCCCCGGGCTTCTCCTGCAATTACGCGCATGTTTGGCCTCCTTTAAAGCTCTTGTTTTCGTAACTTTATATTAAAGTCAAATCCCCGTGCTTTGTCAAGTAGCTGCGTTGCGCTCCGGGCTGTTTTGTGCTAAAATCAGGCCAGAACGCGCCGGAACTTCCGCGCGGCGCACAAAGGAGAGTATTTGTTATGCATGTTCTGCTCATCAACGGCAGCCCCCACGAAAAGGGCTGCACTTACACCGCCCTCAGCCTGGTGGCCGGGGAGCTCAACGCCGCCGGCATCACCACTGAGATCTTGAATGTCGGCACCAAGCCCGTGGGCGGCTGCATCGGCTGCGGCGGCTGTGCCAAGGGCAATGGCTGCGTGTTTGGCGGCGTGGTCAACGAGGCCATCGAGAAAGCCCGGACCGCCGACGCCTTTGTCTTCGGTACCCCGGTGCACTATGCTTCCGCCTCCGGCAACATGACCAGCTTCCTGGACCGTCTGGCCTACGCGGGCGGCAAGTATCTGGCCTATAAGCCCGCCGCCATCTGCACTTCCGCCCGCCGGGCCGGCACCACCTCCGCGCTGGACCAGCTGGCCAAGTACCCGGAGTTCTTCCACATGCCGCTGGTGAGCGGCTCCTACTGGCCCATGGTGCACGGCTCCAACCCCGAACAGGTTTTGCAGGATGAAGAAGGCTGCGCCGTGATGAAAGAGCTGGGCCGGAACATGGCCTGGCTGCTCCAGTGCATCGAGGCAGGCAAGGCCGCCGGGATCTCCCACCCGGAGAACCCCCGCCGCCCCATGACCAATTTTATTCGATAATTTTCCCATGAAAGCACCGAAATTGCACTTCGGTGCTTTTTTCGTTCATAACTTTGTGGTAGCATAGGAGGAGAATGTTGATTCACCGAGGGAGAGAACGGCGATGGAACACTACGATTGGAACGACGGCTGGCTGTTTGCCCCCGTCTTTACCCCCGCACTCGTACAGCCGGACCGCGCGGAAGAGCTGACCCCCGTGCGCGTCCCGCACACGGTCAAGCCCCTGCCCTACAACTACTGCAACGAGAACGATTACCAGCGGCTTTCCGGCTACCGGAAAGAGTTTTTCGCGCCCAAGGAGTGGGAGGGCCGCACGGTCCTGCTCACGTTCGGGGCAGTGGCCCACGACGCCACCGTTTTCTGCAACGGGCGGCGGATGTTCCACCACGGCTGCGGCTACACTGCTTTTACGGTCGATCTGACCGCCGCTCTCCGGCTGGGCCAGAAAAACGTGGTGGCCGTCCGGTGCGACAGCCGCGAGGATCTGAACATCCCGCCCTTTGGCGGCCAGCTGGACGGCCTGACCTACGGCGGCATCTACCGCGCCGTCTCGCTGGACATCAAGGAGCCCGCCTACCTGCGGGATATCTTCATCGAGGCAAAGGCCGAGGGCGATTTCCGCATCTATTCCTCCACCGTGGGCGAGACGGTGGGCTGCACGTTACAGGCCGAGATCCGCAGTCCCTCGGGCAGCCGGGCCCTCTACCAGGGGGAGCTCTCCCTCCCGATCGTGGGCACCTTGAACGGCGTCCACCCCTGGAGCCTCGAACACCCCTCCCTCTACACCCTTACCGTCCGGCTCATCCGTCCGGGCACCAACGGCCTGCCGGACCGTGTCCTGGATGAGCGGAGCACCCGGTTTGGCTTCCGCACCCTCCAGTTTGTGGCCGGGGGACTGTACCTCAACGGCCAGCGGGTGGAGCTGCGGGGCCTCAACCGCCACCAGAGCTACGCCTACCAGGGCTATGCCATGCCGGACAGCATCCAGCGGCTGGATGCCCAGCTGCTGAAAAAAGAGCTGGGCTGCAACGCCGTCCGCACCAGCCACTGTCCCCCCAGCCCGGCGTTCCTCGATGCCTGCGACGAGCTGGGCATCCTCGTGTTCACGGAAATGCCCGGCTGGCAGCACCTGGGCGACGACACCTGGAAAGCCCAGGCTTTGCAGAACTGCCGGGAGATGGTCTGCCAGTACCGCAACCACCCCAGTATCTTTTTGTGGGGCGTGCGGGTCAGCGGCAGTGCCGACGACGAAGCCTTTTATAAGCGCACCAACGAGACGGTGCGCCGCCTGGACCCCACCCGCCCCACGGCGGGAGCCCGCAGCAGCCGGAAAAGCCAGCTGCTGGAGGACGTGTACGCCTACAACGATTATTCCTACCGGGGCCGCGGCCCGGGCTGCGAGGCCCGCGGCAACGTGACGCCGGACCTGCGCCGGGGATATCTCATCAGCGAGTTCGGGGGGCAGCAGTTTCCTGCCAAAGCCTTTGACGACGAGCCCCACCGGCTGGCGCAGGCTCTGCGCTACGCGGCTGTCCTCAACGACAGCATCGCCCAGCAGGGCGTGGCCGGCAGCTTTGGCTGGTGCATGACCGATTACAACACCCACCGGGAGTTTGGCAGCGGCGACCGCGTCAGCTACCACGGCGTGATGGACCTGTTCCGCAACCCGAAGCTCTCCGCCGCCGTCTATGCCAGCCAGAAAACGCCCCGCGCTCCCTCGGACATCGTGCTGGAAGTCTCTTCCGGCATGGCACTGGGCGACCTGCCCGGCGGCATTCCGGTGGCCTGCTGGGTCTTTACCAACGCCGAGAGTGTCCGCCTGTACCGCGACAACGATTTTGTGGCCGAGTTCGCGCCCGACCGCCGGGGCCGGTTTGCCGCCCTCCCGCACCCGCCCATTGAGATCCAGGATTTCGTGGGTTCCCTGCTGGAAAAATACGAGGGGCTGGACCGGGCCGCGGCCCCGCAGGTGGCCGCCATCCTCAACGAGATGCGCCGGGACGCCATGGAGCTCTCGCCCCTGTCCCGGGCCCGGATGCTTTCGCTCCGGCTCAGCGCGCAGGAGCTGCTGCGGATGTATTACAAGTACATCGGCGTGCTGGGCAGCCCCACCAGTGTCTACCGCTTTGAGGCCGTCTGGCATGGCCGGGCCGTCAAGACCGTCATCCGGGAGCCCGTGCAGAGCGTCCGGCTGGAATGCACCGTCCACAACCCCATCCTGACCGACGGCCCCACCTGGGACTGCGCCGCTGTCAGCCTGCGGGCCATCGACCAGAACGGCAACCTCCTGCCCTACTGCAGCGAGGCTGTTCAGCTCAGCGTGGAAGGCCCCGTGGAGATCCTTGGCCCCAGCGTCGTGCCGCTGCGGGGCGGCATGGCGGGCACCTATCTGGCTACCACCGGCGAGGCCGGCCGGGCCGTGCTCCACTGCAAAATGGAGGGTGCTTTGGACACCGAGGCCGTGCTGACCATCCGCTGCCGGGAGGAATCCAGAGCTTAAACCCCGTCCTTTCATGATAGATTTGCACTCTGTTCAAAGTTTTATCATGGTTGCATGGTATCCTAATGGCAAAGAAACAGTTAAGGGCAGCACCGGCTGCCCTCCTTTTTAAGCGTATTTGCAAAGGAATGGATGACGTTTATGAGAGAAAAACTCCGCCAGTTTATGATCGGCCGCTATGGCACGGATGGCCTGAACCAGTTTTTGAGCATTGCCTCGATCGTGATGCTGCTGATCTCCCTGATCACCCGGGTCAGTCTGTTCACTTATGTGGGCATGGTGCTGCTGATCCTGTGCTACTACCGCTCTCTGAGCCGCAACATCTCCAAGCGCACCGAAGAGAACTATAAGTTCTACACCATCAAGGACCGCATTACCGGCAAGGCCAACGGCCTGAAAGACCAGTGGGCGAACCGCAAGCTTTACCACTACTACCGCTGCCCCCAGTGCCGCCAGAAGCTGCGGGTGCCCCGGGGCC
>OIWL01002853.1_pt1 | contig 13251 bp, 9 predicted proteins | sample 1587561 | NCBI WGS metagenome assembly OIWL01 (sample SAMEA3888903, study PRJEB22519) | human gut metagenome | biome: human gut; feature: human-associated habitat; material: faeces | place: Denmark | collected 2010 | reverse complement strand
TCAGACCGTAGAAGCGGTTCACATTCAGCACAAAAACGTTCTGGGTGCCGTCCTCGGAAAGATAGGGCATCAGGCCGAATTTATCGGCGTTGCCGTCTGCCTCCACAATGCCGTTGGTGTTTCCGATCAAAAACAGGGTATTCCCCTCGGCCATCCTCTGCAGGGTCACATTGTCGTCAAGAGCATCGCCGGAGTCGTTCAGCATCCCGATGTCCTTCCACTTTTTGACATACGCCATTGCCTGCATCATGCCGGGGGTGTTGCTGACGTTTGCCTTGCCGGAAAGATAATCCTTCTGCCACAGTCTGCCGTCCAGCGTGCCAAGGAAATCGGCATCTGCAATGTTGCACAGATACTGGAAACCGTAGCCCGGGTACTGGATCTGCGACAGGCAGAGATCGACCCCGGCTTCCTTGGCTTTTGCAGCCAGCACTTCCAGCTCAGCGAAAGAATTGGGCAGCTCCCAGCCGTGTTCTCGCAGCAGGGTCTTGTTGTAGGTGATGCCGTAGCAGTTGTAAACCGAGGGCAGCAGATAGATGGCACCGTTGTCGAACACGTCCTGCAGACGGGACTCCACATAGTTATCCGTAAAATCGTAGCCGGAAAGGTCCAGCAGTTTGTCGGAGACCAGATCGATCTGGGGGTCGTAGTAGGTCAAGGTGCAGACGTCCGGCAGGTCGCCTGCCGCAAACATATTCTGCAAACAGGTGGTGGTGTTATCGCCGCTGTAGGGCACGACCTCGATGTTCACTTCCGGGTAAACGCTGTGCACCTGCTCAATAAAGGCTTCTATCTCCTTATAAGGTGCCATAAAGGTGACGGCTTCGTGCGCATCTGCTGTTTTGCTTTCAGCCTTGCCGCCGCCGCAGGCGGTCAGCGCTGCCGTGGCAGCTGCAACGCTGCAAGCCTGCAAAAAGGAGCGGCGGGAGATCTTTTTTATCATATAAATATACTTTCCTCACATTTTCGGAAGGCAGTACTGCGCAAGTGCAGGAGCGCAGTGCTGCCTTAGCGATTCTTACACACCCCACAGGAACCCCTACGCTCGCGGCCTGTCCGCACGGGGCATACGCCGATTTTCCCATAAAATAACAATCATATTGTATCATTGTAACAAAAGTGTTTCAAGCTGTTTTTTGAAGGATTTTGCATGGAAAAGGGCGAACAACCGCGTGCTTTGCAGCTGCACGGCATAAAAATACCCCTGACACCGGGGAAGGGTATCAGGGGGTATGGTATTCCGGGCACGCTGTTTTATTGCAGGGGCTCTTTTGCGCGCAGACGCCGAAAGGTGTCCTCTTTTACAAGCTCGATGACCACCGCTGTCAGGGGGATAAAGAAGATAATGCCGATGATGCCAAAAAGCTTTCCGCCGATCATGGCGGCAATAAGGGTGTACAGCGGCGAAAGCCCCACGGATTTTCCCACCACACGGGGATAAATGAACTGGTTTTCAACAAACTGCACGGCAAGGTACACGATCAGGCAGCGCACCGCCAGCACAGGGTCTACCAACAGCACAAGGAACACACTGACCACGCAGGAGATCAGTGCACCCACATAGGGGATGATGGCGCAGATGGCGGTGAGCACGCCCACCAGACTGCCGTAGGGGATCTTGAAAACAGAAAATGCAAGAGCCATCAGAACGCCAAGGATCACTGCCTCGCTGCATTGTCCCGTTAAAAAGTTTGCAAAGGACTGCCGGAACAGCCGGCAGAACTTCAGCACCCCGGCGGCGTGGGCAGGCTTCAGGTAGGCGCACACCAGCGTGCGGGCTTGGTGGCCGAGGCTCTCCGTACTAAGGGACATATAGACGGAGATGATCAGCGCAAACGAGGCGGTGATCGCGATATTCACCGTGGCAGAGACAGCCCCTACCGCATTGACCAGCACCGTGTCGATGCTTGCGGTGACCTTGTGCAGCAGCTGCTCCCAGTTGATGCCCTCCAGCCAGTTCATCAGCCAGCCCATGTCAGCATCCTGTGCGTTGAGATAGGCAGTCCAGCGGGGAATATTGGCCTCGATCTGCACATACAGGCTGTGGAAGGACTGCACCAGCTCCGGAATCAGCAAAGTCAGCGCCAATACCAGCACCAGCACAACGCCCAGCAGGGTGATGAAAAAGCTGAGAAGGTGGATGGCTTTCGCCGAGGGCTGCTTTTTGGCCTTGCCGAACAGGCGGTTCAGCCGCTTTTCCAGACCGGTCATGGGCACGTTGATAAAAAGCGCCAGAATGCCGCCCGCCAGAATGGGCAGTACCAGATCTATCAGCTTTGCGGCAAAGGCCAGAACGTCAGAAAGCCGCAGCAGCGCTACAAAAAGCGTTACCCCTACCACGGTAACGAGCAGAGATTGTTTTGTTTTTGGTTCCATGAAAAAGTTCCTTTCCCGGAAGATTGTGGCAGCAGGCAGCAAAAAGACCGCCCGCCGGCTCTTTTTGGTATTGTAATCGGAAGAAAAGGGCTTGTCAAGACGAGGGGAAGGGGAAACGGGACGTTATAAAAGCAGTTTGCGAGAATGCAAGCGGGAGCTTTTCAGTAGGGAAAAAGCGTGGTATACTTGGCCAGAGCAAATTTAAAAAATTGAGAGAAACACAGCTTGAAAGGAAATAGATCATGTCGAAAGATGAATATCTGATCACAGATGCGCCGCTGAAAGCGCTGACGGTTTTTGCAATGCCAATGATCCTTGGCAGCTTTTTTCAGCAGGTCTATAACATGGCAGATTCCATCATAGTCGGTCAGTTTGTCGGCTCCTCGGCACTGGCGGCTGTCGGTGCCTGTGCTGCGCTGACCAATGTTTTTATCTGTGTGGCGCTGGGGGCCGGTGTGGGTGCCGGTGTGCTGGTAAGCCGCTATTTTGGCGCTAAAAACTATGGCAAAATGAAAACCATCGTGTCAACGTCCCTGCTCAGCTTTCTGGTTTTGAGCGTTGTCCTTGGCGTTTTTGGCTTTAGCTTTTCCCGTGCTATGATGAGCGGCTTGCAGACCCCCGCCGACATTCTGGAGGATGCGGTGCTGTATCTGCGGGTCTATTTTGTGGGCTTCCCGTTTTTGTTTATGTACAACATTCTTTCCACCATGTTCACCTCCATTGGGGAATCCAGGATCCCGCTGGGGTTGCTGATCTTTTCCTCCATCCTGAATATTTTTATGGATCTCTGGATGGTGGCGGGGCTTGGCTTGGGCGTGTTTGGCGCAGCCCTTGCCACGTTGATCGCACAGGGCATTTCTGCGGTGTTTTCGTTTTTGATCTTCCTGCACCGGATGCGGCAATATAAAAGCCCCTTTAATAAGTTCGATCGGCAGGAGCTGTATTCCATGCTCCGCATTGCGGTGCCATCGGTCTTGCAACAGTCCACCGTGTCCATCGGCATGATGATCGTGCAGGCGGTGGTAAACCCCTTTGGCACACAGGCGCTTGCCGGATATGCAGCAACGATGCGGGTAGAAAATGTTTTCTCGCTGATCTTTGTCTCCATCGGCAATGCGGTCTCGCCCTATATCTCCCAGAATTTTGGTGCAAAGAAGATCGACCGCCTCAAAAAAGGCTACCACGCTGCACTGGTGCTGGACCTGTGTTTTGCGGTCATTGCCTTTGCGGTCATTGAAACCCTGCACACCCAGATCTCCTCGCTGTTTCTGGGCAAGGACGGAACGGCGCTGGCCTATCAGGTGTCCGGTGATTATATGCGGTGGCTGGGTTACTTCTTCATCTTCATGGGCATCAAGATGGCGACCGATGGCGTGCTGCGCGGGCTTGGTATCATGCGCCCGTTCCTCATTGCCAACATGGTAAACCTTGCCATCCGCCTGTCCGTTGCCCTGCTCTGTGCACCGCGCTTTGGCATTGCCTTTGTCTGGCTTGCCGTCCCGGCAGGGTGGCTTGCGAACTTTCTGGTCTCCTATGCGGCGCTCAGAAGATCGTGGCCGACGGAAAATGCAGCGGCACCTCAATGATTTTGTGCAGCGCGGGAGCCTTTTTTCTGCGCCCGCCCCGGCTTGTTACAGTGGTTTACTTTTGGCAGCGGAAATGCTATGATACACCTTAGAAAAAAAGCAAGGAGGAGCTACGATGGGCATTGCAGGGAACGAATGGGGTTTTCAGGTGGGCACGCTGCCCAAAGGTGCGCGGGATAAGATCAGCGATGTGCCGGGGGTGACGGTAGGGCACTGCACCTTGGCAGACGGCGTGGTGCAGACGGGCGTAACGGCGCTGCTGCCGCACCAAGGGGATATTTTCCACGAAAAAGTGCTGGCGGCCAGCTATGTCATCAACGGCTTTGGTAAGACCACCGGCCTTGTGCAGATCGACGAGCTGGGCACGCTGGAAACGCCCATCCTGTTTACCAACACCCTCAGCGTGGGCACGGCGCAGACCGCGCTGGTAAAGTATATGCTGGAGAAAAACCCCGACATCTGCGAGACCACCGGCAGCGTGAACCCGGTGGTCTGCGAGTGCAACGACTGCGGCCTGAACGACATCCGGGGGCTTCATGTGACCGAGCAGCACGTTTTTGCCGCGCTGGCAGACTGCAAGGCAGATTTTGCCGAGGGTGCCGTAGGTGCCGGGCGGGGGATGCGCTGCCACGGGCTGAAAGGCGGCATCGGCTCCGCCTCCCGGGTGGTGGAACTGGACGGAAAACCCTACACCATGGGCGCACTGGTGCTCTCCAACCATGCGCTGTTCGATGACCTCATCGTGGCGGGCACGCCCATCCACACCCTGCTGGATGACAGCATCCCGCCCCACGAGGATAAAGGCTCCATCATCACGGTGCTGGCCACGGATATCCCCCTGAGCGAGCGGCAGCTGCGGCGGCTGTGCCGCCGGGCGCTGGTGGGGCTTTCCCGCACAGGTTCCTACTGCGGCAACGGCAGCGGCGAGATCGTCATCGCCTTTACCACCGCCAACCGGGTGCCGCATTACTCGGAGAAAGCCCTGCTGCCCATGACCCTGCTCCACGATGATGCCATCAACCCTTTGTTCCGGGCGGTGGCAGAGTGCGTGGAGGAAAGCGTTCTCAGCAGCCTGCTCCACGCCGAGACTGTTACCGGCAACCACGGCCAAACCTTCCACAGCCTGACAGAACTTCTGAAAAACCGCGCCTGAGGCGCTACAATACAGCAAAAGCCCTGCATCCGGTGCAGGGCTTTTGCTTTACTTAATAGCGGCGGTGGATCTTTTTGGTGGGCTTGCGGCGGTTCCAGTTGGCGCACAGCAGCCACAGCCCATAGATCAGGGCGGCAATCAGGCTGAGCACCAGCACCACCTTCAGGTACAGGCTGGTCAGGAACTCCTTCACCTTGTCCACCCCGAATAGCAGCGGGTTGCGGGCTACGTCCTGCCCGGCGATCAGCTCAACCACGCCGATGGTCTCGCCCGCCAGCTTCAGCTCCACCGTGCCCACTACGTCGCCCTGCTGGATGGGCGCGCAGACGTAGTCCGGCAGGTGGAAGTATTTCTGAGTGACGGTGCCGTCGCTGGTGGAGGGCAGCAGGGTCATCATGCTGTCGTTGGGGTACAGCTGCAAAGTGTCTGTATCGGAGGAATACTTTACCGGGATCTCCGCAATGGTCAAATCAGTGTCCAGCGCAGCCTGAATGGAAAAGCTGTCGAACACCCAGTCCATCAGTTTGACCGTCTCGAACAGGGCAGGGCGGCGGTTGGCGTAGCCGAAGGTATCGCAGCTGTCGGGGCTGTCCATCACGCAGAAGATATAGGTGGCACCGTCCTTGTTACCCCACGAAACATAGCTCTGGGTGCCGGTATCGTTTTTAAAGGCGGTCACATTGCACATACCGCCCTGCATGGCGCTGCGGTAGTAGCTGCCGCCGCTGGCTTTGCTCAGCGCGGCATTCTGGCTGACCAGCACCGAGGAAGAGCGGTGCTTCTCCTTGGCGGGCATGGTAAAGCTGGGCGCGCCGGACACCTCCACAAAGGCGTCAAAGCTCATCAGGTAGCGCAGGATCAGGTACATATCCACCGCGCAGGTAGTGTTGCCACTGTCGATGCCGCAGGCGTCCGTCCAGTTGCTGGCGGTGGTGCCGATGCGCTGGGACAGGGTGTTCATCTGCGCCACCCAGCCGTCCAGATCGCCGCCGGCAAGGGTGTACGCCACACCCATGGCTGCCTCGTTGGCATTGCGGGTAAGCATGGCGTACATGGCTTCCCGGTAGGTGAAAGTTTCGTTGGAGCGCATATCTGCGTTATTGGTGTTATAAACATAGTCCGAGATGGCAAAGGGCATCTGGAAGGTGTTGTCCAGCTGGTCGGCGTAGTTGGTCAGCAACACGGCAAGGGTCATATATTTGGTCAGACCGCCGGCAGATACCTGCTTTGTGCTGTCCTTATCATAGACGATAATGTTGGTATCGGTGTTCACGATATAGGCGCTTGCAGCCTGCACCTGATACACCGGGCTGGGGTCGAACATGGCCCCGGCGGGCAGCACAAGGCAGCTGAGCAGAAATACAAATGAAAGAACCAGTGCAAAAATACGTTTCATGTGGACAATTCCTTTAAAAAGCGATAAAATATACAAGATACGGCTGCGCTGTGCGGCGCGCCGGAAGATCAATTTTGCAGCAAGCGTGCTGTGTTCTATAATAATAACAGGTTTGCCGGGGTGTTACAAGAGCCTTGCGGTGTTTTACACCGTTCTTTCGCTCCGGCAGGGAGGGCAGGAATGGTATATCTTACAGGGGATACCCACGGCGATATCCAGCGCTTCAAGCAGGGCAAGCTGCGCTGGCTGGGCAAAAAGGACACCGTGGTGGTGCTGGGGGATTTCGGCTTTGTGTGGGACGGCAGCGCCGCAGAGCGCAAGCGGCTGGACTGGCTGCGCAAGCGCCCCTACACGATTCTGTTTCTGGACGGCAGCCACGAAAATTACGACCTGCTGGCACAGTACCCGGAGACGGAACTTTTCGGCGGCAGGGTGCAGAGCCTTGGCGGCAATGTGTATCATGTGTGCCGGGGCAGTGTGCTGGAGCTGGAGGGCAAGACTTATCTCTGCTTCGGCGGCGCGGAAAGTCAGGATAAGGACGACCGGGAGCCGGGCGTGAACTGGTGGAAGCAGGAGATGCCCAGTGACGAGGAGTACGACACCTGCCGCCGCAACTTAGAGGCAGTAGACTACAAGGTAGATTATGTGCTGACCCACGATGCACCAAGCAGATTTTTGGATTTTACCGCCCTTGCCCTTGGCGAAAGCAACCGTCTGCACCTGTTTCTGGACGAAATCTTGCTCAAGCTGACCTACGAAAAATGGTTTTTTGGCTGCTACCACAAGGATGTGCAGCTTTCCACCAAGAGCCGGTGTGTGTTCTGTGACGTCATCCCCATGGGTGAGCGGCGCACCGGGCTGTTCCACCGATAGGAGGCAAAATGCAGGTCACGGTAAAACTTTCTGCCCGGGAGGGGGCGGCGCACGTCAGCGGCATTCTGGCGGGCTTTACCCTGCTGGCAAAGCGCGGGGAGCTGACCCTGCGGGTGCAGGACGAGCGGCAGGGCAGTCCCCTTGCCCGGGAAGCGCTGCTGGAAACCGAGATCGACGGCCGCACGGTGGTGTTCGATTTGATGGACGGCTACTTCTACAACGACCCGGCGGCGGTGCTGGCGCTGTTCCAACGGGCAGATGTGGTGTTCAAACGTTCTTTTTCAGCCGAAAAGAACCGGCAGTTCCCGGGCGATATCTCCGCAAAGCTGCGGCCATTGGGGCTGAACTATTACGTTACCTGTCCGGGCTCGCCGCTGGAAGCGGAGCGCAGCGCAAAGAGCCGCCTGAAGCAGTGGGCGCTTTCCACCCGCTGCTACCCGCAGGACTTTGAAGCCCGGCTGACCCGGGTGCGCAAAAAGCCGCGCATCCTCTTCCTGACCCGTCTGTGGGACCCGGAGGAGCCGGCGGTGCAGCAATACCCGGAGTTACAGGCAGAGTGGCGGCAGGTGAACGCAGACCGCATCGAGCTGCTGCACCGGCTGCAAGCTGCTTTTCCAGAACAGTTCACCGGCGGCGTATCGGACAACGCCTGCGCCCGGCGGCAGTGCCCGGAACTGATTTTGCCGGACAAGCTGACCGGCAAGCGCGCCTATCTGCACCGGATGCAGCACACGGAAATTTGTGTGGCTTCTACCGGACTGCACGGCTCTACCGGCTGGAAACTGGCCGAGTATGTGGCGGCGGGACGTGCCATTGTTACCGAGCCGCTGCGGTACACCCTGCCGGGCGGCTTTGAAGAGGGCAAAAACTATAAAACATATACGTCCCCGGCAGAGTGTGAGGAGCAGCTGCGGCAGCTGCTGGCAGACCCGGCGGCGATACTGGCTATGGCGCAGCACAATGCAGCGTATTATCAAACATGGCTGCGGCCGGAGCAGCAGGTGCGGCAGGCTTTGCGGCAGCTGGAAACAGGGGAAATGTAATGTAAGGGGGAAAATGGGGTATGGAAGAGCAGAAACGGCATAGCGGCTTTGAGACGATGCGCATTCTCAGTATGGTGATGATCGTTCTGATGCACGGCATTGGGCACGGAGGGCTGGGCAGTGCGGCACCGCAGGGGTCGGCGGCATTCTGGATCTACTGGCTGCTGTTTATTCTGGCGCGTGTGTCCACCAACTGCTTTGTAATGCTTTCCGGCTATTATCTGTCGGAGCGCAAGGGGGCTGTCCGCGCCGGGCGGCTGTTCCGCATCGGGGCACAGGTGTGGTTTTACTCCATGCTCACTTTCTGCGTTGCAGTCAAGGCGGGTGCGGTGCCGCTTTCAGCCATTTCGCTGCTCCGGGCACTTTTACCACTTACCTCCAACGGCTACTGGTTTGCCTCGGCCTATTTTCTGATGTACCTCTCGGTGCCGGTGCTGAACGCGGTGGTGCAGAGCCTCGACCGGCGGCAGTACAAAACGCTGCTGCTGGTGGCGCTGCTGCTGCAAAGCGTGTGGGGCACGCTGTTCTACTGGGCAACGGATGAAACCTTTGTGAATAACGGGTACAGCTTTATCTGGTTCTACACTCTGTATTTTATTGCGGCTTATTTCCGCAAATACCGGGTGACCGTGCCCAGCGGGCTGTGTTTGCTGGCATATCTGGCAGCTTCGGCGGCGGGGCTGTTCAACCGGATGCTGGCGCTGCGGGTGGAAAACGCCCTGCACCTGAACGGCTTTGTGAATACCGTCAACGGTTATCAGGCACTGGCTACGGTCATCGCCTCGGCAGCAATGTTTTTGCTGTTCCAGAATATCCATATCCGCTCGGACTACTGGCGGCGCTGGGTATTCCGGCTGGCACCGCTGTCCTTTGGGGTGTATCTGCTGCACGACAGCGATTTTACCCGGGCGCTGCTGTGGCAGCTGGTGGATCTGCCCCGGTTTGGCGGGGCGCTGCTGCCCTCGCTGGCTTACCTGACCGGTGCAGTGCTGCTGATCGCCGCTGCGGGCTACGCGGTGGATGCCGTGTATCAGCGGCTCTACCGCCTGCTGCACCTGCCCGCACTGGAAACAAAGCTGGACGCCCTGACCGCCCGCATCCTGCAAAACATTGTTGGGAGCAAGGAAACGTAAAGAAAAGCGCTGTCGCACGAGTTTTTTGTGCGACAGCGCTTTTTTAGTTCATCGGCCCGGCCTTGTCGAACATCTGCTGCACCTGCGCGGCCAGCAAAGCGTGTGCAGGGCTTTCCAGCAGCGGGTCGGCGGCAAGCAATGCGGCGGCCTCGCTCTGGGCGGCGTGCAGGGTACGGGTGTCATTCATCAGGTCGGCGATCTGCAAGGTGGGCAGACCGTGCTGGCGGCTGCCGAAAAAGTCGCCGGGGCCGCGGGTCTCCAGATCGTACTGCGCCACGGCAAAGCCGTCGGTGGTGGAGCAGAGGAATTTCAGCCGCTTCTGCACGGCCTCGCTGGTGTTGTCGCTGACAAGGAAGCACCAGCTCTCGGCAGCGCCGCGTCCCACCCGCCCGCGCAGCTGGTGCAGGGCGCTCAGGCCGTAGCGCTCGGCGTTTTCAATCACCATCACGCTGGCGTTGGGCACGTCCACGCCCACCTCGATGACGGTGGTGGACACCAGTGCGTCCAACCGCCCGGCCTTGAAATCCTCCATGACGGCGGCTTTTTCCTTGGGTTTCAGCTTGCCGTGCATCAGCCCCACCCGGCGGTCGGGCAGCAGCGTCTTGGCAATGTCCTCGTAGTAGGTCTTGACGGCGTTCAGCCCGCCGTCCGGCACATCCTCGATGGCGGGGCAGACCAGATACACCTGCCGCCCTTTGTCGATCTCGCTGTCCAGAAAGCGGTACAGGTCCTGCCGCCGCTTGCCGGTGATGCACCGGGTCTTGACCGGGGTGCGCCCGGGGGGCAGCTCGTCCAGAACGGAGATGTCCAAGTCGCCATAGATCAAAAGCCCCAGCGTGCGGGGGATGGGGGTGGCGCTCATGACCAGCAGGTGCGGGTTCGCGGCCTTTTCGGCCAGTGCGCCGCGCTGGCGCACCCCAAAGCGGTGCTGCTCGTCAATGACTGCCAGACCCAGCCGGGCAAACTCCACTCCTTCGCTCATCAGGGCATGGGTGCCCACCACAAGGTCGGCTTCGTCCTTGCGGATGGCAGCCAGCGTGGTGCGGCGGGCAGCGGCCTTCATGCCGCCGGTCAGCAGGGCCACCCGCATCCCGAAGGGGGCAAGCAGCCGGTTGAGCCCCTCGGCGTGCTGCGCGGCCAGAATTTCGGTAGGCGCCAGCAGCGCGGCCTGATACCCCGCCCGGATGCACGCCCAGATGGCGGCAGCAGCTACCAGCGTTTTGCCGCTGCCCACATCGCCCTGCAACAGGCGGTTCATGGCGGTTTCGCTCGCCATATCGTTTAAAATCTCCTCCACTGCACGGCGCTGCGCCCCGGTGGGGGCAAAGGGCAGACTCTGCCAGAAAGGGACCGGGTCGGCGCGGCGCATGGGTGCCCCGGTGACGGCAGCGCCCCGGCTGCGCATCCGCCCGATGCCCAATTGCAGCACCAAAAGCTCCTCATAGATGAGCCGCCGCCGCGCTGCTGCGGCCTGTTCCTCGGTGGCAGGGCAGTGGATGGCGCGCACCGCCTCGGCCTTGGGGAGTAGACGGTATTTTTGCAGCATCTCCGGCGGCAGCGGGTCGGGCAGCAGCTCCGCGTGGGGCAAAAGCTGCCGGATGCAGCGGGAGATGACGCTGCTGGTAAGCCCCTCGGTCTGGGGGTAAACGGCCTCAAAGGGCGCGGCCTGAATCTGCTCGGCGGTGCGCACCTGCGGGTTGACCATCTGGCGGCGCAGCATCCCGCCGGTCACGATGCCCTGAAAATAGTATTCCTGCCCCAGCTGCAATTTCTGGGTGGCGTAGGGGTTATTGAACCATGTGATCTCCAGACTGGCTACATCGTCCCCGGCGGTGATGCGCTCCATCCGCCGCCCGCCCGGCAGAATGCGCCCGCCGGGCTTTGCAAACACCTCGGCCTTTACCACGCATTCAGTGTCGGCAGGGGCCTCCGCAATGGAGTAGGGCTTGGAAAAGTCGATGTAGCGCCGGGGGTAGTGGCACAGCAGGTCTGCCAGCGTCACGATGCCCAACTTCTCGAACCGCTCTGCGGTCTTGGGCCCCACCCCTTTCAGGTAGCGCACCGGGGTGTCCGGCGTTAAGGTAGTGCGGTTTTCGGTGGGCATGGCGTTTCAACTCCCTTCCAAGCGTAGTATAGCCATTGTAACACGGACGGGGAACAGATGCAAATATTTTGCCTTTGCGCGGCAGCTGTGGTATACTGAATAGAAAAAGAGAAGAGGGGGAGATACCATGGAGATCCGCAACGCAACTATGGACGATTTACAGGCCATTGCCGCCGTGGAGGCGGCCTGTTTTCCGGCAGCGGAGGCTGCCACGGCAGAGGAATTTGCCGGACGGCTGGCACACTATGCCGGTCATTTCTGGCTGCTGCTTGAGCAGGGGGAGCTGGTGGCCTTTGTGGACGGCTTTTGCACCGATATGCCCGACCTGACCGATGAGATGTACGCGGACGCCGCCCTGCATGATGAAAATGGCGCATGGCAGATGATCTTTGGGGTGAACACCCTCCCGCGCTGCCGTTGCCGGGGCTATGCCGGGCTGCTGCTGCAAAGAGCCATTGCAGATGCCCGCGCACAGGGGCGCAAGGGGCTGGTACTGACCTGCAAGGAGAAGCTTTTGCACTACTATGCAAAGTTCGACTTTGCGAACGAGGGCGTTTCCACTTCCACCCACGGCGGGGTGGTGTGGTATCAGATGCGGCTGACCTTTGAAAACGGCTAAACCCTTGCGTACAAAAAAAGAAGGTCCATGCGGTAAAACCGCATGGACTTTCCTTTTTCATTTTCCGCACACCAACAGCCTTTCAGCCCCGGACGGTCAGCCGCCCCCGCAGCGCGGGAACACGGGGCAGAATAGCCAGCAGCAGCATTCCCAGCACCCAGCCGCCGGCAATGCTGGTCAGCAGCAGGAAGAAAATGACGGAGGAGAGCAGCCAGCGGCTGAGGACCTCGTAGAGGAAAAAGCCGAACAGAGCCGCGCACAGCAGCATCAGATATTCCCGGCTCTCCGCGTAGCGCCAGAGGCTGTCGTATGTATGGAAGATCAGCTGGAACACCACCGTGCAGCCATAGAGCAGCAGCAGATGGATAGGCAGTTCCCCTCTGCCCACAGCATCCATCAGCGAATACCGCAGGGAAAAATGGCTGAGAAACAGTGCCAGTACCAGCAGGATCACGCCATCAGCGAGAAAAAGGAAAAAACCGCGCAGTCGGTTCATAAAGAGCGTCGCACCCTTTCTTTGATTCCGTTGCTTTTCGCAAAATGCAGAAAATTTGGCAGCTTTCGGCTGCCTATCACAATATAACATAGAAAAAACAGAAAGGAAAGCCTGAATCTTTTCCTCTTTTGCCAGAAGGACGGATTTATCGCCCATCTCAAGGTCCCGTCCGTTTTTTCGCACAACCGATAATCTAATAAAATACGGGATTTGGAAAAGTGCCGGAACCTTCCGCTGAAGCCCGGCCGAAAAAAGAACGTATAAGACACAAGTTTCTCATCGGATAGGAATTGTAGCCAGCGGTTTGGTGCAGGTGCATTGGGATTATAAGAGACGGTCAATCGGTTGTTGCAGTAGCTCTTGTCGGCGGTGAAGCTGCCGTCCATGAAATACGTTCCGTTGGCAACATGGATGCGATCCGTTTCAATGGGCAGCGGCGGCGAATAGGCTTGCAGCTTGATGCTGGCAAGCA
>OIWL01002843.1_pt1 | contig 13296 bp, 10 predicted proteins | sample 1587561 | NCBI WGS metagenome assembly OIWL01 (sample SAMEA3888903, study PRJEB22519) | human gut metagenome | biome: human gut; feature: human-associated habitat; material: faeces | place: Denmark | collected 2010 | reverse complement strand
CATTTATGGGAACGGTGCCTGCAGCTCTGAAATCATCCCCGATCAAAAACCGGTGGCTGTTATTTTTGATGACGTCAATAAATTCGCAGTTTCTCTGACTTATATTGATAAAAGCGGCACGGCTTGGGACGGCACCATAGATGATGATTACAGCGGACTTTCCAGTTCTTTGAGAATGCAGTGGGCAGAAAGCGGTTCCGGAGATGTTCCCGGGTTAGATAACTGTTACAATGGAATGATGGGATTTTTTGCCTGCGGTGCAAGCGGCGAAGCCAACACTAAAGCCATTCTTGAATATGACGGCGGTAAGAATATCCATCATGCGGCATTGGCCGTATCCAAGTTTGAACCTGTCGGCTGTAAAGCACCATTCTGTGCCAAAGGAAAATGGTGGCTGCCCAGCAATAAGGAAATAAGTACCTTGAAAACAAATAAAACGGCGGTTGAAGACGGCCTTTATACGGTTCGCAATATATTGCCGAGTTCCCCCGTAAGTGAGGATGACAGGCAGGTTTATTGGAGTTCTAACGAAAATAAGGCCGGCAACGGTGCCTTCCAATCCATAATCTATTCGGATACGGGAAAATATGAATGGAGATTCGTTCGCCCCGTAGTAAAATATTAAAGCCCTTAAAAAAGCCCCTCAAACGAGGGGCTTTTTTGAGCAAACCGTCGGCTTATTTGATATAATCAAGCAAACTCAAACTCATGGCCTGTTGCAAAACGGCATAAGATGCTTCCAGATTCTGCGAAGCCAGCAGCAGTTTGGTTGCCGCCTCGGTTTTGTCAACATCTTTCAGGGAAGAGATGTTGTTCTCCAGATTGGCCTTGATTGTTGTCTGGTTTTCCATGGTCTGGTTCAAAACAACGTAATTTGAGTTTATTTTGGCCGAGATTGTATAAATGTCGGCATTTTTAACATTGGCATTTTCACTGGCATTAAACAATGCGTCGGAAATCAGATCCAATGCTTCGTTGACGCGATCAATCGGATTTTCCGAAGAAATGGTTCCGGTAATGTCGTCAGCCGGATTGCGGGTATCTACAAGATTGCCCTGTGCAATCATTCCCAATGCTCTGAACAATTTTTCAAAGGCCGGGTCATTGGCATTAACGTCAAAACTGATGGACTGGTTTTCGGAAATGCGTTTTTCCGAAGTCAGATCGCCGCCTTTATAATAAGATTCGCTCGAAAGGCTCCATGAGCTGGAAGCGGCAATCGTTGTGGTCGGAAAGCGCGACGGGTCAACCGTAACATATAATTCGGTTCCGTCGTCACTGATACCGGTAACCTGAACCTGTCCGGCAATGTTGTTGTTCTTAAAGCCGTCCATATTAATCACCGAACCGACCGGGAACGATTTGCTGAAAGTGACGTCATTGTCCGGCGTAATCACATCGTCGGTAACTACCGGAGTCGATTCTTCAAAAGTAACGGTTTTGCCGTCGGCGGAAACCGATTTGACAATATAGGCCTTGGCATTGCCGCCGGCAGCATCGCCGCCGATGACAACAGTGTCTCCCGCACTGAGCGTGTTAAAGGCGCCGTATTCGGTGGCGTTCATTGTGTTTTTGTCGCTGTTGAACGTCAGTGTGCCGGTTGTCTTGTCATTGGCAGTAATTGCCGGTTTCAGAAAACCGCCGGCTTTTTCTGCCGTAATGGTGCCCTGATTGGTGTTGTTTCCGTTCAGTTTAAGCGAAATATCTCCCGTGTTGCTCGCGTTGACCGAAAAGTTAGAGAGGTCAGCGCTGCTGTTGCTCGGGTATTGAATATTCAAACCGTCATAATAGGCTTGAAATTCGTCCAAAGTCGAAAACGGAAAATCGACCGGAGCCTGGCTGGAAACACCGCCGCCGAACAGATATTTGCCGTTGGCGAAAGTATTCAGACTGTCAACCAGCATTTTCAAAGCCGAAAAGGCGCTGTTTTGCAGCTGTCTCAATTCCCGGGCCTGATCCGGGCTCATGGTATAAGGCTCGCCGGTTTCCACGCCGTCTACGTTCAAGACGCTTGAAGTGCCGTTAATCGTATAAAGCGGAAAAGTGAATTTGTTGCCTTCAAATTTAAAATCGGCATTGGCGGGCAGCTTATCCTTCAGAGCATTCATCACGTCTTCGGCATTTGCAGCGCCGCTGATGTCAATATTATTGCCGTTGCCGTCATTGGCAAAGGTATATTGAACACCGTTAATGGTAATCGTCTGTCCCAGATAATCGGCCACATTGTCATTGGTAAAAGTCAGTTCGCCGCCGGTATAATCGGGAGTAAGACTGCTGCCGCCGGTAGTGGTGGTCACCGGCGAACCGGTCGTTACGCCGTTGGCCTTGATAATTGTGGAATTGTTGTCAACCGTACCCAGCGGATAAGTAAACGTTGTGCCGTCAAAGTCATAATCGGCGTTGGCGGGCAATTTGTCTTTCAGAGCCGTCATAATCTCTTCGGCCGTTGTGGCGCCGCTGATGTCAATATTATTGCCGTTGCTGTTGTTGGCAAACTTATATTCGGTACCGTCGATAATGATGCTTTTGCCGATATAATCGTCGGGATCGTTGCTGGTAAAGGTCAGCTTGCCGCCGGTGTTGTCGGTAATGGTGGTGCCTTCGCCGCCGTTGCCGGTAATGCCGCTGAAACTGGTCAGGGCGCTTTTGAAGTCGTTAATCGCATCCTGAATCGCTTCCATCGACGTGTTCATCGTTTTGATTTCGACTTCGGTAATTTTATTGTTTTCCATAAACGTGCTGGTAACGCCGAGCGTCGCTTCCAGAGAAACGATGCTGGAGGCGCTCATGCCGTAGCCGGAATAGTTCTGAGCCTTAAGACCGGTAATGGACTGAAAGCTGTAAAGATCGACCAGATTTTTGTTGGCAATCGTTGCATTGGTCATATTCAGATAAGTTGCATAAGTAGGTACGCGCATTTTTCAGTCCTCCTAGTTAACCATATTCAAAAGCATGTCTAACATTTCTTTAGACGCGGTAAATGTTTGGGCGCAGGCGGCATAACTCTGCTGGAAGATAATCAGCTGAGCCAGCTCTTCGTCACGGTCAACGCCGCTGAGCGTCGCTTCCTTCAGGGAAATGGAGTTAGTCAGCTCCTGCTGATAATTCAATGCCGAGGTTGCGCTGTTGGTTTCCGTTGCCACGGCGCCGACAAAAGTTGCCGCATAATTGGACAGTGTCGTGCTGGTCTGCGCCAGACTTCCGGCTTGGCCGAAGTCTTGCGCATCGGTAAAGACCTTGGCCATCGCGTTGGCAATGTCGTTGGCGGCCGGATTCAACTGATATTCTCCGGAATTGGAGTTGAATTCCGGCGTGCCGGAAGAAATGCCCGACGGATTGGTCAGCAGGTCTTCACGCACGCTCAGTGACCCTGCGGCATCCGAATTGGACGGGTGCATGCCGATTCTTTCCAGAAAACCGGTTGTCCGTCCCGTGGTCTGGTTGATTGCTTCGCTGATTTCCAGCTGTTCGCCCGAAGTGTTGTTAATCTGCAGAACATAACCGTTGCCGTTGGGAACCAGCGAAGCCTTAATCTGACTGTTCAGCTTCGGGTCATTGTTGATTTTGTTGACGATATCCTGCAGGCTCTCGTTCGGGTAAATGTTGATTGAACCCAAAGACGGATTGTTGCCGGTGGCGAAATTGATGGTAATTTTTTCCTGAACCCCGAGATTGGCGTTCTTATTCAACACTTTTGAATCATAAATGTGTTCGTTTTTGGTGGTCTGGAAAAAGTCATTCATTCCGAAGAAGTAGGAAAAACCTTCCATCGTCCGGTCATAAGCGCCGTCGCCGTTAACGTCGAATTTAATCGTAACGTCCTGCTGGTCGCTGCCGGCGGTGGAAGAGGCTTCGTCCATAATTGAGAACGAATAGTTGCTGTCTCCGGTGTTGATAACCAGCTTTCCGTCATCATTGATTTCGGCATAAGCCTGCGGCAGGTTTGCCCCGTCCGGAGAGGTCAGCCAGTCATTGACCAGTCCCACCATATCGGAAACGCTGCCCCCGCCGTCGGGAAAACCCAATCCGGCCAGCAAAGTCGTTGTCGCAACCTGCTTGCCCTCGGAGTCAAAAATTGTCAGTCTGACATCGCCGTTGGAAATCTGAATATTCTGATTGGCCGGGTCAATAAAGGTTCGGCTGCCGGTGAGTTCCGACGGCGCGTTCGGATAAGACGTTCCGCGGTTGTGAACCTGGTTGATGGCGTCTTTCATTGTGGCCGCCAGTTCGTTCAGCTGGGTCTGCAGCGAGGTCAGCTGGTTGTCGCGAATGTCAATCAGCCCCTTGAGTTCGCCGTCTTTAATATTATTGGTGATGTCTTCGCCGTCAACATAAATGCCGCCGATGCCGCCGCCGGCATAAGAGGTGGTCGGACTGGCCTGTGCAACGGCACTGTGCGACAGCTTGTGCGGATAGCGGTCCAGCAGCGTAACGCCGCCGGTCGTCTGAATAACGATTTCGCCGCTTTCCCGCTTGAAATAGGAAATGTCTATCAGTCCGCTCAAATCACGCAGAGCCTGGTCGCGCTGGTCTTCCAAATCTGCCACGCCGTCATATCCCAAAACCTTGTATTTGACAATCTGGTCATTGAGGTTCTGCAGGTCGTCCAGCAGGTCGTTAATCTGGTCGCAGGCTTCGCTGATGCTCAAATCGGCATCGCCGCGCAGTTTTTGAATTTCCGTCGTCAGGGAATTAAGGCGGGAAGCGACCGTATTGGCGTTGTTCAACAGATTATAGCGTCCCGAAGATGAGGTAACGTCAGAAGCGAAAGTTTCAAAAGCCGATTGCAGATCGCCGACATTGGCGGCAATGGAATTGTTGCCGGACGGAGTTCCCAGCAATGTTTCCGTTTTGCCCAGAAACTGGTTCTTGGCATTAAGATTCCCGGTCTGGCTGTTGGAGGCCAGATAACTTTTTAACAGACCTTCGTTAACGGTGCGGGTAATATCTCCCAGCTGAACGCCGGCGCTGTATCCGCCCAGAACGAGATTTTTCTGAGCCGCGGTTTTGCGGGTGTAGCCGACCGTGTCGATATTGGCCAGGTTGCGCCCGACGATATCCATCTGGTTCTGGGCAACCTTCATGCCGCTCAAAGAGGTCTGTAAGCCTGATAACATAACCATGATTCCAACTCCTATAATGTTCTGTTGACAGCTATCGCGCTATGTTGATTGTCAGGCTGGTTAAACTGCCCTTGGGCTCCGTAAGACGTCGAGTTGGACTTGCTCGTCATCTTGGCGACGTTAACAATCGAACCGATAACCGATTTGCTGGTTTCCATTCTGGTTTTTAATAATAAGTCGTTTTCCCGTAGCAGTTCGTCCAGCTTGAGGGAATTTTGCTTCAGCGTAGCTTTGGCCTCGTCGTCCATGGAGGCCAGGGCATGCTGGTTTTTGATAAAATAAGCCACCAGATTTCTGTAAACTGAAACAATCTGGGCTTTCTGCTCATACATCTCGCTGACTCTGACAACGTTATAATCGCGCAGAGCCTGGTTTTCTTCCTGCAGCAATTCGGCGAAAGTCAGAAGGATTTCCTGATAATCGCTGATTTTCTTCTGCATCTCCGTCTGTTGTTCTGCCTGTTCCATTTCACACCTCTTATTTTGCGCTTTGTCCGTTGATAAAGCCCTGGCTTTCCATTTCCTGCATTTCCAAAATCGAGCGCATAACCTCATCGGCCACGCCGACCGAGCCGTTTTTTGCCATTGCCTTGCCGTATTCGTTAACCAGCAGGGAGCGGTAAACTTTTTCGGCATGACCGCCGCCGAACATGCCGTCGGTGGAAATGCCTTCAAACATGGTTTCGGCCATTTTGCTCAGGAAAAAGGCTTCAAAGTCCTGAGCGGCAGCTCGGGCTTCTTCTTTGCTCATGGCTTTTGTTCCGTTCAGGGAAGTGTTGGGCTTCCTGTTCAGGGCAATAGCCGCGGCGTCAAAACCGGTTATGTTCGCATTGCTCAGTTCCATTCTAAATCACCTCAATATCCGCCTGCAGGGCGCCGCTGGCTTTTACGGCCTGCAGAATACTGATTAAATCGCGCGGGGTAACGCCGAGGGCATTTAAGCCGTCAACCAGTTCCTGCAGATTAACGCCGGTGTCCAGAACGCTCAGCCTGCTGTTGACTTCCTCGTTAACGTCAATTGCGGTAACGTTTTGCGTAACGGTCGTTCCGTTACTGAAAGGCAGGGGCTGGGAAACCATCGGAATTTCCGAGATTTTGATGGTCAGGTTGCCTTGGGCAATGGCCAGCCTGTTGATTTTGACATCCTTGCCGATGACAATAATGCCCGAACTTTCGTCAATCACCACCTTGGCCAGCTGATCGGGCTGAACCTGCAGCTGTTCGACTTTGGTCATCAAATCGACCACCTTGTCCTCATATTCCTGCGGAATTTGCAAATCGACGGTGGCCGGATCCAAAGCTTTGGAAGCCGGCTGTCCGAGCATTGCGTTAATGGCGTCGGAAATCCGGCGCGCGGTGGTAAAATCGGGATTGCGCAGGGCGATGCGGATATTCTTCAGGCTGTCCAGAGCAAAGTCGATTTCATTTTCAATAATTGCGCCGTTGGCGATTCGCCCCGAAGTGGGAACCCCGCGGGTGACCGAGGCATTATTGCCCTGTGCCGAAACGCTTCCGGTGGCAATCTGTCCCTGGGCCACGGCATAAACTTCGCCGTTGGCGCCGCTTAGCGGCGTGGCAATCAAAGTGCCTCCCTGCAGGGATTTGGCATCGCCCATGGCGCTGACCATAACGTCAATCCGGCTACCTTGGCGGGCAAAGGGCGGCAGGCTGGCCGTGACCATGACGGCAGCAATGTTTTTGGATTTAAGCTGACCGTCGCGGGCGTTGATGCCAAGCTGGTCAAGCATGCTGATCAGGCTCTCTTTGGCAAAATTGATGGATTTTATGTTGTCACCGGTGCCGTTTAAGCCCACAACCAGGCCGTAACCGACCAGCTGGTTCTCTCTGACGCCTTCAAAATCGGCAATATCTTTTATGCGGGAACTGGCCGCAGCCTGTCCGCCCGCGAGCAGAAAAACAGCTCCGATAATGCTGAAAACGGCTGATTTCTTAAACAAAACGGTGTTCATAATCACAAAACCTCAAAATTTTTCCATAAACTTATTTGTTTTATATGCAATATTCGTGCCAAAAATAATGAGATTTTTTATTCGCAACCTTAGCAAGAGAGGTGGAACTCTTAAATCGATTATTATATATTAGGGGATGATAATATTAAATGCGGGAAGACGATATGGATTATGAAGACGTGCTGCAGGAAGACGTTCTGCAAAAGGCTCACCAAAAGCTGAGCGAACTCAAAGCCGGTGTCTTGTTTATAAATCAGGTTGCCAAAAAAATACAGCTGGCGTTGTCTCTGGTGGAAGAAAAGCTGAACGAGGTTGACTTCGTGATATGGATTGCGCCTTCGGGATTTCTGTCCACGCGTTCCTATATGAACGAAATCAAAAAGAACAACCGGACGTTCCGTCACCGGATGTACTATTATTCGATAGAAAGCGTATCGATTTCGGATGAAAAATATCTGGAGTTGTATAATTTAATCCACAACTTTAAGATTTTCTGCGTGGTCGATGAAAGCATCACCATAAAAAATACCGAGGCGGGACGGACGCAGCGCCTGCTGTCTCTGAGCTCAAAATTCAGTTACCGCTTAATATTGAGCAGTATTCCGTTGACACAAGGATTAATTGATTTATATTCGCAGATAGAGTTTTTAGACACTAAAATCCTGCGGATGAACGAGAATCAATTCGGCCACATCTTCATGCCGTTCTGCTACAGCAACTATCTGGTTATGAAACATTGGTCGCGTCCTGAAGACGAAGCCCGCCTGTTTGAGCTTGTCAAACCTTATGTTTTGGGGTTTGATTTCGGGGACAAATACGAAATTACCCACAGGAACCATTATTTTGAACTGACACCGCAGGAAGAAAAAAGTTATAATGACGAAAAGAGTCTCTTTTTGCGGGACCGGGAGCAAGTTGCTTTTATGGATGTTGTCCAGAACTTCCAGCGGATGTACACCCTCTCGGAGAACAAGCTTGAAGCCTTGCGGAAACTGGTACACCAGATTTTGGAGCGCGGCGAAAAGGTTATTATTTATATTAAGTTTTTGGATGAAATTACCTTTTTTAAGGAAAGCCGGTTTTTTGGCGATGTTAAATTTGTCGAACTGACCGGAAAATCTAATAAACGTAAAGCGATAAAAGAATTTGAGCGAAAAGCGGATATTATGTTTTGTACTTACGGCGTTGATAAGTTCGGGCTGGATATGCAGTTATGCAATAATATTATATATTTTTCCCAAACTTTCGATTATAAATGTAAAGTACAGGGGCTGGACAGTGTCGTGAGCAAAGGAATCGCACGCAAAATAAATATTTATGACTTTTGGGTAAAAACCAATTTGGAACAATTGATTAATGATAATTTGGAACGTAAAAAAAATGTTCTGTCAAATGTATGCCATATGATAACGAAAGAGGAGGCATTACGACTGTGAAGAAATATTTGGATATTAATGTTTATGAGGCAACTCAGGCTCGTTTAAAATATATCTTCGAGCATTTTGAGAATATCTATGTCTCTTTTTCTGGCGGTAAGGACAGCGGCCTGCTGTTGAATCTTGTCCTGGACTATAAACGCCGTCATAATATTCAAAAAAAAATCGGCGTCTTTCATCAGGATTTTGAGGCTCAGTATCAGACAACGACGGATTTTGTCACCCGTATGTTTGAAAACAATATAAACGATATCGAGCCTTATTGGGTTTGCATTCCGCAGGCTTCCCGCTGCGCCGTCAGCAACTACCAGATGTACTGGTACACCTGGGATCCCGACAAAAAGGCTGCCTGGGTGCGCCCGATGCCCAAACAGGATTATATCATTAAGCTGGAAAATCATAACTTCGATTTTTACAAATACAAAATGCCGCAGGAAGACTTCTATGCGGAATTCGGAAAATGGTATGCCCGCCAGCATAAGGGAAAATCCATCTGCCTGCTAGGGATTCGCGCCGATGAATCCCTCAACCGTTACCGGGCTTACGCCAACTATAAAAAAACCAGCGTCGGCGAGGGCAAATGGAACACCAAAATGGGTGAGAATTTTTATCACGCTTATCCGTTGTATGACTGGACAACCAAAGATGTATGGGTTGCCAACGGCAAGTTTGATTTTGATTACAACCATATTTACGACCTCTTTTATAAGGCAGGCCTTTCCATTAACCAGATGCGTGTTGCCAGTCCGTATCATGAGAGCGCCAAAGACAGCCTGAACCTTTACCGCGTGCTTGAGCCCGATACCTGGATACGGGTTGTCGGCCGGGTTCAGGGGGCCAACTTCGGAGCCATCTACGGCAGCACCAAGGCATTGGGCGCCCGCAAGTTCACGTTGCCTCCGGGGCACACCTGGCGTTCCTATGTAAAGTTTTTGCTGGCAACCCTGCCGGAGAGCATCCGCCAGAATTATATCAATAAATTTAAAACATCCATTCGTTTTTGGTGGAAAAAAGGCGGCGTGGTCAACGAAGACGCGCTGAAAGAGCTGGAAGAATGCAATTATCCGATTCGCCGTAACGGTCCCAGCGGTTACAACAAAAGCCGCGACAAGATTCGTTTTCTCGGCACGCCGGATAACACCGATGATATAAAATCAACCATCGATATTCCGTCTTGGAAACGAATGGCCGTATGCATTTTGAAAAACGATCACCTCTGCAAATATATGGGCTTTACCCAAACCAAAAAACAGGCGGAGCGTGAGCGCGAATTAATGGCGAAATACAGAAACTTGTGAGGAAAGTATTATGAGTGAATATAAAAGCCCTGTTTACAATGTTCAGGCGATTCCGGTCGAAAAAATCAAGGCCAACGACTACAACCCTAACCGTGTTGCTCCTCCAGAAATGAAATTGCTGGAAATTTCTATCTGGGAAGACGGTTTCACCCAGCCGATTGTCTGCTACTATGACAAAGATAAGGATGAGTACATCGTTGTGGACGGTTTCCACCGTTTTACCACCATGTTGACCAGCCCGCGCATTTATGAGCGTGAAGGCGGCAAAATGCCGGTTGTCGTAATTGACAAACCTTTGGGCGACCGGATGGCTTCAACCATTCGTCACAACCGCGCCCGCGGCAGCCATAACGTTGACCTGATGAGCAACATCGTGGCCGAGCTGCTGGAAATGGGCAAAAGCGATGCCTGGATTTGCCGCAACATCGGCATGTCTGCCGATGAGGTGCTGCGCTTAAAGCAGATTACCGGTCTGGCCTCTCTGTTCAAGGACGAAGAATTTTCCCGCAGCTGGGAAGTCTGATTATTAATCATACCGCGGCCTGATATTGCCGAATGCAAGAAAGACTGCTGAGTCGGCGTTAGCCGGCTGTTGTGAGGGACGATGATAACCAAAAAAGACATCGCAAAGCTGGAAGGCTTGCTAATGCTGGTTGCTGTTTCGGAAAATAACAGCAAGAAAAAAGTTGCCGAAGCCCTGAACCTCTCCGTTGATACCCTCAATAAATATATCAGCGATTTGGAAAAGGAGCTTGGAACCAAGCTGGTAACCAGCAACGGCCGCGGCAGTGTCCTTACTTATGAGGCTCAGAACATTATCAATCTGGGGTTTGACATCAAAAAGGTTGTTCGCAGCGTAGATACCCTTGCTTCTCATAAGGATGCTCTATCGGGAACCGTCCGTGTCGGTATTCCGTTGGCAGTTTCAGCCGCGTTGCCGAGTGACAGCATCAGCACTTTCTGGGAAGAATACCCGAATATCCGCATTGATGCGATTTCTAACTACGAGCCGCCGAATTTCAATGTGCTCGACGTCGATTTGGGCTTTACCTTTGAGCCGCCGACCGGTTCCGACCTGGTTATCGTTGCCAGCCGGAATGTAAAGTACGGTTTTATGGCCACACCCGAATATCTGAAAAAACACGGTGAACCGAAGAGCATTGAGGACTTGATTGCCAACCACCGTGTCTGCGGCAAATTCGGGCATTACCATTATTTGAAAGTGTGGAAAGATATTATGGCGCGTTCTCCCCGCGTTTGCTTTTCCTCCAACTCCAATTTTTCGGTTATTAAAATTTTGCGTGCCGGCGGAGGCATAGGGGTTCTGCCGCTGCAATATGCCAATGACGGAGGCCTCCGCCTGTTGACGGAGATTAAGGAGACGCCGGAAGTAACTTTTTATCTGGTGGCGCACCGTCTGACCAAAGATATTCCGAAAATTCGTGTCGTTATCGACTGCTATCGCAAAATTATGATGAGTTCTTGGGATTAAATGTTTCATACCGTAACCTGCTGCAAGACAGGTTACGGTATGAGAAGTTTAAAAGACCGATTGGATGAAACCGCCGCCCAAAACCGTTCCGTCTCGATAAAAAACAACGGATTGACCGGGCGTTAAAGCTTTTTGCAAATCTTCAAATTCAACTTTGAAACAATCGTTCTCTTCCGGGGTCACCGTAACCCGGACCGGTTTCTGCGATGAGCGGATTTTGGCTTCGCAGTGTAAAGCCGTTTCCGGTGCTGAAATTGAAATCCAGTTCATCCGTCCGGCAATCAGTCCTTGCTGCATTGTCTCGTCGGCAAAGCCCAGCACGACTTCATTGGTTTCCGGATGCAGGGCAATAACATACAACGGTTTTTCCGCGGCAATACCCATACCGCGGCGCTGCCCGATGGTAAAGTTCCAGAAACCCTGATGCTGTCCAAGGATTTTTCCTTCGCTGTTGACAAAGTTTCCGCTTCTCGGCGCTTCCTGAATAATATCATTGATATCGCCGGTATAAAAGTCCTGGCTGTCCGGTTTGTCACAGACTTCGAGCCCGGCTTCCTTGGCCAGTTCTCTGATTTCCGCTTTGGTGTAACTGCCGAGCGGCAGCATAATGCCGGCCAGTTGTTCCTGAGACAGACGATAAAGAAAATAAGCCTGGTCTTTACGCGGATCTTTGCCGCAAAGAAGCTGATAACGTCCGTTTTCCTGATTAAAACGGACACCGGCATAGTGCCCGGTCGCAAACTTGTCAAATTCTATTCCGGCCGCTCGGGCGGCAAGAGGCAGGGCTGAAAATTTGATTGTCGCATTGCATAAAACGCAGGGATTCGGCGTTCGTCCGGCCAGATATTCGGCTTTGAAGTTGGAAAGCACGATTTTTTTATATTCCGCCGTGCAGTCGATAACATGATAAGGAATATCCAGCTTTTGGCAGACTTTCCGGGCAGCGGCAATGTCCTCTTCCTCATGCGGGCTGAAACAGCCTTCTTTCCCGGTCATATTCTTAAAATTTTGTGCTTTGTCCCAAATGGACATTGTGGCGCCGATAACGTCATATCCGGCTTTTTTCAATAACAGAGCCGCCGCGGAAGAATCAACGCCGCCGCTCATGGCGACAAGAACTTTTTCTGCCATTCAGTCCACATTTCCGCTGGCCTTCATGGCAGCCAGCGTCCTTTCAAACAGGGTGTCGAGGTCCCAGTCCAACAGTTCTGCACCGGAGGTGATCACATCACGGGAGCACCCGGCGGCAAACTTTTTGTTCTTGAACTTCTTTTTCAGGCTTTTTACTTCCAGATCCTGCACGCTCTTGCTGGGCAGCATGATGGCGCAGGCACCGATCAGACCAGTCAGCTCGTCGGCGGCATACAGCACCTTTTCCATTTCGTGCTCCGGCTTAATATCCACCGTCAGGTTCCAGCCGTGGCTGGCCGTTGCGTGGATGATGCGCTCATCAATGCCTTTTTCCCGCATCAGCTCCTGCTCTTTGGTGCAGTGCTGTTCCGGCCACTGCTCAAAGTCCAGATCATGCAGGATGCCCACGGTCTGCCAGAAATCCGCTTCGGCACCATAGCCCAGCTCGTTGGCATACCAGCGCATCACATCGCCCACAATGCGGGCGTGCTTGCGGTGGAACTCACCTTCGTTATAATCGCACACCAGCGCATAAGCCTGTTCAGGGGTCGGGATCATAGAAATACACTCCTAATCTAGATGTTATTATACCACAAACTGCTCCCCACGCAAGGCGGGGAGCAGCTGTTTTGGTAAGGAGATATGAGAATCGTGTAATGGCTAATTAGTCGGCGAACAGCGGGGTGCTCAGGTAACGGTCGCCGGTATCGGGCAGCAGAACAACAATGGTCTTGCCCTTGTTTTCGGGACGCTTTGCCAACTGGATGCCAGCCCACACAGCAGCGCCGGAAGAAATGCCAACCAGTACGCCCTCAGAATGACCAACCTTTTTGCCGGTGGCAAAAGC
>OIWL01002821.1_pt1 | contig 13367 bp, 15 predicted proteins | sample 1587561 | NCBI WGS metagenome assembly OIWL01 (sample SAMEA3888903, study PRJEB22519) | human gut metagenome | biome: human gut; feature: human-associated habitat; material: faeces | place: Denmark | collected 2010 | reverse complement strand
GCGCCGCATCCTGCTGTCGTCTCTGCCTGGCACGGCAGCGTCCAGCATCAAGATCGCTGGTGTGCAGCACGAGTTTTCTACGATTCCGGGCGTTAAGGAAGACGTTACCGAAATCGTGCTGAATGTTAAGGGCATTATTGCCAAGCTGCATTGTGATGGTCCCAAGACGGTCTACATCGAGGCCGCCGGCGAGGGCGAGGTCAAGGCTGGCGATATCCACGCAGACGGCGAGGTTGAGATCCTCAACCCGGATCTGCACATCGCTACCCTGATGAGCGACGCGCGTCTGTCCATGGAGATCACGATGACTTCCGGCCGCGGCTATGTTCCGGCTGAGAAGAACAAGCAGCATCAGACCTCCATCGGCGTCATTCCGGTGGATTCGATCTACACGCCGGTTTACAAGGTAAACTACACGGTTGAAAACACCCGTGTACGCGACCTGACCGACTATGACAAGCTGACGCTCGAGGTATGGACCGATGCAACCATCAACGCACGCGACGCGGTTTCGCTCGGTGCAAAGGTTCTGCGCGACCACCTCGATCTGTTCGTAGACCTGTCCGAGGAAATCGGCTCCAAGTCCACCGTTGTTGAAAAGGCTGAAGCGCAGCACGATAAGGTGCTTGAAATGACCATTGAGGAGCTTGACTTCTCCGTGCGTTCGTTCAACTGCCTCAAGCGCGCAGGCATCAACACGGTTGAGGACCTCATCAACACCTCCGAGGAGGACATGATGAAGGTTCGTAACCTGGGCCGCAAGTCCCTGGAAGAGGTTATCGGCAAGCTGGAGGCAATGGGTCTCCACTTGGCGAAGTCGGAAGAGTAATCTTCGGACACTGTAACTTGAACTGCTGCGGCGGTACGATTACCGCGCCGCCGCTTTACTTTAATTTGGAGGTAAACTCACATGGCTAACAATCGCAAGCTCGGCCGTGCTACGGATCACCGTATGGCTATGCTGCGTGCGCTGGTAACCTACCTGCTGGAGAACGGCAAGGTTGAGACCACGCTCGCTCGTGCCAAGGAAGTAGGCCCGCTGACTGAGAAGATGATCACCCTGGGCAAGAAGAACACCCTGGCATCCCGCCGTCAGGCTATGGCTTTCGTAACCAAGGAAGCTGTTGTTGCTAAGCTGTTCTCTGAGATCGCTCCGGAGTACGCTAACCGCAACGGTGGCTACACCCGCATCATCAAGACCGGCCCGCGTCGTGGCGACGCAGCTGAAATGGCGATCATCGAGCTGGTTAAGTAAGTTATATTTTAACTTCTGACGACTCGATCTGTTCCAAAACAGAAAAATGATCCTAAAAAGGTTATCCAGTAGCGTGCTTATTGGATAACCTTTTTCTTTTTGCCTTTTTGGAATACCTATGATACTATGTAGGTAGAACGTAAATTGTCTGATCGAAAATTGGAACGTTGAAGGAGGGCTGAAAGATGTTTGCAATGTTTGATATATTGAGTTTCATCGTCCCCATCATGTTTATTGTTGTATTTGGTATCATCATTTTTTCCATCATACAGGGGATAAGTACATGGCATAAGAACAATAATTCGCCCAGATTGACCGTACCGGCGGTGATCGTTGCAAAGCGGACAGATGTCTCGTATCACCGTCATGCCAATGCAGGCGACATGAGCGGAGCGCACGGCTTCCACACAACATCGAGCACGACCTATTATGTCACGTTTCAGGTAGAAAGCGGAGACCGGATGGAATTCCATGTTTCCAGCTTGGAATACGGTATGCTCGCAGAGGGCGACACCGGCAGACTGACCTTCCAGGGGACGCGGTATCTGTCGTTTGAGCGATAGTTTTTATTCGGCAGGGGGCTTGCGTATGCCGGAAAATATTCAAATGATCTGTCTGGTGCGGCTGATCGTTGCGGCTGTCTGCGGTCTGCTGATCGGTGTGGAGCGGCAGACACGCATGAAAGGCGCCGGTCCGCGTACACATGATAGTTTCGTTCGGTGCGGCACTGATGACGCTGGTCTCCTTGTATGGTTTTCTGCCTATCGTGGGAGCAGCCGGTGTTTCGGTTGACGTTTCTCGTGTGGCGCAAGCATTGCGGCCGGTATCGGCTTCCTTGGCGCGGGCGTGATTTTCGTGCACCGCGGCGGCGTGGCCGGTCTGACAGACGGCAAAGGCGATCTTGTGCGTCTGTACGACTGGCTGGAGCAGAGGAAAATCACCGTGCGAGAGATCGATCTCAAGCGGCAGGAAGGCAGTTCGGTAAAATCGAGCTGTACATTGCCATGCCGCGGCATTTTGATAAAGCGGATTTCTGCGGTTGCAGGAGGATATCCCGGGTGTGCAGTCGGTTGAGATATAAACGGAATAGCAAAGCCGTTCGGCAGAAATGCTGGACGGCTTTTGTGCTGGATGAATAATATGATGTTGAAAAAACAGGATTTGTTTGGTATACTGTAACAAACAAATAAAGGGAGGTCCCGCTATGAAAAAGAGAATCCCCGCAATCATCCTGATGTTTGCTCTGTTTCTGACCACATCCTATGCGGCGAACACCTATCGCAAGACGATCACCGTCACGTCCGGCGTCAATGTGGAATTCAACAACGAAGCGATCGACATGACAGACGCCAACGGTAAAGCGGTCGAGGCGTTTATCTACAACGGCACGACCTATGTGCCGATTCGTGCGGTGTCGAATGCGTTCGGCGCGGATATCGGCTATGACCGCAATACGCAGACGATTTCAGTTTATGACGATTTCACAGAAATTCTTATAGCAGCGTACAAACTGGATTGCACTATTTCTGTATGTATGACTGAACTTGAAGTATATCGTGCAGCTATAAATAATAATGCTTTTTGGACAGCTCCGGCTGAAAAGAGTAAAGAAGCACAGGCGTTTATTGACCGAGATACAGAGATGCTGAAAACACTATCAGAAGACAATGGGTGCTATCATCTTTTGAGCGAACAATTATTGCCTACTTATAATGAGTTTATTAAGTCGTATCAACAGGCAGTAAAAAGCTATGCCGTGATGTATAATCAGCGAAATTATTCTGACGAGAAGCTATGGACTCCTTTTGCCGAGAATGAGACAAGTGCTCGAGAAAATAGCGGCATGTATGCGTCTGATCTTGAAATTTTTTATGATTCGTTTAACTGGCGTACTTTTGATGCAGATATGAGTTTCTAATGATAGAAAGGTAGGAAGAGATTATGTACCTGAAAGCAACCATGCTCACCATATTAGGCTGGTTTATCGGCCTGATACTGGATGCAAACATCGACTTCGGAGACCCGATGGGCTTCCTCAGTCTGCGCATCCTGCTGCCCATCCTTGCCATGGGACTGTGCATCCTGCACGAGCTGAGACGCGGCAGCAGCCGCTAACTCGCAAAATTTGCGGCTCACACGCCTAAATTTGTGCATTTTCACGGTAAAAACGGATATTTTTATTGCAAAAACGCTTGCAATGTACGGCAATGCGTGATATACTATCAATGTAAGATGATAAGTAACCGTAAGGAGTGGCCAAGTGCCACTCCTTACGCTTTGCTCGGAGAAAATTTTTCAGTAAGGAGGGACGGCTTTGCAGGCAAAGCAGATCGTAGCCCGCGTAGAGGAACTGGTAAAGCCTTTGTGTGAACAGGCTGGTGTTTCCCTGTGGGATGTGGAGTTTGAAAAAGAGGGCGGACAGTACATGCTGACCGTCACCGTGGATCGACCGGAGGGCGTCAACATTGACCAGTGCGAGCAGGTTTCGCGCGCGCTTGATCCCATGCTGGATGAAAAGGAATTTGACGATATGCCGTCCTATACGCTGTGCGTTTCCTCGGCAGGTATGTCGCGCCGCCTCAAGCGTCCGGAGCATTTCCAGGCGTTTATGGGTCAGACCGTCGAAGTAGGCTTTTACAAGCCGATGAACGGCATGAAGCAGATCGAGGGCACACTCGCCGGCTATGACAACGGCGCCGTAACGCTGGAAGTGAACGGCGAGCAGACCGTATACGAACCCAAAGACATTGCCGCAGTTCGACTGGCGGTAGAGATATAAGAAGGAGCTGAATAGGAAAAAATGGTTAACGCAGAATTTTTTGACGCGCTGGAACAGTTGGAAAAGGAAAAAGGCATTCCGGTAGACTATATGCTCGACCGTGTAGGTCAGGCGCTGATCACCGCCTACAAGCGCGATAACGACGGCATGACCGACAATGTTTACGTTGAGCCGGACCGCGACAAGAAGACCATTCACATGTTTGTCCGCAAGACGGTTGTCAAGGCGGAGGATCTGTACGAGCCGTACGAGGAGATCACTCTCGAGGAGGCTGCCGAGTACAAGAACAATCCGATGGTAGGCGATATCATTGATATCGACATCCCGACCAAGTCCTTCGGCCGCATTGCTGCCCAGACTGCAAAGCAGGTTATCATTCAGGGCATCCGCGAGGCAGAGCGCGGCATGGTTATCTCCGAGTTCGAGAGCAAGGAGCACGAGATCCTGAACGGCGTGGTTGCCCGCATCGATCCGCGCTCCGGCACCGCCTATCTGGATGTTGTTTCCGGCGGTGAGAAGAGCGAGGCCGTTCTGGCCGCTTCCGAGCAGGTGCGCGGTGAGGTTCTGACTGAGGGTCAGCGCCTGAAGGTTTACCTTATCGAGGTTCGCCGCGGCACCCGCGGCCCGCAGGTCGTTGTTTCCCGCACCCACCCGGGTCTGGTTAAGCGTCTGTTTGAGCTGGAGGTACCGGAAATTCACTCCGGTATCGTCGAGGTCAAGTCCATCGCGCGTGAGGCAGGCAACCGCACCAAGATCGCTGTTGTTTCTCACGATGAGAACGTCGATCCGATCGGTGCATGCGTTGGTACCCGCGGTGCGCGTGTTGCCAACATCACCGGCGAGCTGAACGGCGAGAAGATCGACATCATCAAGTGGAACGAGGATATGGCACAGTTCGTTTCCGCGGCACTCGCTCCGGCTGATGTTATCAATGCCACCATGCAGGCGGACAACAAGTCCTGCCGCGTCATCGTTCCGGACGATCAGCTGTCGCTTGCTATCGGCAAGGAAGGCCAGAACGCGCGTCTGGCTGCCAAGCTGACCGGCTGCAAGATCGATATCGCTCCTGAGTCTCAGGGCGAATAAGCAAGCGGAGGTGCGGCAGAATATGGTACAGAAGAAGATTCCCATGCGGCAGTGCCTCGGCTGCCGTGAAATGTTCCCGAAGCGGGAGCTGATCCGCGTGGTGCGTTCGCCGGAAGGCGAGCTTTCGCTGGATTTCAAGGGCAAGGCACCCGGCCGCGGCGCATATCTGTGCGGCAAGCCGGAATGTCTGAAAAAGGCCCGCAAGAGCCGTGCGATCGAGCGCGCGCTTAGTGTAGAGGTGCCCGAGTCGGTTTACGACCAGCTCGAGCAGCAGATGGAACAGGAGGGTGCAAATGGCAACTGATCCAGTTCTGAGAATGCTCGGTCTGGCACGCCGTGCCGGCAAGCTGGCTTACGGCGACGAGCTGGTGCGCGAGGCGTGCTTCGACCACAAGACCCGCTGTGTGTTCATTGCGGGTGACGCAGGCGCAAATGCAGCGAAAAAAGCCGCATTTTACGCCGATAAGGCCAATGTGCCGTGCGTAACGCTGCCGCACGGCAAGCTGGAACTCGGCAGCGCGATCGGCAAGGCAGGCTGCGCGATGTGCGCGGTAGCGGACATCGGCATGGCGGCAGCAGCCGTAAATAAGCTGGCGGAGCAGGATCCTGCATACGCCGAAGTGGCGCAGCAGCTTAGCGAAAAGAACGTAAAGATCCAGTCCCGCAGGGGCGTCAAAAAGCATAAGGATAAGGCGGAAAAGACAGAGGAAGCGCCGGTCAAGACCGAAAAATCGGCAGAGGAGAAGCTGAAGCGCACCTACCGTAAGCCGTCCGGCGAGAAGCGTCCGTTCCGCAAGGAAGGCGACCGTTCGTATCGCAAGAACGACGGCGAGAAGCGCCCGTTCCGCAAGGACGGCGAATCCCGTCCGTATCGCAAGAACGACGGCGAGAAGCGCCCGTACCGTAAGGAAGGCGACCGTCCGTATCGCAAGAACGATGGCGAGAAGCGTCCGTACCGTAAGGAAGGCGACCACCCGTATCGCAAGAACGACGGCGATAAGCGTCCGTTCCGCAAGGACGGCGAACGCCGCCCGTACCATAAAAGCGGTGCCGGCAAGCCGAGCTTCAACAGCGGCAAGCGCAGCTTCCGCAATAAAACGTAATTTCCCGCGCCGCAGCGCGCATTCCAATAGCAAAGCATAGCTTTGCATCAAATGTGCGAGCTTTGCCCGTGCATTTGATACCAGAGCGGAGAAAAGTCTCGACACAGGAGGAACTTTTCGCAGCTTTGGACGTATTCGAACATTGTTCGGTACGTCCTCTCTCGTTCAAAACCGTGGTTTTGAACGAAGTGTGTAAGGAGGTTATTGCCCATGGCATTAGACAATAAATATCGGGTACACGAGGTCGCAAAGGACTTCGGCGTATCCACCAAGGAGATCACTGAAATTCTGACGAAGTATCGCTCTGCACCGAAGAATCACATGCAGGCGCTTGACGATACCGACCTGTCGGTCATTTTCGAGTATCTCACCCAGCATAATCAAGTAAGTGACATGGAAGGTACGCTGAACGCACAGGGTGCATCCCGCAAGAAGCCGGAGCAGTCCAAGGCGGAAACCAAACAGCAGACCGAGTCCAAGAGAGAGGAGCCTATCGTGCAGCAGCAGCCGACACAGAGCAAGGTAAAGCAGGTTCACCGCATTGATACCCGCGGCACCGGCGACGTAAACCTTGCAAAATATGATGATCATGTAGATAAGCTGGTTGACGCAAAGGCCGAGCGAATGGAGTCCAAGGGCAGCAAGAAGCAGAAGCTGACCAAGAAGTCCGACCAGCGCTCCAAGCCGTTCGGCAACAAGCGCCGTCAGGAGGAGCAGGAGAAGATGCGCCGCCTGCAGCGTCAGCAGCAGATGGCAGCACTTAAGAAGATTCCGGTAAAGGTAATGATTCCGGAGGAGATTTCCGTCGGTGAGCTGGCTTCCCGTATGAAGCGCACCGCAGCGGATGTTATCAAGGGTCTCATCAAGCTGGGCGTTATGGCGTCCATCTCCGAGGTGATCGACTACGATACCGCAGCCATCGTTGCAGAGGAAATGGGCTGCAAGGTTGAGAAGGAAGTACACGTTACCATCGAGGAGCAGCTGTTCGATGAGCACGAGGACAAGGAAGAAGAGCTGCAGCCGCGCGATCCGGTCGTTGTTGTTATGGGTCACGTTGACCACGGCAAGACCTCTCTGCTCGACGCGATCCGCAAGACCAAGGTCATCGAGGGCGAGGCCGGCGGCATTACCCAGCACATCGGCGCATACCGCGTTAAGATTGGCGGCAAGCCGATCACCTTCCTCGATACCCCGGGTCACGCTGCGTTTACCTCCATGCGTGCACGCGGTGCGCAGGTAACCGATATCGCTATTCTGGTCGTAGCAGCCGATGACGGCGTTATGCCGCAGACCATCGAGGCGATCAACCACGCCAAGGCAGCAAACGTGCCGATCATCGTTGCCGTAAATAAGATCGACAAGCAGGGTGCAAACCCGGATCGTGTGCTCCAGCAGCTCACCGAGTACGAGCTGGTACCGGAGGAATGGGGCGGTCAGACCATCGTCTGCAACATCTCCGCAAAGTTCGGTCAGGGCATTGACAACCTGCTCGAAATGGTACTGCTGACCGCTGAAATGGCTGACCTCAAGGCAAACCCGAACCGCAAGGCGCACGGTACCGTCATCGAGGCAAAGCTGGATAAGGGCCGCGGTCCGGTTGCAACCCTTCTGGTACAGAACGGCACCCTGCATGCAGGCGATACCGTTATCGCGGGCACCTCTGTCGGCCGCGTTCGCGCAATGACCAACGACGACGGCAAGAAGATTGAGTCCGCAGGCCCGTCCGTTCCGGTCGAGATCATCGGTCTGGCTGAGGTTCCGGGTGCAGGCGACATCTTTGACGCCGTAGACGACGAGAAGATGGCTCGTGAGCTGGTTGAGCAGCGCAAGGACAAGGAGAAGGAAGAGCGCAACAAGCTGTTCCACAAGGTAACACTCGATAACCTGTTCGATTCCATCCAGCAGGGCGAGATGAAGGAGCTGAATATCATCGTCAAGGCAGACGTTCAGGGCTCTGTCGAGGCGGTTCGTTCCTCTCTCGAGAAGCTGACCAACGACGAGGTTCGCGTGCGCGTTATCCACGGTGCCGTTGGCGCCATCAACGAGTCCGACGTTATGCTGGCTGCTGCTTCCGGCGCGATCATTGTTGGCTTTAACGTTCGTCCGGACCGCACCGCTACCGACTCCGCTGCACAGCAGGGCGTTGATATGCGTATGTACCGCGTTATTTATGATGCCATCGAGGAGATGGAGCAGGCCATGAAGGGCATGCTCGAGCCGAAGTTCAAGGAAGTTGTTCTCGGCCACGCAGAGGTTCGTCAGGTGTTCAAGATCACCGGCGCAGGCGCGGTTGCAGGCTGCTATGTACAGGACGGCAAGATTCAGCGTAACGCTGAGGTTCGCGTAGTCCGTGACGGCATCGTATTCCACGAGGGCCACCTGAATACCCTCAAGCGCTTCAAGGACGATGTGAAGGAAGTTGCAACCTCTTATGAGTGCGGCATGAGCATCGAGAACTACAATGATATCAAGGAAGGCGATATCATTGAGTGCTTTGTTATGGAAGAAGTGAAGCGGTAAAACCGCTTCTTCTAAGGGGGACGCTGTCCCCCTTAGATACCAAATTGGTTCCCAAGGAAACCAATTTGGATAACCCCCTCTCGTCCGCACGGCGGACGAGGCCGCGCCGCTGCGGCACGGGCAGTGGTATAAACATCGGGCAAAGCTCGATGTTTATAGGGAATTGAATTACGCACTGCGGTGCGTGTGAAAATGCTTATCGCATTTTCTGTACAAGCAGATTTTAATCAATCCTCAAAGGAGGAAAGTTATGTCTACTCGAATTGATCGTATTTCCGAAGAAGTGATGAAGGCTCTGGCGGAGGCGATGCGCTCTGTCAAGGACCCGCGTGTGCAGGAGGCTATGGTTTCTGTGGTACACTGCGATGTTACCAACGATCTGCGTTATGCGAAGTGCTATATTTCCGTACTCGGCAGTGAGCAGCAGACCAGGGACGTGATGAAGGGCCTGAAGTCCGCTGCAGGCTGGCTGCGCCGCGAGGTTGGCCACAAGGTACAGCTGCGCTACGCGCCGGAGCTGGTATTTGAGCTGGATCAGTCCATCACCCACGGTGCACACATCTCCGAGGTGCTGCACGAGCTGAAAAATGAAGGCAAGCTGGGAGAGGAGGACGCAGAATGATCGTTGACGTTGCTGGCGCTGCTGCTGCGCTGCAGGCAGCGGACGACATTCTCATCCTGACTCACCGCAGACCGGACGGCGACACGGCAGGCTGTGCCGGTGCGCTCTGCCGCGGTCTGCAGCAGATTGGCAAGCGCGCATATATTCTGGAAAATCCGGAGATTACCAGGCGTTATGCGCCGCTGATCGTGCCGTATTATCCGCCGGAGGATTTCGTTCCGGCGTATGTGGTTTCGACCGATATCGCTGAGGAGAAGCTGTTTCCGGACACGGCCGAGCCGTATAAGGGCAAGGTCGATTTGGTCATTGACCATCACGGCTCGAACGATGGCTTCGGCAAAAAAAACCTCATCCGGCCGGATGCAGGCGGCTGTGCCGAGGTGCTGTACGATGTGCTGACCGCGCTCGGCGTTAAGTTCACAGCCGATATTGCAGAGTGCATTTATATCGGTGTTTCGACCGATACGGGCTGCTTTAAGTTCTCGAATACGACCGCGCATTCGCATGCGGTAGCGGCGGCCTGCCTGACTGCCGGTATCGACGGCGGTGAGATCAACCGCGTGCTGTTTGAGACCAAATCGCGTCCGCGTTTTGAGATGGAGCGCATTGTATTTGATACGATGGAGTTCCACGAGAACGGCGCGATCGCGGTTGCCGTGCTCTGGCGCAGGGATATCGATCATGCAGGCGCGGATATGGACGATCTGGACTCGATTGCATCGCTCACGCGCCAGATTGAGGGCGTACAGATCGGCATCACGCTGACCGAGAAGCCGGACGGCACGGTTCGCGTTTCCGTCCGCACCACCAAGGAGATGGATGCGGCCGCTATCTGCAAGAAGGTCGGCGGCGGCGGTCATGTCCGTGCGGCAGGTGCGAGCTTCACCTGCGGCATGGCGGAGGCCAAGGCTGCTATGCTGAAGGCGGCAGAGGAGCAGTTTCATGCAGCAAAGTGACCTGAACGGCATTCTGCTGATGAACAAGCCGCAGGGCTTTACCTCGCACGATGTGGTTGCCAAGCTGCGCGGTATTCTGCACACGCGCAGGATCGGTCACGGCGGCACACTCGACCCGATGGCGACCGGTGTTCTGCCGGTATTCGTCGGCGGTGCGACCAAGGCGGCAGATTTTGCCGCAGCGCAGGATAAGGAATACGTTGCCGGGTTCACGCTCGGCTACTGCACGGATACGCAGGATGTCACCGGCGAAATGCTCCGGACCAGCGAACGCTATGCCGCGGAATACGCGGTAAAGCAGATGGTGCGGCGCTTTATCGGTCCGCAGCAGCAGGTGCCGCCCATGTACTCGGCGGTAAAGGTGAACGGCCAGAAGCTGTACGACCTCGCCCGTAAGGGCAGGGAAGTGGAGCGTCCGGCGCGCGATATCATTGTGCACGAAATGGAGCTGCTGGACTTCGACGAGAATGCCCAGAAGGGCACGCTGCGGTGCAAGGTCAGCAAGGGCACCTATGTCCGCACACTGGTGAACGACCTCGGTGAAAAGCTGGGCACGCTGGCCGTGCTGCACAGTCTGGAGCGCACCCGTTCGGGCGCGTATGAGCTGGCGCAGTGCCATACCTTTGCCGAGTGTGAGCAGGCAATGGCAGAGGGCACCATGCAGCAGCTTCTGCTGCCGACCGACAGCCTGTTTACCGATAGACCCGCCGTTTCGCTCACCGACGAGGGCGCGGAGCGCATTGCGAGAGGCGCAGTCGTATTTCCGCGCCAGACCGACAGCCTGCCGGAAACCGCAGATACCATCTGCCGTGTGTACCATCAGGATAAATTCCTCATGCTCGGTCAGGTGAGAGAGCTGGATAAGGGCGGTTTGGGTCTGTTTGTATACAAAAACTTCCGATAAGTTTTTGCATACAAACAGAAATGGAGAATTGAAAATGGAAAATGGATAATGAAGGTATCGCGCCTTGCGCGATGATTTAATAAGCGCGAAGCGCCGCATTCATTCTCAATTCTCAATTTTCAATTATCAATTTTTTCAGGGGGATTCCCTTATGATAGAAGTTACAAAGCCGCGTGCCATCGCGCTCGGCTACTTTGACGGCGTGCATCTGGGCCATCGGGCGCTCATGCAGCGTGCGGTCGAGCGTGCCAAGCAAATCGGCGGCACGAGTGCGGTTTTCACGTTTGATGTGCATCCGGATTCGGTTGTCATGGGCCGTCAGGTGCCGCTGCTGACCGCAAATGCATATCGCACCGAGGAGATCAAAAAGCTCGGCGGTGTGGACGAGGTTATTTTCGGCCACTTTGACCATGAAATGCAGCACATGGACTGGCGCGATTTTATCCACAAGCTGCTCATCGGTCGCTTCAATGCGGGCTGGATTATCTCGGGACGCAATAACCGTTTCGGCTATAAGGGGCAGGGCAACGCAGAAGGCATGGCTATCGAGTGCGAAAAGGCCGGCATCGGCTATGACTGCATCGAGGATGTCAAGATTGACGGCATTGTGGTGTCCTCCACCTATATTCGTCAGCTGATTTCGCAGGGCGATATGGAAGGTGCGGCTAAGTTTCTCGGTCATCCGTATACGGTTTCCGGTATTGTGGAGCACGGACGGCGTGTCGGCACAAGCGTGCTGCAGGTGCCAACGGTCAATCTGCATCTGCCGACCGAAATGGCGCTGCCGCCGTATGGCGTGTACGCAACCCGCGTTCTGGTGGACGGACAGAGCTATATCGCAGCGACCAATATCGGTGTAAAGCCGACATTTTTAGACGGCGGTGCACCGACCATCGAGCCGCATCTGCTCGATTTTGCGGGCGATCTGTACGGCAAGATGATCCATGTGGAGCTGCATAAGTTCCTGCGTCCGGAAATGCAGTTTGAATCGGTGGAGGCGCTCAAGACCGCCATCGAGGAAAATGTGCAGCAGACCAGAGAATTTTTCAAAGAGAAATAAGAAAAGGCGGTATCGCTGCATAGCGGTACCGCCTTTCTGTATCTCAGGGAACAATTTGGTTGACAATCAAGGGATCGTTCGGTATCATCAAGGTACAAGAATAAGGATAGAGAATCGGGAGGGAGACAATATGAAGAAATCGGTCAAATGTGCAGTGACAGCGGCGCTGCTCCTTCTGCTTTGTGCGGTTGGGATCTATGGCATATTCTTTGCACCACGGAAGATCGGCTGTGCGGTCGATGATTCGTTTTCGTGGAAGGCGTACGGCTATACGCCGGTGACGAGCAAAACGATTTATAACTATGCGTTCCCGTCCGAAGAAATTACACTTTCTGCGGAAAATCGGGAGACGATCGTGCAGCTGCTTGCAGACAGTCAGGGCAAGCGGCGCTTTCCGGGCAGATGGACACCGTACGGCACGAATACCAGGATTCCGTGCGTCGTTGCAGTGCAAATAGACAGCGCGGAAGCAGATTATATGCTCTTTCTGTGCAGGAATGATTCGGAAGAGTTGCTGCTGCTGAAAACAGAACTACATGGCAAGGACAGATGGTATACGCTGGAGAGTCCAGCGCTTGCGGCGGCTCTGAATACCCTGTATCCGTATGATACCACAGGCAGCACTGTAACGCATACTGTCGGAACAAACTAAAAAAGCTGCGGTTAAACCGCAGCTTTCAGTCTGTCGATAAAGTCAATCTATCGTTTTTACTTTTCGTGCGGCAGCACGCATAAAATAGAATTTGCACAGCAAATTCATAATTCCCGGGGGCGTGTACCTCGGGAATTATACAAGGGACGAAAAATTGTGCCCGTAGGGCGCGGCTTTTCATCAAGATTCGATTGAAAGCGTGGTTTCAATCGAGAGGCTGCTCGAAAAACGGAGTTTTTCGACAGCCTCAAACCACCCTGCGAAAGCAGGGTGGCTTCGTTATATCCTGGAATAATAAATTGCAGTAACCGTGCCGTCCTCGATGGAGGGATAGCAATGCCGGTAGGTACTGCCGGTGCTTGTCGGCGCATTCAGCTGATGGTACGGCTGGCTGACATCGATAGCTACGCAATCGGCGGCCGCCGGAATG
>OIWL01002820.1_pt1 | contig 13369 bp, 12 predicted proteins | sample 1587561 | NCBI WGS metagenome assembly OIWL01 (sample SAMEA3888903, study PRJEB22519) | human gut metagenome | biome: human gut; feature: human-associated habitat; material: faeces | place: Denmark | collected 2010 | reverse complement strand
ATGGACCAAAGGGCGTAGGCTTTCTCTATATTAACGAAAAAGTAAGAGTACAGCCGCAGATCCTTGGCGGCGGACAGCAGAACGGTATGCGTTCCGGAACAGACAATGTGCCGGGGATCGCAGGCCTTGGCGTTGCCGCAGATATGGTATACACAGATTTTGATAAAAAAATACAGCACCTTTATGACCTGAAAGAACGGATGGCAGAGGGACTTTCAAAGCTTGGAGACATCACCATCAACGGAATGCCTTTAAGAGAAGGGGCACCGCACATCATGAGTGTGACTTTCCACGGGGTCCGAAGCGAAGTCCTGCTCCATACACTGGAAGAATTCGGAGTATATATTTCCGCAGGAAGTGCATGCTCCAGTCATAAGAGAAAACCAAGAGCAACACTGACAGCTATGGGACTTTCAAGAGCAGATGTGGAGAGTACCGTCCGCATCAGTTTCTGTGAGGAGAATACTTTCGAAGAAGTAGATTACTGCCTGGAAGCCCTGGGAAAAACCATCCCGATGTTACGCAGGTATGCACGTCGATAGAGAACACACAAGAAAGGAATTTTTATGTTAGTACATGCATTTTTGATCAAATATGCGGAAATCGCCCTGAAGGGAAAAAACCGCTACCGTTTTGAAGATGCTCTCGTACATCAGATGGAGATTGCGCTCTCCAAGATCGAGGGAGATTTTGAAGTAAAAAAAGAGCAGGGAAGAGTCTATGTATTCTGCCCGGAGAATTATGATTACGATGAGGCTGTAGACGCACTGCAGCACGTATTCGGTATCGTAGGTATCTGCCCGGTTATGATCTACGAAGAGCAGGGCTTTGAGAAACTTGCCGAAGACGTAGTAAGCTATATGAAACAGTGGCATCCGGACTTTAACGGAACCTTTAAGGTTTGGACACGCCGTGCAAAGAAATCCTATCCGATTTGCTCCATGGAAGTTAGCGCAGAGCTTGGCGGACGTATCCTGGATGCGTTCCCGGAGGCAAGTGTAGACGTTCATCATCCGGAATTGGATCTTTCTGTGGAGATCCGTGACAAGATCTATGTATATTCCCAGACCATTCCGGGCGCAGGCGGAATGCCTATCGGAACAAACGGAAAAGCCATGCTGCTTCTTTCTGGCGGAATCGACAGCCCGGTTGCCGGTTACATGATCGCAAAACGTGGCGTTAAGATCGATGCGGTATATTTCCATGCACCGCCTTACACCAGCGAGCGTGCAAAACAGAAGGTCGTGGATCTTGCCCGCCTGGTAGCCAAATACAGCGGACCGATCCGTCTCCATGTAGTTAATTTTACAGATATCCAGCTTTATATTTACGACCAGTGCCCACATGATGAGCTTACCATCATTATGAGAAGATACATGATGCGTATTGCCGAGCATTTTGCAAAAAAAGACCGCTGTCTCGGATTGATCACAGGTGAGAGTATCGGTCAGGTCGCAAGCCAGACATTACAGAGTCTTGCTTCCACAAACGAGGTCTGCACACTTCCGGTATATCGTCCGGTGATCGGTTTTGATAAAGAGGAGATTGTTCGGATTTCCAGAAAGATCGATACTTTTGAGACATCCATTCAGCCGTTTGAGGACTGCTGTACCATCTTTGTTGCAAAACATCCGGTAACCAAGCCGAATCTTAAGGTGATCCGCTGTTCCGAGCAGAAACTTTCTGAGAAGATCGATGAGCTGATGGAGACTGCTCTGAATACCACAGAGATCATTGAAATTCAGTGATTGTTTTTCTGTAAGAAAAAACAATCAGGGAACCCCGCTTTGGAGGTTCCCTGGGATTATCAAACGGTATCAGAAAAAGGGAGATCATTGAGATCAGAAAAATTCTGAAAACATGAAAAAAGAGGAACTGTATCCAATACAGTTCCTCTCAAATATACATCATAGATTAGTCGATTGTATATTTGGAAATAATCTGCATTACGTTATCCAGAGCAGCGCCGTCTGCGTGGATGTTGAGGTCGATCGGCTTGGAAAGATCCAGGCTGAAGATACCCATGATGGATTTTGCATCGATCACATATCTTCCGGATACTAAATCAAAATCGCAGTCGAATTTGCTGATCTCGTTTACGAATGCCTTCACCTTATCGATGGAGTTCAGTGAGATTTTAGCTGTTTTCATTATAATAACCTCCCTTGATAGATTTTTGTATTTACAGCTTTCATCTTACCTGTCGGCCCCAGAAAAGTCAAGGTAAAAAGAGATAAAAATTGTTTTAATAATTAGTTAAAGTGTAAAAAAAGTGAGGAAAAATGGGAAATAGAGTTGCATTACACAACCTGGGCTGCAAAGTAAATGCCTATGAAATTGAGGCCATGCAGCAGCTTCTGGGACAGGCGGGATACGAGATCGTTCCCTTTGAGCCAGGTGCTGATGTTTATGTGATCAATACCTGTACGGTAACCAATATTGCAGACCGTAAATCCCGCCAGATGCTCCACAAAGCGAAGAAGATGAACCCGGATGCCGTAGTGGTAGCCACCGGATGCTACGTGCAGACCGATGAGGGCAAGCTGGAAAAGGATGAGGCGGTAGACCTGGTGCTTGGAAACAACCAGAAAAAAAACATTGTGGAGGTTCTTTCTGAATATGAGGAAGAACACCAGCGCCAGTCTCATATTATCAAGATCAACCAGACCAGGGAATACGAGGAACTGGAGATCAGCCGCACGGCAGAGCATGTGCGTGCCTACATCAAGGTTCAGGACGGCTGCAACCAGTTCTGCAGCTACTGCATCATCCCGTATACGAGAGGCCGCGTCAGAAGCCGCCGGCCGGAGGACGTGGAGGAGGAAGTAAAGATCCTGGCGGAGGAAGGTTACAAGGAAATTGTCCTCACAGGCATCCATCTGACTTCCTACGGCATCGACTTCAAGGATGAGGGGATCGACTTTCTGACACTGATCAAACGGCTGCATGCGATCGATGGGATCGAGCGGATCCGCTTCGGCTCCCTGGAACCGCGTGTGATCACGGAAACGTTCGCGGAGGAGCTTTCAAAGCTTCCGAAGATCTGCCCGCATTTCCACCTCTCTTTACAGAGCGGATGCGATGACACCTTAAAGCGCATGAACCGCCATTACACCTGTGAGGAGTACGCGGAGCGCTGCGCGATCCTCAGAAAATATTTTGAGAATCCGGCGATCACGACGGACGTCATCGTGGGATTCCCGGGTGAGACGGATGCGGATTTTGAGACGACAAGGGAATTCCTTGAGAAGGTCCACTTCTATGAGATGCATGTGTTCCCGTACTCCAGACGTGCCGGAACCCGCGCGGACCGGATGCCTGACCAGGTGCCGGAGCCAGTGAAGAAAGAGCGCAGCGCCATTCTCTTAAAACTCGAGAAGAAGATGTCCGGGGAGTACAGAAGCTCCTTTGTCGGAACAGAACAGGAGATCCTTCTGGAGGAACCGGCGACTATCAATGACGAGGTCTACATGACCGGATATACAAAGGAATATGTGAAGGCGGCGATCCGTCTCGACGGACGTGATCCGAAAACACTGAAAAATACGTTCGTTTCGGGCATTCTTGGAGATTTCCTGACAGAGGAGATTCTGCTTCTGAAGGAAAAATAAGTATTTTAGGTCCCAAAATGCCGTAAAATAGTGTTGAAAATCTCGGTTTTGCTGGCTGAAAATAAAAAACAGCGTTAAAATGGGCGAGTAAGTTTTATATTGCACAAAATATGAAAGTAGAGTAGAATAAGGATAGCAACAAAAAGGGCGGCTTTGCGCAAAAAGTGCGGGACAGCCGCCGAAGGACGTGAGGATATTTATGGGCGATATCAGTAATACACAATATTTTAAAGCGGTACAGGAAGATAAGAAGCTTGAGGTCGGCGAGGTCCTTCGTGAAGTCTACGAAGCACTGACCGAAAAAGGGTATAACCCGATCAACCAGATCGTCGGCTATATCATGTCCGGCGATCCGACCTATATTACGAGCTATAAGAGCGCGCGAAGCCTTATCATGAAAGTAGAACGTGACGAGATCCTGGAAGAGCTGATGGAGAACTATATCGAGACGAGACTCCGCTAGTCTTTCCGCAAAGGATGAGATGTCAGGTACTGAACAGATACGACGCCAGAACAAACAGCCGGGAAGGAACATATCCGGCTGGTTTTGGTATGAGGAAAAATAACAGAGGACAGAGTTTATGAGAATACTCGGACTGGATTTCGGTTCAAAGACTGTGGGAGTCGCGGTCAGTGACGGACTTCTTCTGACAGCCCAGGGCGTGGAGACGATCGAGCGCAAGGATGAGAACAAACTGCGCAAGACGTGTGCCCGGATCGAGGAGCTGATCAGGGAGTATGAGATCACGGAGATCGTTCTGGGACTCCCGAAAAATATGAACAATACAGAGGGCGAGCGCGTTGAGAAAACGAAAGCCTTCGGAGAAATGTTAGAGCGCCGTACCGGACTTCCGGTGCATTACTGGGATGAGCGTCTCACGACCGTTGCTGCGGAACAGATCCTGATGGAGAGTGGAGTGCGCCGCGAGAACAGAAAAGCGGTGATCGATAAAGTTGCCGCGGGCCTGATCTTACAGGGATATCTGGACTGCTTAAAGACGAAATAAGATCGTCAGGAAGACTGAGAACGAAACGTGTAACTACGAAAACAGGAAACACTCGGCAGGTGGCCCGGCTGTGGGCTGCAGCAAACAGGAGAATATGTATGGAAGAGAGAAAAATCACACTGGTCGACGATGACCAGACACTCGAATTTTACGTTGTGGAAGAGACAAAATTAAACGGAGCGAACTATCTTCTCGTCACAGATGCGGAAGATGACGATGAGGAAGGTGACTGCTATATCTTAAAGGATATGTCCGGCGCTGAGGAGGCGGATGCCCTCTATGAGTTCGTGGAAGATGAGGACGAGCTGGAAGGACTCATGAAGATCTTCGCAGAGCTTCTTGACGACGTGGATCTGGAAAAACAGTAAAATAAGACAATGCGCGCCCACAACGGGCGTTTGACCCGGTCTTATCTGACGGAGATAAGACTGAGTAAATTTTTGCGGGATAGATGTTGGGAGACGAGAAAATGAACGATGAGACAGTAAAAGGACTGCTTCGCAAGGCAGGATTAAAAGTGACAAATCAGCGTATGATCGTGCTGGATATTATTGCGTCGCACCCGGCGGAACATCTGACCGCGGAAGAAATCTATGATCTGGCGAAAGTAAACAGCCCGGAGATCGGACTGGCTACGATATACAGGACTGTCCAGGTCCTTTTAGATCTGCATGTAATCGACAAAGTCACATTTGATGACGGTTTTACCCGGTATGAGCTGAACGGTGAAGAAAGCGCATCGGGACACCGCCATCACCACGCCATCTGCACAGGCTGCGGAAAGGTGTATTCCCTGGAATCGGACCTTTTAGACAGCCTGGAGGCGGAAGTGATGGAGAAACTGGGCTTTCTCGTGATGAACCACGAGGTAAAGCTCTACGGACTTTGCAGTGAGTGCAGGAAAAATGAAGAAAAAAAGAAAGAGGTTATGAATCGTGAAGAACGTGAAAAATGATACAGAAAACTGTAAAGTCAAAATTATCCCTCTCGGGGGACTGGAACAGATCGGAATGAACATGACAGCCATCGAGTACGGCGACAGCATTATCGTGATGGACTGCGGACTCGCATTTCCGAGCGACGATATGCTTGGAATCGACCTTGTCATTCCGGATGTAACCTACTTAAAAGATAACTATGAGAAGGTAAAAGGATTTGTCATCACCCACGGCCATGAGGACCATATCGGTGCGCTTCCGTACGTGTTAAAAATGGTGAACGCGCCGGTCTATGCGACCAAGCTGACTATGGGACTGATCGACCATAAACTCGAAGAGAACAACATGCTGCGCAGCGTAAAGCGCAAGGTTGTAAAACACGGACAGTCCATCAATCTCGGCTGCTTCCGCGTGGAATTTATCAAGATGAACCACTCGATCGAGGACGCGGCTGCTCTTGCTGTATTTACACCGGCGGGAATCATCTTAAATACCGGTGACTTCAAGATCGACTACACGCCGGTGTTCGGTGACGTGACCGATCTCCAGAGACTTGCGGAGCTCGGAAAGAAAGGCGTGCTCGCACTTTTATGTGATTCCACGAACGCGATCCGTCCTGGCTTTACGATGTCCGAGAAGACGGTCGGAAAGACGTTCGATGCGATCTTCGCTGAGCACCAGCAGAACAGGATCATCGTTGCGACATTCGCTTCCAACGTGGACCGCGTGCAGCAGGTCATCAACTCCGCCTGCAAGTACGGAAGAAAAGTCGTTGTGGAAGGCCGCAGCATGGTCAATGTCATCGGAACCGCACAGGAACTCGGATATATCAACATCCCGGACGGAACCCTGATCGATATCGAGCAGTTAAAGAACTATAAGGAGGAGGATACCGTCCTCATCACGACAGGAAGCCAGGGTGAGTCCATGGCGGCTCTCTCCAGAATGGCGTCCTCCATGCACAGAAAAGTATCCATTACCCCGCGCGATGTTGTCGTTTTAAGTTCTACCCCGATCCCGGGAAATGAGAAAGCCGTATCGAGAGTTATCAACGAACTCTCCATGAAGGGCGCGACCGTAATTTCCCAGGATACCCATGTATCCGGGCATGCATGCCAGGAGGAGATCAAACTCGTTTATTCTCTGGTACGTCCGAAATATGCGATCCCGATCCACGGTGAGTACCGCCACAGAATGGCACAGAAGGAGCTTGCGATTTCTCTCGGCATCCCGAAGGAGAACGTTGTGATGCTCCACACAGGAGATGTGCTCGAGATCGGTGAGAGCGGCGCAGATGTGATCGATCATGTACAGGCCGGCGGCGTTCTCGTTGACGGACTCGGTGTCGGCGATGTCGGAAATATTGTTCTCCGTGACCGCCAGAACCTTGCCCAGAACGGTATCATTATCGTTGTCCTGACACTTGAGAAACACTCCAATCTCCTGCTCTCTGGACCGGATATCGTGTCCCGCGGATTTGTCTACGTGCGTGAGTCTGAGGATCTGATGGAGGAGGCACAGGCGATCGTGGATCAGGCTGTTGCAGACTGCTTAGAGCGCCACGTATCCGACTGGGGCAAGATCAAGAACATTATCCGCGACAGCTTAAGCGACTTCTTATGGAAGCGCATCAAGAGAAACCCGATGATCCTTCCAATCATCATGGAAGTTTAAATGAACCCAGTTAGCCGTGCACTGAGTTGGGCTGAAAATTGTGTTGCAAGCTTGCTTGCATAAGCAATTTTTGGCACAGCTCAGTATAGGGAGAACGCCCCCGGCTTCTTGTTTTCATGCACATGAAAACAAGAAGATACACGGCGGAGCTACCTGCAAGGGGAATGATATGAGCAAGATAACACGAGAAATCAACAAGATCAGCCTGTTTGTCATCAGCACATCCGGACGGATCATCCTGTATGGACTTGCTGCCATCCTGATCGTCACCGGGGCGAGAAGTGCCTACTCCTTTGGCCACGGGATCTTCTATGCGCCGGCGATGGAGGCGGAGCCGGGAACAGAGAAGAGCGTGAAGCTCACCGGAAACGAGTCGGTGGAAGAGGTCGGAAAGATCTTAAAGAAAGCCGGCCTGATCCGTGATCCGCGTACCTTTACGATCCAGGCAAAATGCTATGGATACGAGGTGAAGGCCGGAACCTATGAGTTAAATACATCGAAGGACTCCAAAGAGCTGATCGATATTTTAAAGGAAAGTCCGGAAGATGCTGCGAAGGAAGATACGAAATCATGATCACGGAAAACAGACTTACGGCTTATATAAATTCCCTGGATCAGGGGGATGGGGAGCTCATTGAACAGATCGCGGAGACTGCGGTAAAAAACAGAGTTCCGATCATCCGCAGGGAGACAGCATCGCTCTTAAAGACGATGGTGACGCTGGTGGCTCCGAACAGGATCCTTGAAGTTGGAACTGCGGTCGGATACTCGGCACTTTTGATGGCATCGGTGATGCCAAAAGAGTGCCGGATCACGACCATTGAAAAATATGAAAAGAGGATCCCGGAGGCGAAGGAAAATTTCCGCCTCGCAGGGATGGAAGAAAAGATCACGCTGCTGGAGGGCGACGCCGGGGAGATCCTCGCGGGGCTTTCCGGCTCCTTTGATTTTATCTTCATGGACGCGGCAAAGGGGCAGTATATCAACTGGCTGCCGGATATCCTGCGCCTGCTGAGAGACGGCGGACTCTTAATGTCTGACAATGTCCTGCAGGACGGGACGATCATGGAATCCCGCTATGCGGTGGAGCGTCGGGACCGCACGATCCATGAGAGAATGAGAGAGTATTTGTATACATTGAAACATATGGATGAATTTGAGACTTCGATCCTGCCGGTGGGCGATGGGGTCGCGCTCAGTGTAAAAAACAGGTCAGGAAAGGATTAGTTATGAGAAAAACGGAACTTCTGATTCCGGCAGGAAGCCTTGATGTCTTAAAGACGGCCGTGATCTACGGCGCCGATGCCGTATATCTCGGCGGTGAGGCATTCGGACTCCGCGCCAAAGCAAAAAACTTTACGAACGAAGAGATCATGGAAGGGATCAAATTTGCCCATGACCACGGCGTAAAGGTATATATCACGGCGAATATCCTCGCACACAACGATGACCTCCCGGGCGTGGAGGCATATTTTGAGGAATTAAAGACGATCCGTCCGGACGCGCTGATCATCTCGGATCCGGGTGTCTTTACGATCGCAAAGAGAGTTCTCCCGGATATGGAGATCCATATCAGCACACAGGCGAACAATACAAACTATGGAACTTACCTTTTCTGGCATGAACTCGGCGCAAAACGCGTCGTCTCCGCCAGAGAGTTATCTTTAAAGGAGATCAAAGAGATCCGCGCGCACATCCCGGAGGACATGGAGATCGAGAGCTTTATCCACGGCGCCATGTGCATCTCCTATTCCGGAAGATGTCTGCTCAGCAACTTCTTTACGGGGCGCGACGCGAACCAGGGTGCCTGTACCCATCCGTGCCGCTGGAAATATTCCGTTGTCGAGGAGACAAGACCGGGCGAGTACATGCCGGTCTATGAGAATGAGCGCGGAACTTATATCTTCAACTCCAAGGATCTCTGCATGATCGAACATGTGCCGGAGATGATCGATGCGGGGATCGACAGCTTTAAGATCGAGGGACGCATGAAGACGGCCCTCTACGTGGCGACTGTCGCGAGAACCTATCGCAAAGCGATCGATGATTATCTGGAGGACCCGGAAAAATATAAGGCGAACATGGAGTGGTACAAGGAAGAAATCGGAAAGTGTACGTATCGTGAGTTTACCACAGGCTTCTACTTCGGAAAACCGACTTCCGAGACCCAGATCTATGACAGCAATACTTACGTGAAGAACTATATCTACCTCGGAACCGTGGAAGAGCGGGATGCGAGAGGATTCGCGAAGATCGAGCAGAAGAATAAATTCTCTGTCGGCGAGACGATCGAGATCATGAAGCCGGATGGAAGAAATATTTCCGCGCTTGTCCGCGGCATCTACACAGAGGAAGGCGAGAGTCAGGAGAGCGCACCGCATCCGAAACAGATCCTTTATATCGATCTGGACGGGGAAGTGGAGCAGTACGATATTCTCCGCAAGAAAGAGGCGGAGTAAGATCCGGATCCGGAAAGAAGACAAAGCTGAATGGCTGCGTGCAGGATTTAGAAAGGAGGCATGATCGTGACAGTAATTTTTGGCATCCTGGGAATATTGTGTCTCATTTATTATGGTGTGATCGTGATCTACTCCGGTGCGGGAACCTCATTTTCCGCCATCTGGATCGTGCTGGCGCTGGGATTTTTTATCATGGTGGCCGTGGGAAAGTTTTATCCGAGGATCCGTGACAGAGTACCGGTGCAGATCGAGGTAGCTGTGATCACATTCTTTTCAGCGATCGCATTTATCTTCATCGTTGTGGAGCTCCTTATGGGATTCGGCGCGCTGTCTTTTCAGAAAGAGAGCGTCAATTATGTGATCGTTCTCGGTGCGCAGGTGCGCGGAAATACGATCAGCCGCACGCTGGAGCGGCGTCTGGAAAAGGCTGTGGAGTACGCGGCATATCATCCGAACACGGTATTTGTGCTTTCCGGCGGACAGGGGGATGACGAGGACGTGACGGAGGCATCCGCCATGTACCGCTACATGAAGAGCCGCGGAGTCCCGGATTACCAGCTGCTTCTTGAGGAATCATCCCGCAGCACTTACGAAAATATGGTATACAGCAAAATGCTGATTACAGAGCGTGAGCGGATCCGCCGTGCGACACTCCGCGCCGCCATGGCGGAATCCGGATATCTTCTCCCCCCGGATGAGGAGATCGTGATCCGGGTCGGGATTCTCACCAGCAATTTCCACGAACTCCGCGCCAAAGGGATCGCCCGCCACGTCGGCCTCCCCAACGTCAGCGGCATCTCCGCAAAGTCGGATCCCGTGCTGTTTGTACATTTTTGCGTGAGAGAGTGTTTTGCGATATTAAAAGATAAATTTGTGGGGAATATGTAACCAAGGGGATCAAAGTCAGGCTCTCGACGCAAGCTTGCTTGCAGGAGAGAGTATGACCTTGATTCCCGCCAAAAACATGAGTAAGAAGCCATTTTTTCGCAGAAAAAATGAGCGGATTACGAATGTTTTTGAGGATTGCGGGAGCACGAAGTGCGGAGCAATCCGGTTACGAAAGCAGCCGGCTTAGAAGCCCGACGCAAGCTTGCTTGCAGGCGGGATTATAAGTTTGAGACCCACTCCCCACATGAGTAAGTAGCCATTTTTTCGAAGAAAAAATGAGCGGATTACGAATGTGGGGGGCAGGATTGCGGGAGCACGAAGTGCGGAGCAATTCGGTTACGACTATAGCGTAAAAAAGAAAGGATTTTTTCAGACATGGAGAGCCAGATCGAATCAGTCAAAGCCCTTGACGCGTATCGTCTTCGGCAGGTAAAACATATCCCGGAACTGAATTCCGACGGTATGATCTTAGAGCATAAAAAAACAGGGGCAAATATTTTCCTCATGAGCAACGAGGATGACAACAAAGTATTCTGCATCGGTTTCCGGACACCGCCGGCGGACAGCACCGGTGTTCCGCACATCATCGAGCACACCGTGCTCTGCGGATCTGATAAATTCCCGGTGAAGGACCCGTTTGTGGAACTTGTAAAGGGATCTTTGAATACATTCTTAAACGCGATGACCTACCCGGACAAGACCGTGTACCCGATCGCGAGCTGCAATGAGACGGATTTCCAGAACCTTATGGACGTATATATGGACGCCGTCTTCCATCCGAATATCGGAAAAGAGAAGAAGATCTTCATGCAGGAAGGCTGGCACTATGAGCTCGAGAGTCCGGAAGATGAGATCACCTACAACGGCGTTGTATACAACGAGATGAAAGGGGTGTTTTCCTCTCCGGAGAGCGTTCTGGACAGCTTCATCCACACGGCAATGTTCCCGGATACCTGCTATGGCGTGGAGTCCGGCGGAGACCCGGAGGACATCGTTAAGCTGACTTACGAGGATTATCTTGCGTTTTATCATAAATATTATCACCCGTCCAACAGCTATATCTACCTCTACGGAGATATGGACATGGCGGAAAAATTAAAATGGCTCGATGAGGAATATCTCGGAAAGTACGACAGAAAAGAGATCGATTCCGAGATCCGGATCCAGAAAAAATTCAAGGAGCCGATCGAGAGGGAGATCTTCTATTCCGTCTCCGAGTCTGAGAGCCTTGACCATGCGACTTACCTCTCGATCAACACGCAGGCCGGAAACGAGCTCTCCCCGAAGGAGTATGTGGCGTTCCAGATCCTGGAGTATGTGCTCTTAGATGCGCCGGGCGCACCGCTTAAAAAAGCACTCTTAGACGCGGGGATCGGCGACGATATCATGGGCGGCTACGAGTATGGGATCCTGCAGCCGTATTTCTCCGTGATCGCAAAGAATGCAGAGCGTGAGCAGAAAGATGAGTTCGTGAAAGTTGTAAAATCCACACTGAGAAAACTGGTGGACGGCGGCATCGAGAAAAAGAGCCTGAAGGCCGGGATCAACAACTACGAATTCCAGTACCGCGAGGCGGACTACGGTTCTGCGCCGAAGGGACTCATGTACGGTCTCCAGTGCCTGGACAGCTGGCTCTACGGCGGCGATCCGATGATGCACTTAGAGTATGAGGAGACCTTCGCAGCCTTAAAAGAAGGCGCTGACTATGGATATTTTGAAGGACTTATCAGGACATACCTTCTCGACAACCCATATGAGGCGGTTGTGATCGCAAGCCCGAAGAAGAACCTTACCGCCCGGATCGAAGAGCAGACTGCAAAGAAGTTAAAGGAATACAAGGACAGCCTCTCCAAAGAGGAAATCGATGCGCTGGTCCGCCAGACAAAGGAATTAAAAGAGTACCAGGACACCCCGTCCCCGAAGGAAGACCTCGAGAAGATCCCGATGCTGACGAGAGATGAGATCGGAAGAGAGCCTGCGAAGCTGATCTTTGAGGAGACAAAGCTTGACGGCATCACCGTGGTCCGCCACGAGATGTTTACATCCGGGATCGGATATCTGAAAGTCCTCTTCAATACGAACCGGGTTCCGATGGAAGACCTGCCGTATCTCGGACTCTTAAAATCCGTCCTCGGATATGTGGATACGAAGAACTACAGCTACAGTGATCTGAGCAGTGAGATCTTCTTAAACAGCGGCGGTGTTTCCTTCTCCGTAACCTCCTACCCGGATCTTGCGAAAGCGGGAAGCTTCACAGGAGTTTTCGTTTGCAGCGCGAGAGTCCTCTATGAGAAACTTGACTTTGGATTCGAGATCCTGGAAGAGATCATCAACCGCTCGGTTCTCGATGATGAAAAGCGCTTAAATGAGATCTTGAGCGAAGGAAAGTCAAAGTCCCAGATGAAACTCATGGGATCCGGTCACACGGCGGCCGTTGCGAGAGCGACCTCCTACTTCTCCGATACTTCCTATTTCAACGATATGACAGGCGGGATCGGATACTATAAATTCTTAGAGGACCTGGCAAAGAACTTTGAGACAAAGAAAGACGAGATCATTGCCGGCCTGAAGCGTGTGATGGCAGCGCTCTTTACGAGAGAGAACATGACAGTCAGCTACACAGCTGACCAGGAAGGATTCTCTTATCTGGAAGGCGCGATGAAGAAGCTTTCTGAGAAGATCCCGGCAGGAACCGGAAAAATCTATCCGTTCACAGCACCGAAGGAGAACAGAAATGAGGGCTTTACTTCCTCCTCCAAGGTCAACTATGTGGCACACTGCGGAACCTTCGC
>OIWL01002819.1_pt1 | contig 13380 bp, 17 predicted proteins | sample 1587561 | NCBI WGS metagenome assembly OIWL01 (sample SAMEA3888903, study PRJEB22519) | human gut metagenome | biome: human gut; feature: human-associated habitat; material: faeces | place: Denmark | collected 2010 | reverse complement strand
TGCGGCGGCGGTATCGTCGGCCTGGAGTGCGCCGTCATGCTGGGCATGGAGGGGAAGAAGGTCACGGTCATCGACCAGATTCCCCTGGAGAAGTTTGCTGACGGTATGCCGGTGTTCAACCACATTGAGCTGAATTATCAGTTGGAGAAATACGGCGTTACCCGGATGGGCGGTCAGAAAATCACGTCTTTCGGGGAAAACGGCGTAGAGACCGTGGATGCATCCGGTGAAAAGCAGGCCTTTGCGGGCGATACCTATGTGCTGGCCCTGGGAGTAAAGCCGGACAACCGATTGGCCCAGCAGCTCCTTTCCGCCTATGCCGAGGGCGTCTATGTGGTGGGCGATTGCGTGTCCACCGGGCGGCTGCTGGCGGATGCCAATCAGGAGGCATTCCACGCGGCCATTCGCATTCGGTAATTTGCACAAATTTTTTATCGAAAAACCGCCGTTGTCACCAGTGGACAGCGGCGGTTTTGTACAATTCGTATATAAAATGTGGGGAAAATCATGAAAAACGCTACATTCACATGACGTAACGAGAAAATTGAAACAACCGATATGATGTAACCACACATTGAAACTGCGTTTTACATTGTAACCAAATTTCCGTATGATAGGGGCGTACATTAAGAAGCGCTCCAAACGGCGCCTCTTTTACTGATAAGAGGAGATGTTAAAATGAGTGTAAACGCAAAACGGAATGGAACTCTGGTTGGCGGACTGCTCATCATGCTCTGCGTGGGCATTTTGTATATGTGGTCCATTTTCCAGCCCTATGTGGTGGAGTATCACGGCTGGGCCGTGGGCGATGTCGCCATGACCTCCGCCCTGATGATCGCCTGCTTCGTCATCGGCAATATCCTGGGCGGTCTGGTGCAGATGAAGTTTGACCCCCGGGCCATTACCCTGGTGGGCTGCCTGATGTTCTCGGTGGGCATTTATCTCACCTCCTGCATCGGCAACGGCAACCCCTGGATGCTGTATCTCACCTACTCGGTCTGCTCCGGCCTGGGCTGCGGCTTTGCTTACTGCACCGTGCTCTATGCCCTGCAAAAGTGGTTTGCAGATAAAAACGGCCTGATCACCGGTATTACCGTATTCTTCTTCGGCGCATCCGTCATGGTGCTGTCCCCCGTGGTCAACAAGATGCTGGAGAACCTGGGCCTCACCGAGACCTTCCGGATCCTGGCCATTGTATTCGGCGTCATCACCGTGATCTGCTCCTTCTTTGTGGTGCAGCCCGATCCCTCCTACTACATGGAGAAGGCCAGCAAGGTGCTGAGCGCCGATGAATTCAAGCAGTTTACCCCCAGCGAGGTGCTTCGGACCCCCATCTACTATTGCCAGGTGGTGTCCATGATCCTGTCCTCCGGCGCGTATCTGGTGATTATCCCCTTTATTAAGGACATTGCCATGGATCGCGGAATGTCCTCCCACATTGGCGTCATTGCGGTTATGGTGACCGGCGCAGCCAATGCGGCAGGCCGGATCCTGGCCCCCATGGTGTCCGATAAGCTGGGACGTACCCGTTCGATTATCGCTTGCTGTGTGATTTCCGCACTGGCCTGCGTTGGCCTGATTTTTGCCAATACCGCAGCAACTTACCTGGTGGCAATCTTCCTGGTGGCCTTTGCTTACGGCGGTACCTCCGGCATCAACCCGGTGATCTCCACCGAACTGTTCGGCGCCAAGAACTCCGGCACCAACTATGGCCTGGTGATGATCTCCATTGCCATTTCTTCCGTGCTGTTTGGTAAAATTTCCGCTTCCGCAGCAGGCAGCAGCTTTACCCCTATCTTCATTCTGTGCGCGGCCGTCTGTGTGGTGCCTGTGGTGCTTATGTCCTGGCTCCACTGGTTCTGCGGCAAGGCCGGAAAGAATATCTGATTCCATATAAAAATGCTCCATCCAATCGGGTGGGGCATTTTTCAGCTTCATTTGTAAAAAACGCACCGGCTCAGAATAGGAGTCGGTGCGTTGTGTGATATTGCCTGAGATTATTCCGCGGTTTCCTCGGCTGCGGGGGCCTCTTGGGCTGTCTCGGCCTCCGGGGCGGGCTTGTTGTCCACCGGTTCGCCCAGCAGGTTGAACACGCGGCCCAGGCACTGGTCGCCCACCGGCACCTTGATGGACTCGCCGGTATCCACGGCGTCGGTGCCGCGCACCAGACCATCGGTGCTGCTCATGGCGATGCAGCGCGCCACATTGTCGCCGGTGAGCTGGGCCACCTCGACGATGAGCTTCTCGCCGTGGTTGTCGATCTCAATGGCGTTGAGCAGCTCCGGCAGCTCGCCATCCTTGAACTGGATGTCCAGCACCGGGCCAATGACCTGGATCACCTTGCCGATATGTTTTTCGGACATAGGCTATAACTCCTTTTTGATAGGTTTTTCCACTTAAGCCCCCCTCTCGGGGGAGCTGCCGCCGTCAGGCGGCTGAGAGGGTCGTTAAATCTCCGCACCGGCCACGATCTCGGTGATCTCCTGCGTGATGGCAGCCTGCCGGGCACGGTTGTAATACAGGTTGAGATGGTCGATCATCTCACCGGCGTTCTTGGTAGCGGCGTCCATGGCGGTGCGGCGGGCGGCCAGCTCACTGGCCACGCTCTCACACACAGCGCCATACACGATACCGGCCACATACTCCGGGATGATCGCACGGAACACTTCCTCGCTGCTGGGCTTGTACAAAATCTGGCTGCGGCGGGCCTCGGCCTTCTGCTGCTCGGTGGGCTCGATGCTCAGGGGCAGCACCTCCATGGTGGAAGCCGTCTGGGTCATCATGGAGTCGAACCGGGTGTAGCAGATCTTCACCGCGTCGTACTCGCCTTTGCAGTAGCCCTCGGTGATCCGGCGGGCCAGCTGGAAGCATTCGCCCACCGTGATGTCCGCCGCCAGCAGCACCTCCTGGGTGAACAGGGGCACCTCGTGGTGGACGAAGTATTCCGCCGAGCGCTTGCCGATGGGCAGCACCACCACGTCTCCTGCTTCCTGCTGTGCCTGCCTGAGCACGTTGGAGTTGTACCCGCCGGCTAGGCCGCGGTCGCCTGCAATGACGATGAGCAGGGTCTTTTTGATCTCTGCACGGCGCAGGTACGGGTTGCGGGCGCGGGGATCTGCCGCTGCGATCTCGGTCAGGGTCTTATGCAGCGTTTCAAAGTAGGGTCGGCTGTGCTCGACCCGCTCCTTGGCACGGCGCATTTTGGAGGAAGCCACCAGCTCCATGGCCTTGGTGATCTGCATGGTGCTCTCTACGCTTTTGATGCGCAGCTTGATGTCCTTCATGGAACCAGCCATGCGTTACGCCTCCTTCCCTTTAATGCGCCTTGACAAAGCTGTCGGTATAGGCCGTGAGCACGCTCTTGAGCTGCTCTTCGGTGTCCTTGTCCAGATTGCCGGTGGTGCGGATGGTCTCCATGACGGCGGCACCGGCGGCATCGTTGTCCAGATACTCGTACAGGCTCTTCTCGTACTCCGACACATCCGGCACCTTGACCTTCACGAGGTAGTCGTGGATGGTCGCATACAGGATGGCCACCTGCTTTTCCACCGGCACAGGGGCCGAGCGGTTCTGCTTGAGCACCTCCACAATGCGTTCGCCCTGGGCCAGACGAGCCTTGGTGTCGGCGTCCAGATCGGAACCGAACTGGGCGAAGGACTGCAGCTCACGGTACTGGGAGTAGATCAGCTTCAGGGTGCCGGCCACCTTCTTCATGGCCTTGATCTGGGCGTTGCCGCCAACACGGGACACCGAGATGCCGGGGTTGACAGCGGGCATAACGCCCGAGTGGAACAGCTCCGTTTCCAGGAAGATCTGACCATCGGTGATGGAGATGACGTTGGTGGGGATGTAGGCCGAAACGTCACCCGCCTGGGTCTCGATGATGGGCAGAGCCGTCAGGCTGCCGCCGCCCAGCTCATTGGAGAGCTTGGCCGCGCGCTCCAGCAGACGGGAGTGCAGGTAGAAAACATCGCCGGGGTAAGCCTCACGTCCCGGGGGACGGCGGATCAGCAGCGAGAGGGCACGGTAGGCCACCGCGTGCTTGGAAAGGTCATCATAGATGATGAGGACATGCTTGCCCTGGTGCATGAAATATTCGCCCATGGCACAGCCGGAGTAGGGGGCGATATACTGCAGGGGGGACAGCTCGGAGGCCGTGGCGGACACCACGATGGTGTAGCTCATGGCACCGGCCTCGGTCAGACTCTGCACCAGGTTTGCCACGGTGGAGCGCTTCTGGCCGATGGCGACATAGATGCAGATGACATCCTTGCCCTTCTGGTTGATGATGGTATCCGATGCAATGGTGGTCTTGCCGGTCTGGCGGTCGCCGATGATCAGCTCACGCTGGCCGCGGCCGATGGGGATCATGGAGTCGATGGCCTTGATGCCGGTCTGCAGCGGCTCCTTGACGGGCTGGCGCTCGATGATGCCGGGAGCAGGGCTCTCGATGGGGCGGAACTCCGTCGTCTCGATGGGGCCTGCGCCGTCGATGGGCTGGCCCAGCGCGTTGACCACGCGGCCAATCATACCCTCGCCCACTGGCACGGAAACGACCTTGCCGGTGCGCTTGATGGTACTGCCCTCCTTGATGCCTTCATCATCACCAAGCAGGACGATGGAGACACTGTTTTCTTCCAGGTTCTGCGCCATGCCGTAGGTGCCGCTCTCAAACTGGACCAGCTCACCGGCCATACAGTTGTCAAGCCCCGCGGCGCGCGCAATACCGTCGCCCACCATCGTTACCGTTCCGGTCTCGGTCTGCTCAATGGCATTCTCGTAGTACTTGATTTGGGAACGGATGATGCGGGAAATCTGTTCGGGTTTCAGTTGCACTGTTTGGTTCACCACACAATCTATAGAATGGGTGCGATTTTACTTAAAGGACTGCACCGTCGATTTCTGTACGCAGGCGCTCCAGATGGCGCTGCACGGTGCCGTCCAGGCGTGTGCCGTCCATGTCAAGCCGCAGACCGCCTAAAACGGCGGGGTCCACAGTCTCGGTCAGGACGATGTTTTTGCCTGTCATTTTCTGCAATTTTGCCAGTAGTTTTTCGCGGCTGGGCGCGGTCAGCGCAATGGCCGATACTGCCGTGACCTCAAGGATATTGTGGTCAACATTGTAGCGGTCCTGATACGCGCGCAGACAGCCCGGCAGCTCACCCAGCAGATCCTCCTCGCACAGCAGCTTGAGGAAGCTGACGAGGTAGGGGTGGGCTCCCTCGAACGCCTTGTCCAGCAGGGCGCAGCGCTCCCTTTTGGGAACGCTGGGCGTCGAGAGCAGACGCAGGTATTGCGGCTCGGCTTCGATGCTGTTTACCGCGGTGCGCAGCTGCTGCAAAAGCTCGTCGGTCAGATTTTCCTCTGCCGCCAGCTCATACAGGCTGCCGCCGTAGCGCTTTGCAAGCTCGGTCATGAGGCATCCCCCACATTCCTGATAAACTCATCGATCAGGGCCTGATGGTCAGACTCGTTGATCTCGCGCTCCACGACCTTACCGGCAATTTCGACAGCCATGCCGCCGATCTCGTTTTTCAGGTCGTTGACAGCCTTCTTGCGTTCCTGGGCGATGTCTGCCTCCGCCGCAGCGCGGATGGACGCCGCCTCAGCCCTGGCCTCGCCGACGATCTCCTCCTCGCGCTTCTGGGCGCGGGCGGTTGCCTCGCGCAGCATGGCGTCGCGTTCATCCTTGATGCTCTGCAGGTGGTCGGCGTACTCCTTCTCAAGATCCGCAGCCTTCTGTTTGGCGGCATCCGCGTCGGCATACATCGTATCGATCTCCTGCTGGCGGTCATCGATCATCTTCTTCACCGGCTTGAAAAGGAATTTTTTCAGAACAGTAAAGGTGATGAGCATATTGCAGAAGGTAAACAGCGCAGTCCACGGGTTGACGCCTACAAAACTTTCAAAGCCCGTCATGAGCTATTCCTCCATTTCCGGCAGTTTCATCAGAACACGAAGAGCAGCAGCAGCGCGATAACCAGCGAGTAAATGCCGGTCGACTCGGTGATGGCGCAGCCCAGAATCATGTTGGTACGCAGGTCGTTTGCCATTTCGGGCTGGCGAGCCATGCCCTCCAGAGCCTTGCCGACGGCGTCACCTTCACCGACAGCCGGGCCGATGGCGCCAAAGCCCATTGCGATACCAGCGCCGATTGCGCAGGCAGCTTTTACGATTGCAGCTTCCATAGAAATATCCTCCTAAATAATAAATACGGATTCAGGCTTCCTCCGGGGGCGGGCAGGCATTGCCCACGTACACCATTGTCAACAGGCTGAAAACAAGGGCTTGTACGCCGCCGGAGAAAATATCGAAATACAGGCTCAGGATTCCGGGAACACCGACCTCCAGATACGGTACGCCTGTCAGCCCCAAAAGGGAGAGTGCGCCGCTCACGGCGAAAACGATGCCGAAGATCTTGCGCGCCAGCTTTTTCGTCTTGACGCCGCTGTACAACAGCGCCGCGCCGACTGTCAGAACGAGAATTCCAACAATGACGCTCTTGCCGACCAGACCCAGCACCGCCGCAGAAACGGTCGCCAGTGCCGAGTAGACAAGGCTTGTCAGGACGCTTCCGCCTGCAATGTTGCCAAAGTGACGGAACGCCATCGAGATCGGCTGTGCGATCTCGGAAACAAGGTTCATTGGGGTCATGACGACGATTGGCTCGGTGAAGCCCTTCAGCCAGCCGCCGACACCGTTGCGCTTGATGGAGCAGCCCCAGCATAGAAAGCTGGTCATCAGTGCCCAGGTAAATGTCGTGGACAAATCAGCGGTAGACGAGCGGAAAATGCCCGTCATGCCGATAAAAGAACCGCAGATCGAGCTGAGGAACAGCGCGCCGATGTAGGGCGTCCAATAGCTGTTGTGCTTGCCCATCGTGCTTTCGACCATGTCATAGAGCATCGTCACGCCTTTTTCGACGAGCACCTGACGGCGGCTTGGCCGCTTTTGCAGGTTACTGCCCAGCACGACCGCCGCTATGCAAAGCAGCAGCATGACAACAAACGACGAGACCGTTGTCTGTGTGATGCCGATGCCGCCGAACAACGGGATGGTAAAGTAGATTTTCGGACCATTCATGGGGTGGAATCACCGTCCTTTGTCTTTTGTGCCGCCTGGGGATCCGGGCGGAAAAAGTCGATGAGCTTGATGCAGAACTGCGCAAAGAGCAGCGGAAGGATGGCCGCCAGCGGGTCACACAGCTCTGCACGAAACAGCAGGATATAAATGATGACCAGAATGACCGGGCGGACGACGCTCGACGTTTGAATCTCCAGCTGCGCCTTCTGCGGGCTGCCGCCGTTGGCGGCACGATTCATGGCGTTGGAGACTGTGATGCTCAGCGAGAGGAAGTTCCCCATCGCCATCACAAAGCCAATCAGAGCGCCAAGAAGCACAGCGTTGGTAAAGCGCCCGATCAGCGCATAGACCGCCAGCATAGCGGCAATGCAGAGCGCCACGGCCACAGCCAGGCGGCTTGCCTGCTGCAATACATCACGATGCTTTTGCAAGGGTGGACTCCCCTTTCTAATGTCGGTCAAAGGATATAGGAGATGTTTTTTCGCCGTCTTTTTTGGCGGGGCGGCCCTGCCGGTCCAGCGCCTGCAGCGAGCCGCGCAGGCAGCTTACCGCGGCCAGCACCCCGACCACAACGCCGACAGCTACGACCCAGCCGCCCAATGTGAACCGATGCCGCAGCCAAACCGAACCGGCAATGCAGAGCGTCGGCGGTACGACCACCGACAGGCCAAACTGCGTCAGCCATACAAGATGACGTGCCACATCGTAAAGACCCTTCATCGGTGCCTGACCTCCATTATCTGCCTCAATGCTACCAGTATACAACAGTTTGCAGAGTATTTCAACAGTTATTTTTCACGTAGGGGGTGCATTTTGTACAGATTTCATATCTCGTTCACAATTGCGGCATCGGTAAATTCTTCCTGCCCCGGCAGGGCCGGTCTTTCCAGAACGTCCATCGCCAACAGCACCGGGTAAAGGTAGCTGGCCCCGTAGCAGCCGATTTTCTTGGGACCGGTGATGACCTCCCCTGCGGCCTCGAGCAGTGTAATTTTTTCCAGCGCACGTCGAACCGTGGAGACAGTGATCGACTTCCGGCGGCGGTTCACGAAAAGTTCGCCGCCGCGGATCGAATAGGTGAACGGCAGACCCTTGGCGGTGTGGAAGGTCTCGCCCTGGTGCTGCTGCAAAAGCTGCCAGATGGCTTCTATGGTTTTTGTCATGTCACATCACGCCTTCAGTATAACAGATTTTCATTATTGCACACCATGTACAAAAAACACCGCATGACCAAAATCATGCGGTGCCATTAGGACAGTTTATTTCTTTTGCCCAAAGCGGTACTCGGTGCCGTTTTTCAGGCGCTCAATGTTGGAGCGGTGCAGCCAGATGACCATAGCGGCCATGATGACGCAGCAAATCGTGCTGAAAAGAATGGTAGGCAGGTTCGCACCGCGGGCAATCAGGTTGATGAGAGTGCCCACCGGGTACAGTGCAGCAATGATGATGCTGCCCAGAGAGACAATGCGGGTGACAGCGACCTCAATCAGGAAGATGGCCAGCAGCACGGCGCAGACGAGGGGTTCGGTGGCGAGAGCCGCGCCCGCGCCGACCAACACGCCCTTGCCGCCTTTGAAGCCGAAGAAAATCGGGCGGCTATGGCCGATCATGCAGAAGATAGCGGCCAGATACGCGCCGCAGACGGGGTCCAGCGGGTTCTGCCAGGCCGCACCTGTGCCGGAGAGCAGTGCGCCAAAGATGAAGCGGCCCAGGTTGACAGCCGCAACGCTCTTGCCCACGTCACCGAGGGTAGTGAACACGGCGGGCAGCTTGCCGTAGGTGCGCAGAACGTTGGTCATGCCCGCGTTGCCGCTGCCATGGTTGCGCACATCGTCATTGTACATGACTTTAGAAATCAGCACGCCGAACAGGATACTGCCCAGCAGGTAACCGCCTGCTGCGGTCAGCACGCAGGCCAGAAGGATATTTTTCACCATGGGTTACACCTTTCCTGCCTTGACCGCGCCGTCGCCGTGCTCGCGGGTAATCATCTTGATGGGGGTGCCTGTCAGGCCGAACGTCTCGCGGATCTGGTTTTCCAGATAGCGCTGGTACGAGAAATGGAACAGCGCTTTCTGGTTGACGAAGCAGACGAACGTCGGCGGGCGGGTCGAGATCTGGGTGATATAGAATACCTTCAGGCGCTTGCCCTTGTCAGACGGCGGCTGGACCTTGGCGGTGGCACGGGCCAGCATCTCGTTCAGTGCGCCGGTGGGCACGCGGGTACCATTCTGGACATCCACAAAGTGGATGGTCTCAAACAGTTTGTCGACGCGCTGACCGGTCTTGGCGCTGATAAAGACGATGGGGGCATAGGACATGAAGCTGAAATCCTCCTCCAGCTTTTTGCGCATGGCGTCCATCGTGTAGCTGTCCTTCTCGACGGCGTCCCACTTGTTGACGGCGATGATGCAGGCCTTGCCCTGCTCATGCGCGTAGCCGGCGACCTTGGAGTCCTGTTCGGTGAAGCCTACCGTCGCGTCGATCATAATGACGCAGACACGGCTGCGCTCGACAGCGGCCAGACTGCGCAGGACGCTGTAGCGCTCAACGCCGCTCTCGACCTTGCCGCGCTTGCGCAGGCCGGCGGTGTCGGTAAAAATGAACTTGCCGTACTTGTTCTCCACCATCGTGTCGATGGCATCGCGGGTCGTACCGGCTTCGTTGGCGACGATCAGACGGTTCTCGCCCAGAATATGGTTGATGAGGCTGGATTTGCCGACGTTGGGGCGGCCAATGACGGCAACCGTGATGCGGTCATCCGTGTCTTCCTCGTCCTCCTCAAAGTTGAGGTGGGCGCAGACCGCGTCCAGCAGGTCGCCGGTGCCGTGGCCGTGCACGCCGGAAACCGGAATCAGCTCGCCGAGGCCGAGGCTGTAGAAGTCGTACAGCTCCATCGGGGGTTCGCCGACCTTATCGCACTTGTTGACAGCCAGCACAACGGGCTTGCCGCTGCGCATAAGCATTCCGGCAACGTCCTGATCCTGCGGTGTGACGCCCGCGGACAGCTCCGTCACCATGACGATGCAGTCTGCGGAATCAATGGCCAGCTGTGCCTGTTCGCGCATGTGGGCCAGCAGGCCGTCGTCAATGCGCGGCTCGATGCCGCCGGTGTCCACCAGCAGGAATTTGTGGCCGGACCACTCGCAGTCGCAGAAGATGCGGTCACGGGTGACGCCGGGGGTGTCCTCGACAATGGCGAGGCGCTGACCGGTCAGCTTATTAAAAATGGTGGACTTGCCCACGTTGGGGCGGCCCACGATGGCTACAATCGGTTTTGCCATGTCTGCCTTCCTCCCTCTCTACTCTCTTATCGTTTGAATTTTATCGTTTTGCGCTTGTGGGTGCTCAGCATTGCCTTGCAGCATCCGCCGCCGTCGGTGGGGATACTGACGGCGCGGCAGCCCAGCGCCCTGCCAAGCTCCTCCAGCGTGATGTCGTCAAGGAACTGGCCCTTCTCGTCGCGGATCATGACCTCGGGCACGGCCAGCAGGTCACTGTGCAGCCTGCCGCTGCACTGCTTGATGATGTCGGTGCCCGTGACAAGGCCCGCCACGCTGACGTTGCCGCCGAAATACTCATTTTTGATTTCGTGCACGGTGATCTTTACCTGCGGATACTTCTGCATCAGCGCATCGGCGCATTCCCGGATCAGCGGCCCGGCCAGCGTTCCGGTAACCACATCCATACTGTGGGGCAGCACCAGACCCGTGTGATTTTCCAGTTCTTCCAAAAAGGTGTCGTGGTAGAGCCGCCACATGCCGACGCCGTCCTCCAACTGCGCGAACGCATCGTAGAACTCTGCCGGAGGCAGCGGGCGCTCGGCGGTCAGATACCACTCATCGCTGGGGTAGATGACGCTGCGGCCATACTCGGCGCGGCATTTCTGTGCAAATTCTTCCAGAATATCCAGCGTGGCGGCGGCGGTTTCCTTATCGTAGGGCGTCAGCTTGTACAGACCCTTGCGGTAATCGGTCACACCGGCTGGCACAGCGGCGATGCTGCCGACCTGCGGGCGCAGGGCCAACAGGTCGGTCAGGGTGCGGCGCAGCTCGTCGCCGTCGTTGACGCCGCGGCAGAGAACGAGCTGACAGTTCAGCTCGATGCCGCCCGCCGCCAGCCTGGGCAGATAGTCGAGCACCTCGCCGCCGCGCTTGTTGGCCAGCATCCGTACCCGCAGTTCGGGGTTTGTCGTGTGGACCGAGACGAAGATCGGGCTGATATGCATCTGGATGATACGGTCAATTTCGTGGTCGGTCAGGTTTGTCAGCGTGATATAGTTGCCGAACAGGAAGGAGAGCCGCTCGTCGTCATCCTTAAAATAGAGCGGCTCCCGCATACCGGGCGGCAGCTGGTCAATAAAGCAGAACATGCAGTGATTGGCGCAGCTGTGCTTTTCGTCGCCCAGATAGGTCTTGAAGTTGCAGCCCAGCGGCTCATACTCCGCCTTGGTGATCTGTACGGTGCGGTGCTGCTCGTTCTCACACACTTCCAGGGAGAACGAGGTGGGCGTTGTATAAAACTGGTAGTCCAGTGCATCGTTCAGGGGATGACCGTCGATGGCCAGCAGCGCACAGCCTACGGTAAGGCCGAAGCGCTCCGCGGGGGAATTTTCATCTACCGCTGTCACATACAGGGCCATGATATCACACTCCTTTGCGATGGTTGTTCAATAAAAAATGGGGAAGGCATCGCCCTCCCCACGCAAGAGACTTACGCCTCTTTCTTGATGACTTCCTGGCCTTTGTAGTAGCCACACTTGCCGCAAACCTTATGGGGAACCTTCAGTTCGCCACACTGCGGGCACTTCACCAGCGTCGGCGCCTCCAGTTTCCAGACATTAGAGCGACGTTTATCGCGGCGGGCTTGAGAATGCTTTCTCTTGGGTACGATAGCCATAATCGGACACCTCCTTGGTGAAATTCAACTTAATAGTTGTTTTAATATGCTAAGCCTTGCATCTGCAGGGGCAGCATTGTCTGCCGGTTGGCAGGAACACCCTGCCGCCTTCTTCTTGCCGCAGATGGGGCATAGACCTTGACAATCAGCACTGCACAGCAGTACTGCGGGCACCTCAAAAATCAGCTCCTGATAGGCGAGCTCCTCGAGGTCGAGACAACCGTTCTCATTGCACGGCAGTTCAAAATCCGGATCCTCCAAATCACGATCCCGCACGAAGTATTCGCGTGTAAAATCGTAATCCCGGGTCAGCGGTTCCAGGCAACGCGCGCACTCGGCATCAATATGAGCCCTTACACACAAAAGCATCGCTGCGCCGTCTTCGGTCAGCGTCGCCGTAAAGTCACATACTGCCGGGGTGTTTACGCTGTACCCCCCGAAATCCGCCTTGGAGAAATCAGCCTCAAAATGCGCCTCAAACGGCTTGCGGCCACTCTCCAGAAAAGAACGAATATCAAATTGCATAGTACACCTCAAAAGGTTGCTTAAATAGTATACACAAGCGAAAGGGTCTTGTCAACCTGTAAAACACAAAAAGTTGAGATTTTTTTGGATTTTCCGCAGAAAATCGGGGCGGGAAGCACTTTCCCGCCCCGAAATCTCAATTTTTGCGGTTCAGAAGGTTCAGATGACGAACTTCTTCAGGCCCTCCGGCAGGTCAGCCGCATTGGCAGAAACCGTGACGACGACCTCGATGTTGGAGGTGATCTTGTCGATGGCGTTCAGGACCTTGGCGGCAGCGGCCATATCGTGGTCGGTGATGCGCAGGATGCCGTCGATGAACAGCTCGGTGATGTCGTAGTTACCAGCCAGGACGCCAGCCACGAAGCCGTACAGCATGTCAGCGCCGACAACGCCGTACTCATCTACGTCAACCAAGCGGGCTGCGTGGTTGATCTCAGTGGTGAGCTTCATGCACTTCTCGATGACAACGATATTGCCGGAAGTGGTTTTGGTAGCCTTGTCGATCATGTCGATCATGGTTTTGGTCTTGCCGGAGCCCTTGGTTCCAACGATCAGTTTCAGCATAGGGGTTACCTCCTTGTATTCGTGAGACGCCATATCCCAGGCGTGTATTCCATTAGTCTTTCAGGCTGGCTTCCAGTTCGGCCTTGCGGTCCTCGTAACCGGGCTTGCCCAGCAGGGCGAACATGTTCTTCTTGTAGCTCTCAACGCCGGGCTGGTCAAAGGGGTTGACGCTCAGCAGATAGCCGGAGACAGCGCAGGCACGCCAGAAGAAGTAGATCAGCTCACCGACGTCATGGGCAGACAGGCTGTCCACTTCGATCAGGCCCAGGGGCACGCCGCCGTCGGTATGGGCAAGGATGGTGCCCTCCA
>OIWL01002813.1_pt1 | contig 13415 bp, 9 predicted proteins | sample 1587561 | NCBI WGS metagenome assembly OIWL01 (sample SAMEA3888903, study PRJEB22519) | human gut metagenome | biome: human gut; feature: human-associated habitat; material: faeces | place: Denmark | collected 2010 | reverse complement strand
AGATATTCTATCAGATTTTAAAAAGACTGTCGACAGTCACTTTGTCAACAGTCTGTACAACATAATATCTATTATGTTGTACGTAATATTAATAATTTGATAAAGATCATGTTTTTGCCATATAAATCTTTTGCATTATTTTACGTGAAAAATCAGCATACATTGATCAAAGATAAGAAAACTCTTTCAAATCTACAAATATATTATACTTCATTTTCGAAGTGCTGTAAAAAAACAACATAATAGATATTATGTTGTATCAAAAGAAAAGAGGTAAGAATGGATTTTACAGTACAGAATTTATTAGATTCAAAACAATTTCCTAGTATGAAACCTTTAAATAGCTTTGGATTGAATCAACCAATCAAAAATGTGAGTATTATTGAGGTAGAAGATGTTGATCGAATTTGTTATGATGGCGAACTTTTATTGACGAGTTTAAAGGTTTATAAAAAGATGAGTGAACAAGCTTTTTTGGCTTGTTTAGATAGACTTTGTCAAAAACAAATTTGTGGTTTCATCGTGAAAAGAAGAATAGAGAGAAAAACAGATGAAAAGTATTATAAAATTTTGGAGACTTTTTGTGATTACCATCAATTAACATTGATTGAGATACCAATAAAGCAGAAATTTTGGGGTTTAGCAAAATACATTATGGGTCATATGTTTACACCACAAATGGCTCAACTAAAATATTTTAAATTAACGCATGATAATTTTACGAACATTCTATTAAAAGTTGATAATGGACATGATGTTTCAAAAAAAATTCTTCATTTAATTGAAGATATGATAGAAAATCCTGTGACTTTGTATTACAGCAATCTTTATTGTTTTTCATCCACAGAAGACAATGTTCCTGAACTAATATTTGAAGAAAATCTTAAACCATATAATCCAAATATCATTACAAAATTCAAGTACATGAAACAGATTAAAGATGGTATAAATCAGTACATTGTAAAGATTGATCTGTTAAATAAAATTGAGATTTATCTAATGATTTTAGAAAAAAATAAACCATTAACAACATTGGACTACATGGCTTTGGAAAATGCGATTATTACATTGCAGTATAGTTTCATCGTTAGTTATACGCAAAATGAAATTAAAAAGAAGTATCAGCGTGATTTGGGATATAGTATGTTGAATGGATTGTTAAACGATAAGCAAATGGATGCTTTTTCACATATGATGCAATTGGATGATTCAGCATATTATTGTGTTGTTAGTTTTCATACAATCGCTAAAAATAAAGAACAAGTCTATACCAACGAACAACTGGATGAAGTTGGAATTATTGAAGGCGAAATATCAAAGTTGATTGATGATATGCGAATCTATCGAAACCTAGATCAAATTGTTTATATTCATGAAATGGGCAAAAAGGAAACAAAGGCAAATTTTAGAAATAAAATGGAAAAACTATATAAATCAGTAGATAAACAAATTAAACATAGAAAGAGTAATATTAATTTTCAGATAGGAATTGGAAAAATTGTAAAAGGATATCGACACTTAAAAGACTCTTATCTTGATTCTAAAAAAGCAATCGAATCCATCGATGTTATTCGTTTACTTATGGGAAATAATGATTTATCAGTTGTTGATTGCTCTAAATTAGGTTTTTTCAAAATCTTTGAAAATATGCAGGATAGAGAACAATTATTAGAATATGTGCCGGAATCTCTTGTTCTTTTGATGAGAAATGATAATCAACATAATGGAGAATTGATAAAGACTTTACAGACATATTTAGATCACAACCAAAGTACAAAGAAAACAGCGGATACAATGTATGTCAATTATCGTACGATTACCTATCGGTTAGATAAGATAAAAGATATTACGGGTATTGATTTTAATAATTCTGGAGAAATGTTGGCCATACGTAATGGTCTAATGATTTTAAAACTGACGAATAAATTGAATTAGGAACCATATTTTATGTATGGTTTCTTTTTAGTACAAAGAATTTACAAAAAATTTAGAAAAAGTTTTCCTTTTTTGTGCATTATGGAATTTTTTCAAAAGACTATAATAAAAATGACAAATGAATACTTCACTTGTCCAAGTTGGATTAGGATATGAAAAAAAATAAAGAAGTACAGGAAAAGCAGACAGGACAACAACCTATTTGGAAGGATTTGTTAGATTTACTAATAAAAATCCTATTTATCTTCTTTTGCATCTATTTAATTTTTACTTTTATTTATGGAGTTGAAAGAACAACAGATGTATCTATGAAACCAGCCATTCGAGATGGTGATCTTGTTTTGTATTATCGACTGGATAAATATTTAGTTTCAGGTGATGTCATTGTCTTTAAAGAAAATGATCGTGTAATTACTGCAAGAGTTGTTGCGGTAGCTGGTGATACCGTTGACATTACAAAGGATGGTTTAACCATTAATGGAGCTGTACAGGTATCTAAAGATATTTATTTTGATACCACACAGTTTAAAAATGGTGTGGATTTTCCAATCCAAGTTAAAGAAAATCAGGTATTTGTACTTGGAGATAACAGACCAAGCGCATTGGATAGTCGAACATTTGGATGTGTAAACATAGATGATATCCAAGGTAAAGTGATTGCTGTTATACGGACTAGAGGCATATAACCTTTTCCGTTAATCAGATAAATATTATTTCATGAGGAGGAAAGGTTATATGAACATGAGAAAAGTATTTAAACAAATGCTCGCAACCGTTGCTGCGGGTGCCATGTCAATGGCTATGGTCATGCCAGTATTTGCTGAAGACATTAAAGCTGAGCAAAAGGAAGCATGGATATCAAAGACTTACAACACAGAGGTTGCTAAGGCAGAGGCATTTAGTTTTACTGCTACGCAAAAAAATGGAAATGGATTAGTTTCAACAGAGGCTTTACCTACTATGCCAACGATTTCTTTTAATGAAACAGATAAAGGAACTACAACTAATAGAGCAAAAGTTGAATTCCCAACTTATACAGAAGCTGGTAAATATGAATATACAGTAACCGAAAATCAAACAGCAACACCTGCTGTTACAAATGGTGAGCATGAAAAAATGATTATGTCAAAAGCTGAATATAAAATGGATGTTTATGTAGAGAATACTAGTACTGGATGTCAAATTGCCAATATTATTGTAAACAAAGCTAAAGATGATAAAGGTGAAACTGAAACTGGCAAGGTAAACATTAGCAATACAGATAAAAATGGATTCAAGTTTACTAACACATATGTTCAAGAAGCTGGTACAGGCGATAAGCCTTCAAATCCAGATGAAGATTATAAAAAGTATGGTTCTTTAAATGTTTCTAAAAAAATTGAACTTAATGAGATTGATGGTACTGCAAGTACAACAGATGAATTTAGTTTCAAAGCAACATTCAATTTCCCTGCGGGTACAGATGCTAGTACTTTAGATGGAGTGAAAGCAAATAATTCAGCTATTACATTAACTAATGGTGCTTATGATTTTACATTAAAGAATGGTGGAAATGAAAAATTTACAGGACTTCCTGTTGGAACAACAATGACGGTTACAGAATCTGCAACTCCAAACTATAAAGGTAGTGCTAATGTAACAATCAATGGTGCAGATGAAAGTACTGTTGCAGCAACTAAATATAATGAAGCTATCACAGTATCTGATAAGAAATTAGGTCAGAAGAAAAATGCAGTTGATGTAACCAACACTTATAACAACGTACCTTTAACAGGTATCATTATGAACAACTTACCTTATATTGCTATGATCGTTATTGGTGCTGCTGCATTAGTAGTATACGTACAAAATAAACGTAAAAATTTACAGTAATTCAATTTAAATAAAGATAAGAGGATGTGTACATTGATTACGTAACATCCTCTTTTTACTAGATTAGAAGGAATCTTATGATGGAAGACTTTGTTAGAAAAATGATTAAAAGTATCGATCGAATTGTGAATTTGATTGCCCTGTTACTTATTTTGGTGGCAATGTCTTTTTCAGGCTATATGTTATGGGATTCCAATCAGATTTATGCTTCGGCAGATGAAAAGAACTATGAAACTTATATCCCAACGGAAAAGCATACAGAATCTTTTAAACAACTTCAAAAAATCAATTCTGAAGTAATCGGATGGATTCGCGTAAATGATACACACATTGATTATCCGTTGGTACAAACAGACAATGATGACACCTATATGAATACAGATGCATTTGGTAAATACAATCTAGCTGGAGCTATTTTCCTGCATGCGGCCAATTCACCAGATTTTACAGACTTTAACAGTCTTATCTATGGACACCATATGGAAAAACATAAGATGTTTGGGGATATTGGTCTATTTACAAGAAAGAAGTATTTTCAATCACACCGGTATGGTAATTTGTATTTCAATGGTAAAAATCATGGTATTGAGTTTTATGCTTTGTTGCAAGTGGATGCATTAAATGAAGTTTTATTCAATGTTTGTCCAAATACGCATGAGGCAAAAATACAGTATCTGAAACAGATTGAAGATAATGTTTTGTATAAAAGAAGCATTACATTAACTGAAAATGATCATTTGGTCTTATTGAGCACTTGTACAAGTGATATGACCAATGGAAGGAATATTTTGGTAGGTCGTTTAACGGATAAAGTTTATCCACAAAAACAGCCTAAGAAGAATCTGGGAAATGGTGTAGATGCTTTAAAGAAGGTTCCTGTATGGATTTGGATACTATTCATTCTTTTAATTATTTATATTTATATATCGCATAGAAAGAAGGGTAAAGATGAAAAATAGGATTTTAGCAAAAATGAATTTATTTATTATTTCATTAATTTTGTTATGCATAACGGCAATTGCACCTGTTCATGCAAACGAGAATTCTTCAATAGTACAAATACCTGTTCAACAGATTTTTGATACAAAATATGCGGATGTTGATAATCAATTTACTTATGTATTAGAACCAGAACATGATACTGATCCAATGCCGATTAAGAGTCAAAATCATAGATTTATATGGACTATGAAGAAAAATAGTTCCTATACAATTCAAATACCTGTCTTAAAGGAGGCTGAATATTCATATAAGATTTATCAAATCATTTCGGAAAAAGAAGGCTATACATATGATAAAAAAACCTATGTAGTGGATATTCATGCATATTATGATGAAAATAATCAATTAATGACCATAACAATTGTTCGTAATGCAATGGGTGAAAAAATGGATACTGTTTTGTTTAAAAATAAATATACCCCAAATAATGGATCTTTAGATAGAGCAAGAGATTTTGTCAATACAAGTATATATAATGCCAAATTCAGTTATCTAGCTTTGGCAATTGTTTCATTATTGACGTTATTGATGTTATTGATGTTACTCATAAAAAAAGAAGGTGTACACAATGAAAAATAAACATATAAAAAAGTTTTTATATATCGTGTGTTCTTTATTTCTTGTTTTTTCTATGTGTGTTCCTAACTTTAATTTAAATGTTTCTGCAGATGAACCACAAAATACACAAACACAAGAGATTTCTGAGACAGAAAATGATTCGGATGTTCCAGCTACAGAAACAAATACTCCTGAATCGAATAAAGAAGTTCCTGATCAAATATCTGTACAAACACTAGAACAAACGCCATCGGATGATTCAACAGATCGAGTAGAGTATGTAGATGAAAAAGGAAAAATAATTGAGGGAGCACCGACAACCATTGAACTTGGAACGATTGCAGAACATAAAGATTTAGCAATTACTGGAAAACATTATGAATTTAAGAGTGCAAGAATAAATGGAAAAGATTGTGTCTATATCGGAAAATATAATGACACTGTATATTACAGTACCGATGGTGTGATTGCCATCAAATTGGATGATGGTCAGAAACTTACAATGACTTATCAGGAATATTACAATATTACAGTCAATGAAGAAATCCCGGAAGGTGGAGTAGCTGGTACGATTACGACAAAAGCAGGAACGGTAAAGGTAAATACTGCTGAAACGATACGTGTAAATGCTGGAGAAACGTGGAAGTTCACCGTGAAACCAGGAACAGCTAATAAAGTCAGATATAAAATTGGAAGCGTTACAGCAGTAGATGCGTCTACAAGTATTACACGAGTATCTGGAGATGAATATGAAGCCTATTATGAAGCAAATTTTCAGAAAGACGATACAGTAACGGTGGCATATGATGAAAAGGGTGTATATCGTGTAACGATTAACACCGAAGACAATAATGGATTTGAATATATCAATATTGAGCATAGTAAAGATAATGGATGGGACTATATACCAGAACAACATAAACTTGTATGGACATATACGGAAGATAATGTGAAGTACGATGGATCTATTGATGTTCCAAAATTTCATATAAAAAGAGGATATAGATTGGTTCATATGGTATTAAATGGAGAAACAGTAGCAGCTGCAAGTAGTAACAAGGAGGTTCCAGACGGAGTTGGATCGGATAAAGGCGTGAAAGGCCATGCTGGTGAACTTATTGTGAATGCCGAAATAACCAAACAGTATACGAAAAACGATAATGAAAAAGATTGTGGGTTCGAATACAGTTTCAATGTGCAATGTAAAGACGGAGGAAGGAGAGATTTTAATTTTAATTTAGCTCCGTATAAAACAGGGCAGCAGGTTTTAACCGTACGTTTAAAAACAGACAACCGTCGAAGTGGTGAAGGTATCGATGTTGTCATGTGGGATCCTGATCAGAAAAAGCTGGTTCCAATGAGAGATAATGATACGGTAAATATGGATCCTGTGGGAGATGCATTAGCAGTATCTTTAAACAAAAGACAAGTGAGAATCTTTTTTGCAAAGCCAAAACCAGGATATCAATTTGCAGGAGTGGGTGTAGACAGTGCACAGCCGTCAGGTGGAGTTAATACTGATGGCGGAAAATCTAGAGCTGCTGTAGGTGATCTAAATAATATGAATGCTACTTCTCTTGGAAAAAAAGGAGAATTTAAAGTTTATGATGAAATTTGGGAAGCAGCTAAAAATGCAGCAAGTAGTGCAGGGTATGAAAAATTTTTGGCATATGCAGGAGAGAAGACAACATATGATACCGACTGGGAATTGTATGCGGGATACTTCATGTCTGAGAGGGAAAGTATCTATGTACATTACAATTCTGGTGCCGGCGAAGGTGTACTTCCGGCAGATGCAGTTGTGAAAAATATTCCGTATAATGAGGAACTTGATACTATAAAAAACAAACCAATGCAGTCTTATGGAGAAAATCCAAACACCCATGAGGGGACAAGAGGTATGGGAAGCACTTTTCGAATAGGAGAGGAATGGCCAGAACCAACCTGTGAGGGATATGAATTCATTGGCTGGAAGCTACGTCTGACTCCATGGTTTGGAAATCCAACATATAGTGAAAAGTTATATCAGCATAATGAAGTCTTTAACATTTCTGAAGAGAATTATGATTTTGCCGCAAACCTTGACCTTCCAGTGTCTGTATGGACTAATATGAGGGGATATCAATTTGTTGCACAATGGGAAAAAGTTCAAACCAAAACAGTAAAAGTGAATCACTATTTAAAAAATCCAGATGGTAATGAAGTACTTGGAAAAACAACAGATGGTTCGATTACATTTTCAAAAGATAATGAAACAGTCACGGCTATGGCTAAGCCAGAACCAAATGGAGCATTTTTAGGTTATATATTCGATAAAAGTGATGAAAGAAATACATTAGAAAAGACAGTTACAAATGACGGAAGTACAGATGCAATTGTATTGAATTTATACTATAAGCCTACTGTATTAACTGTAAGTAAAAATGTATCTGGATATAATCTTGAGCCAAATAGAGATTTTGAGTTTGTTATTCAAGCAAATCCTCAAGATGGTAAAACAATGAGCGATATTTATGTTCAGAAAAATGATGGTAATGTAGAAAAGTTATCATTTACAAATAATCAGGCAATGTTCACGATGAAGAAAGATGAAACAGTCAATATCAGTTGTTTGCCTACGGACTGGACTTACACAGTTACTGAAAAAGACCCGGGTTCTAACTTTGTTGCTTCCTATGTGATTGATGCTGGTACAAAAATAAATGGTTGTGAAGCAAAGTTTACAATGCCTTCTAGTGGAAGTGCTTCAATAAAATATACAAATACATCGACACTATCTCCTCCAGTAACAGGTATGAACATAAACAATAGCGATTGGTCAAAGTTGGGAATTATTGGACTCATATGCTTAATAATTGGTTTTATAATAGAGAGATTTAAGAAAATCAGGAGATAGATTATGCAGCTAACTAATACAACAGACTACGCGATTCGTATAGTCTGTTATCTTGCAAAACAAAAAAATAGGGTTTCTTCAACAGAATTATCTAAAGAATTAGATATACCAGTGAATTATATTCCCAAGATTACTAAGCTTTTGAAGGATAAAGGAATAGTTTATACATTGGAAGGTATGAATGGAGGCTATGGTTTATTAAAAAGAGCGGATGAAATATCTTTATTTGATGTAATATCGAGTACAGAATCCACAATGGCAATCAGTCGTTGCTTGAAAAAAGATGGCTTTTGTTCGAGAAATAAAGATATGACTTGCAAAGTACATAAGATACTTCTCGGTTTACAAAAGATTTTTAATGATCGGTTACAGAACGTTAAAATATCAGATATTGTAGGACCTGGTAAAGATGAATATTATGGACGTTATTATCTTGTATTAAAAGTTGATTTAACCAATTTGCATGCTGAATGTATTTATTCTCATGATGCTTCCATTTTAGAAAGACTAAAAGAAGAAACTTCCTACAAAAATATTATTGAAGGTTATATTTATAAAAATGTTTATAAAGCTGATCAAGAAAAATTACGTTCTTTTCTATCTGAAGATAATTTGGAAAAGGATATAGTCAATGGTGGTGTTGAGGAAGATTGCGGATATAGACGCTTTGTTGATTTAAATAATTATATATGGATGGAAGTTAAAAAATATATTGATTGGGAAAACAAAACAGCACTTTTAACATTTCATAATTCGAAAGTCATCCCAAATACGATGGTGCGATTAGAAAAAGAGCTTGAAATCAAAGAAAAGAATGTAACGAAACAATATTGGAACATGGTTTCTTTGCTTGTAGCCGTATTAAATCACAATAATCTTGTACAAGATGAAAATCAGGATAATATTAGTTTCTATACTCGAAAGGTTTATGAGCAGCTGCAAAAGTATCATCCGGAATATGGCATTAGTAATGAAGAAATAGAAGATGTATCTCATTTAGCACCTATTCATGATATTGGAAAGATTCGAGTGCCAATTGAAATTTTAAATAAAAATGGAAAGTTGACTGTGGATGAAATGGAAGTTGTTAAGCAACATCCTTTGGTAGGAGCAGAAATGACAATGCGTTTTCCAAAAGATATTACAACGGATAAATTAAATAAATATAGTTATGAAATTTGTCGTTATCATCATGAAAGATACGATGGAAATGGGTATCCAGATGGTTTAGTTGGAGAACAGATTCCACTTTGTGCGCAAGTTGTTGGATTGGTTGATGCGTATGATGCATTAGTAAGTGAAAGACCTTATAAGAAAAAGTTAAAACATGAAGAAGCAGTGCGAATGATTGTTAGCGGAGAATGTGGTAAATTTTCAGATCAATTAATTCAATGCTTTTTAGTGGCATCAATGCATAAAAGTTGGATTGAAAAATCAAAGAAATAGGCGATGTTTATAATGAATAAAAATTCAATAATGATTGCTATTGCTTTATCTTTAGGTGTTTCGTTAGGGACATTAGCTCAAAAACCTATAATTTATGCGAAAGAAAATACAAATTGCTAGTTAAGCCTTAGTTTATATTTTTATCCATCGATTTTGAGATACAAAACTTGAAAATTTTATTGATGGTTAAATGAGCTGCAAAATAAGAATAATGTCAGGATTAAGTTAGTGAGTAGGGGGAGTATAAAATGAGTAATCATAACAAAATGGCTGCCATTGCACTATCTTTGGGTGTTTCTTTAGGTACGATGGCACAAAGTCCAATTGTGTATGCTAAAACAATGGATGTAAAAGAGGTTGCTTCAACGGCAGAAGCTAAAGAATATACGGTTTCAACGGATGAGGAATTAGCTAATGCGTTGGATGCGATTAAAGCACAAAGTGAACAGGAAGCAGTACTTACGTTAAAGGCAGATGTAAAAGTGCCAGTTCAGGATTATAAAGCATATTTTGGTGTTGCTGGAAAGCATATTATAGTTAAAAGTGATGGTTTATTACATAAATTGTGTTTTCCACAAGGTATTGGCATTTTAAATGGGGACTGTACTTTTGATAATGTGACAGTTTCAGGCGATAGATTATTTTGTGGTGGATACAACACAGTATTTACGGAAAATAGTAAGATCCAATTATTTGAAACACTTTATGGAGGTGGATATAAGACTACAGTAAATAGTACGCATGTAGTTATCGCTGGAAATGGGTATATTAATCCTTCTTCTAGTAGCGGTTTGCATGATGTGATTGGAGGATCTTATCAAGGTTCTGTAAAGGGTGATACTTATTTGGAAATCACGGGAAACATTAAAATGCAGAGCGGCAACCATCTGAACCCCGGCTGCATGAAGGGCGACGGCAGCAGCGGCGATGGCAGGAATGTGCCCGATGTCTATGTCGGCGGCAATGCTACGCTGATTTATGACAACAAAAATAGTGCCGATACTGCGGCTCCTGCAATTGAAGGCACATACGGCTGCGAAATGAAGGGTAATGTTACATTGGATGTTCGTGCAGGCTGTGTAGCGGGCATTGTCGGTACGGAGGAACCGGTCGATAAATCCATCATTATAGGTAATTTGCATATCATTGCAGGTAATCCTGCTTATGAGAATACCGATCGGGTTCTACGGTTAGGTAGCAACTGGCCGATTGTCGGCGCAGGCAATAGCTTTGCAACCTATCCCGGCGTTAAGGGTAATTATACGGTAGGTGGCAACATTACGATCGACACCTATGAAAATGCATGGGCATGGGACAAAGGAACTACGCCCGACTCGTATGATCTGCCGGAAATCTACGGAGCCTTGCGCGGTAACGTAGGCGGCAATATTACGATCAACGCCCACGGCTCTCATGTACAGAACATTTTCGGTGCTAGCGCCTCATCTGTTCAAGGATCTGTTACAGTCAATGCAACAGATGTTGAGCTGAAAAACAGTGAATATGATACGGAAGATGATGAGGGCTATATTATCGGTCTATGGAAAAGGGGTATCCCAGCTACAGCAAATGGTCCTGTGACCATAAATGTAAATGGTGGTGATGTAGGCCTTGTGATGGCTACAGATCAAACGTCTGTACCAGAGAAATCATCAATCAATGTTACTGGAAATCCTAAAATTCGTAAGGGCATTCGTGGAACGCAAGCTAGTTCTTATTCAAAAGACTATCCAGTAGCCAATATTAATGATTGCGAGGCCACAATTCCTTTCATTAAAGGAATGTCACAAGTCAATATTACCGGCCATTCTAATGTGAAGGCTCACATCATGACTAGTGATGCTGGATTGTTGGTAGAGAAAGATAATACTTTAACTACAGATAAGAAGCAGGTTTATATCTGGGGAGATACTGTTATCAATGGGACATGGGAACAGTTACATAGTCAGACTGAAAATTATAATGACATTTATGTGATGGGTACTACAAACGTAGGGCCAAAAGGTCTTTTGATTAATCATGGTACCAGTAATTTGGAAGGTAATGTTACAAATCAAGGGACAATAGCATTTTTAGGTGATGCTTACTTACAAGGAGATTTTATTTCTAAGGATGGTGAATTAAGATTGCCTGTTGTATCTGAAAATTATAATGGATCAAATTCTATAGATATGATGGTGAAAAAGTCATCAACAGGGAATTCGAAAGTATTAATAGTTGATCCTTCAGATTATACAAAGGCTGTTAATCCTCAATTGGGAGATAACTATATCTTATCAAATGGCTCAGAGGATAAAAAAGAGAAAGAAGAAGTTATTTATTATCTTCAAAATGAAAATAAAAAAGACGGATATTTCTTAAAGTCTACAGATGATGTGGGTGGTGACTACACAAATATGTGGCAAGTCGCAAAAGTATCTTCTTATAAAGTTCAATATGAATTCAAGAGTGGTACAGACGAAAAAGAATTACCACAAGAAGTCATCGACTTATTACCTGAAGATGATACGGACTATCCTTTAGATAATGAAATTAAGGCAAAACAGCCAAGAAAGAAAACTGTAGAAGTTAAGGATGGATTCTGGAATTTTGATGGATATGATAAGGATTCTTTAAAAAGCAATGAAAATGCTAAGTTTATAGGAACTTGGAAGTTTGAATACAAGAAGTATAGTCCAACATATAAGTTTATTAGTAATTCTGAAGGAAAAGAATTACCGGATGAAGTAAATGATTTACTACCGGTAGACAATAAGAAATATGTTATTGGTAGTGAAATATCTGCCATGCAACCAGAGAAAACAACTGTGAAAACTACAGAAGGTGTATGGGTCTTTGGTGGTTATGAAAAGGATAAGTTGACTTCAAATGAAGGTGTTACATTTACAGGAAAATGGAACTTCCACCCAAATGCTACCAAGTTAAATGAAGTGCCATCAATTAGTGCTAACGATAAAACAATTACTGTTGGAGATACGTTTGACGCTAAGAAGGATGTAACAGCTAAGGATACAGAAGATGGAGATCTTACAGATAAGATTGAAGTTGTAAAGAATGATGTAGATACAACTAAGCCAGGAACTTATGAAGTGGTTTATAAAGTAACAGACAGTAAAGGTGCTTCTAAGAAGAAGACAATCAAAGTAACTGTAAATCCAAAGATGGAAATGTTAAATGAGGTTCCATCAATTAGTGCTAACGATAAAACAATTACTGTTGGAGATAAGTTTGATGTCAAGAAAGATGTAACAGCTAAGGATACAGAAGATGGAGAACTTACAGATAAGATTGAAGTTGTAAAGAATGATGTGGATACAACCAAGCCAGGAACTTATGAAGTGGTTTATAAAGTAACAGACAGTAAAGGAGCTTCGACAACTAAAACAATTAGGGTTACTGTTGTAAAGAAGGATGTATCTACATCTACAGATAAGCCTGCTAAGCCAAATAATAGTGGAAAGTTAAATACTGGTGCTCAGACTAACGTGCTGTTATGGACAACTTCATTGATTGCGTCCGGTATTGCTGTAATTAGAGCTTATCGAAAAAAACGAAAGGGAAATTAATTGTTTATATAGAATCATATCGCTTGATATGGTTCTCTTTTTTATGGTTATAAAATGAAAATGTTCTGATTGGAACGTTTTTTACAATAAGACACATTTAATAAATTAGGATATAAAACTAAAATCAACACTCATACAAC
>OIWL01002812.1_pt1 | contig 13416 bp, 10 predicted proteins | sample 1587561 | NCBI WGS metagenome assembly OIWL01 (sample SAMEA3888903, study PRJEB22519) | human gut metagenome | biome: human gut; feature: human-associated habitat; material: faeces | place: Denmark | collected 2010 | reverse complement strand
TAGTTCCGGCACACTCCGGGAAAAAACCTCCCTCGATAACCAGAACAGATGCATTCTTTGCCATATCTGTAATCCAGCGCACTGTGCTTTCCGCCGGTGCATGCTCTGCCCCCTGCAGTTCACCTGACACACATTTGGTTAACATAATTCGATTCTTTAGAAAATGATTCTGTACGCGAAGCGGCGCCAGAATGTGAGTATACTTTGTTGACATGAGTTTCCTCCCATATAATAGAGATGCCCTGCCACCAATGGATAGACTGCCATATGCGGCAGGGCGCAAATTGGGTCAGTATTAGAAGTCGTCCAAGGCGTCCTGCCACAGGGTGACGCAATCGTTCAGCCCCATGCTCTCAAGGCTGCTGCAATATTCCGACCATACGGCATCATCGAAGATATCCGCGTTGCCAAGTATAAACTTTGGAATCATCTCAGAGGCGTAGGTAGCAATGTCAGAAGCCTTTGCTGCCTCGACCGATGCTGCGTCCGCATCCAATGTTAAAGCCTCGGGAAGATTCCGAGAACCGTCAGCAGCGGCCGTCCAAATGTCCCATGCCTCCAGTTGCTTATCTGTCATGGTGAAGTCCAGACGATGCCGTAATGCCAGCCCCGCAAAAACCGAGTAAGCGCAGTCTTTCCGCATATATTCGTTGACAGAGACACCCAAATCGTTGTTTAGGATGCTATCGCTAATGGTAATGGAGCCATCATCCTCGATGGTGTAATCCTGATTCTCAATTCCATAATTATAGCGAAGGATTCCGTCTTTTGTATACCAGTAATCCAGCCACTTCAGCGCCAGTTCAACATTGTCACAGGCAGTGGTAATTGCAATGTTGATTCCATCATGATTGACAACGGAAGCACAGTAACTGACATCGCCTTTATTGTCTGCTGGTCCCACTAGCGCAGAGGGCTCAAAGTTTTCCTCCATCTCCATAGCATCTAGTGTAGTGAATCCATTGGTGGCGGATGCCCAAATGCCAATCTGGTTGTTCAGCATTTGTTCATTAAATTTATCACTGTTAGAGCGTGATGTCGCGTTAGACATGAAATCCGGGTTAACCAGTCCGTTGTTGTAGTAACGATTCATTTCCTCCAGATAGTCGCGATAATCATCGGTGGTAAGTGAGCAATAAACAGTTCCGTCGATCTGATAGTAGGGCAAACTGCTTCTGGTACAGTCAAAGTATGGAATCGTAAATCCGCCGTAATTCAGAACGTAACATTCAGCAGAGAAGAACAGTGCATCAGAGCAATTGTATTCGGATTTAAACGCCATGAGAACATCATAAAACTGCTCCCAGGTGTACGGAGTTGCCAATCCCAATTCATCCAGCCAATCCTGACGAATGCAGATGCCCTGATCCATTTCAAATTCATCATAAAACTCATGGACATCTAAATACCTTCCAGCGTAGGTGACATTTTCGGTCATACCCGCTTCATTTACAGCCTGTAGATAATGGGGCGCGGACTCCTCCATAAGGTCTGTAAGATCTACGGAAATATCCTGCTCGGTCGCTGCTACGGCACCGCCGGAAAAGCTCATATCCAGCCCCTTGATCATATCCGGATAATCTCCAGTGGCCAACATCAGATTTAGTTCCTCACCGTATGTGAAAAAAGACGCATAGGTGAAGTCAATGTGAACGTTGCTCAGGGCTTCCAGATCCTGCATATATGCATAATCGTTGTAGTCGGTATAGCCAAGCGATGCCATTGGCCCCATCAGATTGACTTCGCTCATAAACATGGTCAAAGTCGTGGGTTCTTCTGACAAAGGCATGGTCAGATTCTCCGGAAGCTCCGGTACTTCTTCAAGTGGTTCAGCCGTTGAAATATCAGGTTCAGTCACAGGTTTGGATTCCGATATTTCCTCTGCCGATTTGACCGATACATCTGCTGGGTTAGATACAGATGCTGCCTCTGATTCGGCGTTCCCACAGCCGGCCAGCAAACTCAGCAACAGCAAAGCCACTAGCACCAGACTCCCCCATCTTGTGGATTTCATGAATTATCTCTCCTTTTCTAATGATATTAACATTATATCAGCGAAGAGAAATTTGAATAGGGGCTATACTTGATATTGATGGGGCGAATTATTGCATTTTTTCTGTATTTCTGTTATAGTGGTCTCGAGGTGAGCTATATGGGAGATATAGATCGGTTAACACAAAAATTGGACTTAATCAAATTGCAGCTTCAGCAGTCGCTACTGGAAAACGCCATCAAAACACCCCGTTGCGGGCCAATTTCCATTGATATGCTTGTAGAGCAATTACATACAAATCAAGATTCCTCCTATATGTTAATGGTGTTGCTGTCTGCTCGACCCGATCCCACCAAGCGAATAACCGTTGGGCCGCAATCCGATCGAGGAATACTCTACTATCAACAGCACGATTTTGACGTGGTCTCCTCCATTCTAAAAGACGGACTTGGAGACTATATGCGCGTGATATGCTTTCGTGCCGATTCAGATATTGGGGCAATATTGAGTCCAAAGAAACGCATGGTCTCGGAAGCCGGTATCCTATGTGGGGACCTAGTAAAGCGTCTTTGCCAGGACATGACGGATATATTATCAGTTTTGGATAACCGTTTAGGTTTTGCCAGCAGAATCTCCATCAGCAGCATACAAGCTGGTCGCATTGATCTGTATCAACTCTACACAGAAGCTTGCCAAACTAGGGACTATACACCATACAGCACACTTTAGGTCAGTGATTATGAACACATCCGCCAGCAATTTCTTCCTGTCCCAAGTCAACGTTTGCATGCCATTGAACGAAGTTTCCTGGATTACCTTACTCAACTGAACTTTATTGAAGCAGAGACCTCACTTAGTGAATTCGTGAGACTCCATATGCAACAAGGAACCACATTAAAACAACTGATTGCATTAGTAAACAACCAATTTCACCTTGTTGTCATATGGAGCGAACTGCAGTTCGACCCAATTCGTATGCAAAACTTATCACTGCAAAGGTTGGAACTCGCTGTTAACGCTATATCTCAGGCGAATTCTTTTGAGGAATTGACAAAGCAGATCCATACCACCTTTCAGACTATAGCAGAACTGTTTTCGGTAGACATGACTGAGAGGCAGGACACGGGGACTCGTGTTATGCGCTTTATTGAAGCAAACTGCCGGAATCGAAGCCTCAGTGCTACGAACACAGCAGAGCATTTTCAGATATGTCCCTCCTATCTGTCTCGTCTTATTCGGCGTGAATGCGGCATGACATTCAATACATATGTCTGTCAGCTTCGAATGAAAATGGCCTGTGAACTGCTAACACATACACGCATGACAATTCAGCAGATTTCAGCGCAAACAGGCTTTGCTGAACGCCATTCCTTTTCCCGTATTTTTCGTAGAGAAATCGGATGTACTCCCTCAGAATATCGAAAACAGTCAGATTTAGCGAATCGAACTCAATGATTATTTGCTAAGCTCCTCTTGCACTGGAAGCCCGGTGTGGCGGGAAATAATTTGTGCTGTCTGCAACGCTCTGGTATAGGGCGAGGCTACAATCAGCTCCGCAGTTTGTAGCCGAGGATCAGCAGCGGCTCTTTCGGCTTGCTCAACACCAGCCGGACCCAGCGGAGCAAAATCACGACCGTACCTGAAAAAAATTACGTGCAGAAAGTCCGTTGTAGTCAGGCTGTCCATGACGGACAAAGTAAAGTGTTGTCATATGTGCTCTCCTCATTCATAGGGACAATGTGTATACACACTGCGCCGCACCGAAACGTTCCAATTCCTGCTGCAGCGTAAACCCCAGCTGCTCCAGCAAGGCACGAAACTGCTCATTTATAGAGTGGGAATATTTCGGCTTCAACATATCATAGAAAGGAAATTCTGTCAATCAGAACAGTTTAAAAAACGAACTCGCGGTATACTCTGCATGGAGCAACCAACCATGTTTCCCGTTACAATCCATGAGGAGCTGTTCCGCATCCTGTTCCCCAGCGTAAAGGAAACCGCAAACGCCTCTGACACCAACTGATTGGATTCAGCTTCAGGAGTAAGCATATATGGATATTCAACAGCTTCGATACTTTACTGTTCTTGCAACCACTGGAAACTTTACCCGGGCATCAACAGAATTGCACCTGACCCAGCCGGCATTGAGCAAATCCAGCTCCGCTATGGAAGCGGAGCTGGGGCTTGAACTGCTTGCCCGGACGAAAAAGGGCGCTACGTTAACCGAGTGTGGGAAGGAATTCTGCCGGTTTGCCCAAAGTGTTCTAACGGAATATGACCACACCTGCCAGCGCATGATGGAAATTCGTGAGAATCGCAAAAACGCCGTAAACCTCACCGTCACACTGCCGGAAATCTTTGTTCAGATTCTGGAGGGTTTTCATCACCGGCATCCCGACATTCAGGTACGGCTTCCTGCCAGTAGCACCATTTCCGCGCAGGAAATGCTCGCATTGGGCAGCCTGGATTTTGTTGTAAACACCGCGCCCATGAAGGATGAACGCATAGAATGGCAGCCGCTGATGCAGGACGAATACCTTTTAATGGTACCGGAGGATATGCCGTTTACCACAGGTCAGGCAATTGACCTCAGCATGTTCCGGGAAGAACCGTTTATCATGCCGCAAAGCGAATCCGAAAGCAGACGGCAGATGGAGTTTTTCTGTAGTCTGGCAGGCTTCACCCCCAGCATCGCCTTTGAAGTAACTGAAAACGAAATGACCAGGAAGCTGGTGCAGTTTGGCTACGGCGTTGCATTTATTCCGGGAGTCTCTGCGGTAAATACCATCGATATTCCACCGGAAACCGAAGGACTCGGAAAGGTCAGCGTCAAATTTTTACGGATTCGCAATCCCGTTTGCTATCGTACCATTGGAATTAACCGAATTAAAAACCAAAAGCTCTCCACCAGTGCAGACCTGCTGCTGCACTACTTTATTGATTTCTTCCAAACTGCGCAGCAGCGATCCGATCGCGCATTTCCCCCGCTTTGACGCGCCATTCCAAAAACGACTGATGACGGTAACTTTTTCGACTTGGACGATTGGCAAACCTCCTTATATAATATTTGTAGGAACAAGAATTCCACAGGATTATATAAGGAGGTTTTTTCATGGAAAGAAGAACGAGGCTGTTTTCGCTTCTGCTGTGCCTTGCGCTGATTGTTGCAGTGTTCAGCGGCTGCGGTTCTCAAACAGCGGAAAGCACTGCTGTGTCCAGTGATAAGGCGCCGGAAGTAACGGCAAGCGCACCGGAACCGGAAGCTACGCCGGAGATGGAGATCGCATCGGTATCCATCGCCGAAGAATCCACGATGAAGGAATCCGAGCCCCCAGCCCCTGCCTCTACCATTTCTTATCCGCTGGAGGGGGATGATCTGGAGCTGACCTATTGGATGCCCTTCAAATCTCCCCACGAATCCGTCCAGACCTTTGACGAATTCCCGGTTCTTGCAACTGCGGAGGAATTAACGGGTGTCAAGGTCAGCTTCACCTCTGAAAATATGATGACCGCCAGCGAGAAGTTCAATCTGATGGTTGCCTCCGGCGATTACTGCGACCTTCTGGGCGGCGCACTGAGCTATTACACTGGCAACTACAGCGAAGCCATTGCCGACGGCATTGCCATTGATGTCAGCGGCATGATCGAGGAATTTGCGCCGGACTATTACGCCATGCTGACCGCCGATGAAAACAACTACAAGGCTGCCGTGGACGATGACGGCGTAATGATCGCAATTTATACCATTAAGGATCAGTATTTCCCGGTTATGGGCGGCACCGTCATTCGTCAGGACTGGATGGACGCCCTGGGCTACAAATCCATCGATTCCATCGACCAGATGGAAGATTTCCTCCGGGACTGCAAGAGCACCTATGGTGCCGGTTATCCCCTTATGCTCACCTATAGCAATTATGAAAACATCCTCAGCGCTGCATACGGCATTGGCGGCGGAGATTGCACCAACGGTCTTTATCAGGTGGACGGCGACGTTCGCTACACCTATGTACAGCCCGAGTATAAGGAGTATCTGAAGCTGGCAGCCGCATGGTATCAGGACGGCATCATCGGCTCCGACTTTATGAACGTTGGCACCACCGGCCTTCCTATGGAAACCTATACCTATGTATATAGCGGCGATACCGCAATCATCGGCGCAACCGCAGCCGAAATTGCTTCCATTGAAGCCGAAACCGGAAACAGCTGCAAGCTGATTGGCTTCAACTATCCTGCCTCTGACGGCAGTGGCGTGACCCATTTCACCGATATGTCCATGATTAAGAGCAGCGAGCATGCCCTAATTACGGAGCAGTGCGCACATCCGGAAATTGCCCTGGAATGGCTGAATTACTGGTTCACTGAGTACGGCGCAATCGTTGCAAACTATGGAACCGAGGGAGAATCCTTTACGTTTGACGAAAACGGCGATCCCCAGTGGACGGATTTGATTACGGCAAACGAATACGATCTACCTGCCAACCGTGCCTCTGCAATTTACACGCTGTATGCGCATACGACCCCCATCCATACCATGGAGACTCGTCTGTCCTCCACCTTTACCCAGGAGCAGCAGGCCGTTTACGATGTATGGATGACCGGAATTGACGGCGACAACCTGCTGCCCGCGGTATCCCTGACCAAGGAAGAGTCTGAAACCGCCCGCAGCCCACTTGCCGATATCCAGACCTATGTGGACGAGAATGTTGCAAAGTTCATCAATGGCACCAGAAGTGTGGACGAGTTTGACGACTTTGTTGCAGATATTGAAGGAATGGGGCTTGCAAACATTATCGAGGTCTATCAGGCCGCATTGGAGCGCTACAACCAGCGCACCGTTGGCTAACAAACCACACACCGCATAATAAGGAGGAACCAGATATGACACTGGAAGAACAGCTGAAAGAATTACAGTTGGCGCAGGCAAGAACTCAGGCATATATTGACTGCTGCAATGTAATCGGAAAATATGTATGCTATCACGCTGCCGATGAACAGGAAAAAATCGCTTCCCTGTTTGCCACCAAAACCGAGGGCTGCCGCATTGAGATGATGTCCGGCGTGTTTGAGGGTGACGATGGCATTGAGGCATTTTTCCACTCCCATCCCAACGCAGACGACGACGCCAACCGGAAGGGCTTCCTGCACATCCATATGCTCACCACCCCCATCGTTGAGGTTGCAGCCGACGGCGAGTCCGTCATGGGCTCCTGGTATTCCCCCGGCGTAGAAAGCAACACCTTTGGCGGAACCCTGAACGGCTTCTGGGCCTGGATGAAATACGGCGCGATTTTCAAGAAAGAGGACGGTCAGTGGAAGATCTGGCATCTGCATACCTACAGCATTTTCATGTGCCCCTATGACAAGTGCTGGACCGAGGTGGAGCCCTATGGCCTCAAGAAGGAAATTCCCCCGGAGATGCTGGAAATGATGAAGAAGGAAATGGGCGAAAAGGGAATGAAGGGTCCTGGTGGTCCCGGCGGCTTTGGCGGTGGTCCGATGTACACGCCCAAGCCCGCTACCACTTGGTGGGGCTTCTCCAAGGAGGCCATGTACCCCGGCGACCAGCCCACACCCCCTACGCCCTACGACACGCTGCCTGATACGGTAGAGATCTGACATAAGAACTCCCCTGGTTCATATGGAATGAATCAGGGGAGTTCCTTTCTGTATATAATGGTCCCATGATTTGAGACCACCACTCGAAAAAACATCGTGAACATGGTAAAATACAACAGAATGTGAAACGGAGATTACACCATGGCACGAAGAACCTATACCCGGAGTACAAGGCAAAACTGGTCATTGAGGTCCTGCAAGGTGAGAAAGAACTGAACACCATTGCAGGAGAAAACAGCATCAGTCCCAATATGCTACGGAATTGGAAGGCAGAGTTTCTGGAGAACGCCATTCCATCGGGGCTGGCTTAATAGAAAAATGGGATTGGTCAGTTTGTTTCATTGAGATTTTTAATATGTGTAACCCATTCTGCCAAACACTCTATACGAAGGTTTTGAAGTGCCCTATTGTAGCAGTAAAAGGATTTCGGCTGTGCTTCTTCCATCCATTTTAATGCCTTTTTCGGCCCGAGATAGGGATGCTGCATGACATCGCAGAAAATCTCCAAGCTGTCAATCAGCACCCAATGCCAGCGGAACATTCCTTCGCAATTGCCCCGTTTTGTGCGTTCAAGCATTTTTACACACCAGTCAACGCTTGCCTGAATTTCAGCGCCGGATTTGACCGGACGGGTTTGCAGGTAGGATCGCACATTCGCTTGCAGCTTTTTGCCAAGCCCATTGCTATCCACAATGATGCGCCCATCATAAATTTGGACAAAATCGTCACAAGCATATTCGCCCTCAAAATACTCGGGGTGATATACAAATACATCCAATAGTATACCGTCCACAACGGATGTATCATGAAACTGCGCATGGCCAGGTGCGATGACCAAGGCGTCAAAATCGCTGTTCAAATTATTTGTTCCGTCCGCATAGGAACCATATAGGATAACCGAAAGCGGAGCGTATTTTTCCTGAATGTATTTGAGAATCTGCTCCAATGATATCGCCTCACAAAATACCAATTTACGAACCTCTTTTCTTCCATTATACTAATCCACAGCAAACTCCGCAACCCTCATTTCTCCCGTCTGTCCCTTTCCTTCGTCTTGGTGACCTGCCCACTGAGCAGCGATCGGTATTGCTCCAGCCGCAGCATTACAGACTCCCGCTCATCACTCATCGTCCTCTGTCTGGACGTAGCTTTGGAGCGCTCCGAAGCGCTTTTTGTAGCAGTCAGGTCGGGCGGCCACCGAGACACGTTTTTTGAGGTGTTCTCTTTTGCCTTGGCTGTCTCGATTGGCTCCTTGTTTGGTACTTTATCCTCTTGCCGATAGAGCATCTTTTCAAAGACCAGATTCGCCCGATCCAGCTCCGTGGCAGGCAGCACTAGGTCAATCTGCCCGTGTCCATCCTTGTCCCGGATAGATGCGTAGAGTAGGCGAAAGGGCTTGGCCTGCTTCTGGAATGCCCGATACTGCGCTTTGGTCATGGGACCATTATACAAAAGGACAAAACCCAAAGAAGGATTACGATACGCATATATGGACGCAAAATCGTAATCCTTCTAATCTTATGGTTATGTTTAGCGATTGCCGCGATCTAATTGCTCTGTTGTCAAAACTTCCCGCCGCTGGACCCGCCGAAGCCGTCGGAGTCCACTGAGGAACCGCCGGAATCGCCAGAATTGTCTCGCTCGATCTTTCGCCTACTCCGAGTAGTACGGATATAATCATCTCGGCTATCCGTCAACTGAAAACTGTTGCCCACCAGATAGTTCCCGGCACCGGTTGCCTTTTTCGCGGTTTTCATCTGCGACTTAAAGATTAGGCACACGATCAGTGCAATCAGCAGCGGCACAAAAATGATAATCAAAATCTGAACCGGAGAAAACAGCGGCGCACCGGGCAGACGGGAACCCTTGTCAAAGGCTTCTCCCTGACTGTAATAGGAAAGATAGGTTTCGCAGTCTGTCAGATAGGTGCGGAATGCAGTGGCGTAATCCCCCTCAGAAAGCGCAGGCACCACATCATCTTCCAGCTTGGAAATACCATACCTCCGACCTTCAAATCGTGGACGGCGATGACTATGTGACCCTTGTGACCTGCGTGCCCATTGCGGTGAATAGCCACCGGCTGCTGGTCAGAGGGACGAGAACAGAATAATATTACAAGAAAAGCGACGGGGCGGGAAATCTTCGGATTTTCCGCCTTTTTGCGTAGAAAGGAACAAAAATGGCTGTATTTCGTGTGGAAAAAACAAAGGATTTTACCGTCATGAGCAACTACCACCTGCGGGACAAAAGTCTCTCTTTGAAAGCAAAGGGGCTGCTGTCCCAAATGCTGTCCCTGCCGGAGGAATGGGACTACACCCTTGCGGGCCTCGCTCACATCAACAAGGAGAGCAAGGACGCCATCCGCACTACCATTCTGGAGTTGGAAAAGGCGGGGTACATCACCCGCCGTCAGACCACCACTGAGGGCGGACGCTTTGGCTGCAACGAGTACCTGATCCGGGAGCGCCCGGTATTGCCCTCTCCGTTGCCGGAAAATCCGACAACGGATTCCACGCCAACGGCAATTCCGATGTCGGAGAATCCAACGCAATTAAATATAAACTCATCCAAAACAGAAAAAGAAAAAACGGAATTATCAAGTACCGATTCTCTTCCTATCAACCAGAAGTGGAATCGAACCGAAGTGACTGCCGCAGAGATGCGGAGCTACCAGGAAATCATCTCCCAGAATATTTCCTATGACTTGTTGCGCCAGGAGTACCCCCACCAGCAGGAGCAGCTGGAGGAAATTCTGGAGATCCTGACGGAAACCGTCTGCACCACACGGCATACCGTGCGGGTGGCAGGCAACAACTTCCCGACTGAGGTGGTCAAGGGGAGACTCATGAAGCTCACTGCAGAGCACATCCGCTTTGTGCTGGGCTGTCTCAGCCGGAACACCACGAAGATTCGCAACATCCGGCAGTACCTCTTGACCACCCTGTACAACGCACCTACCACCATTGACAACTACTACGCCGCCATGATCTGGCGGAATTGTGAAAGACTAACTATTAAAAGTCAAGCCCGAATGCGAGGAAAGGTGAGGAAAATGTAGACGGCCCCAAAAGGGCATAGCAAAGCTGACGTCCTGCCGGACGCCTGCTTGAGCTTATAAGAATAAAGGACTTATGCAGCGCTGCTGTATGGCTGTCCGGATTTTTCCATCGCAAAAATCAATCGAACCAGTTTTTTAGTAGCGTGAGAGACTGCGACATTGTAATGCTTACCCTCGGCACGTTTCTTAGCAAGATATGCGGAGAAGCTTGGATCCCAAAGGCAGACGTACTTGGTGGCATTGTAAAGCGCGTAGCGCAGGTATCTGGAGCCGCGTTTTTCCATGTGGGAATAGGTGCCGGTGAGCGACATCTGCCCGGATTGGTATGTAGATGGTGACATCCCGGCGTAAGCAAGAATTTTGTCCGGCGAATCAAACCGGGAAAAGTCCCCAATTTCGGCCAGAATCATTGCGTCCATACGGACACCCATGCCTGGGATGGTAGTAATGGGAGAAGCGATTTCTTCCATCATCGTCTCGATGGCGGCTTCAATGTCTTCAATTTCGGAATCCAGTTCCCGGATCAGGCGGATCGTGTGCTGTAATTCCAGAGACTTGGCGGGCATGACAGAGCCAATAGAGTGTCGGGCAGCATCCCGAATGGTCTCAGCCATATCTCGTCCGTAACGCCCTTTGGATGCGTTGTTCAGAACCGCTTTCAAATGTGTCATGTGCGCTCCGGCAATCTGCTTGGCACCGGGAAGCTCACCGAGAAGTGCGTAAACAGAAGCCATATGCAGTGTCGGTACCAGCTTTTCAAGCTCCGGGAACAAGATTGTGACCAGACGAGAAACGGACTGCTTCAGCTTCGCTCGTTCACGAACTTTGTCAAACCGGTATCTTGTGAGTGACTTTAGCTCCTCGTTGTGGTATGCTGTATCTGTGTAGGACTTGAGGTCTACATCAGACATGAGCATAGCGGCAATGGTTCGCGCATCGACACGATCGGTCTTCGTTTTACGAAGACTCAGGCTTTTTCGGTAGAGGTTGGTGTGCAGCGGATTGATGACATAGGTTGGCAGGCCTTTGTCAAGCAGAAATCCGAGGATGTTGTAGCTGTAGTGTCCGGTAGCCTCAAGCCCTACTTTTATTTTATCCTCCGGGCGGGTACAGCGGCGGATCGTCTGCAAGAGTGTGTCGAAGCCCTCTGCGTTGTTCTGGATGGTAAATACGTCCGCCAGGACTTCGCCCTCTGAGCTGATGATAACGCAATCGTGCTTGTCCTTTGCAACGTCAATTCCTACACAAACCATAAAAATACCTCCGATGTGTTTATTTTGATGCTGGTTCCACAGAACACTTTACTCTTGTAACCTTGTTCTACATAAACCGTCTGGCGGTATCTAACTGATTAACAATACTGTAAAGGGCTGTGGTTGGAGCCTTTCAGGAACCGTCTTGCGGTAGGAGCATTTAACCAATCCACAGCATCCCTTACAGTGTAGCACAGCCCTTGGAGAGGGGCTTTAATAACTACTACTCTATAATACAAGGAACAACGTAAGTTACAGGCAAAGGCTTGTACAATATGAAATGGAGGAAGATTCTATGAAAAAGATCACAGCTTTGATCCTGTCTCTGGCAATGCTGCTGTCTCTGGCAGCTTGCGGCAGCGGAAATGATTCCGAAGCGGGTTCCGTCGGTTCGACCGGCACAAAGCCCACCGCGCAGGCCAATGCGGCAGAACCGGAACAAAATGCCCCTGCGGCAAATGCCAGCGCAGTGGATGCCCAGCCGGTCAGCAGCGGCCCACGCACACTGCGGATCGGCACCACAGAATCCAGCGGCAGCTTCGATCCCTGGTCCGGCACCTCCGGCCCCCAGAACTATCTGGCATTTGAGACCATCACCATGCGTACCGGCAGCGGCGAATATGAGCCCTGGCTGGCCGAAAGCGTGGAGTGGGTGGACGACACCACCATGGAGATCAAGCTCCGGGATGACGCAAAGTTTGCAAACGGCGAGCCTGTGCTGGGTGAGGACATTGTCTACACCTTTGAAAAGTCCGCCACCGGTACCTCCGTCATGGCCGTTCACTTCTCTGTCATTGACTTTGAAAAGAGCACCGTCTCCGACGATGGCCTCACGGTGGACTTTAAGCTGAAACAGCCCTATGGCCCGCTGATGGCCTATCTGGATATCCCCTATGTGGTGGATAAGTCCCAGTGTGAGGACTGGGATTCCAACGACGAGCGCTGGTGGGATTCCCCGCCTACATCCTCGGCCTATGAGATCACCGAGAACGTATCCGGCTCCCACACCACCTTTAAGCTTCGGGAGGACTACTGGAACAAGGACCGTATGCCCGACTGGGATGAGATCATCATCAACTACTACTCCGACCCCACCGCCATGTTCATTGCTTTTGAAAATGACGAGCTGGACCTGGTGCTGGGCGTTTCCAACAACGACATTGGCCGGCTGGAAAGCGGCAGCGTTCAGAATGCGGAAAACGTCGCTTATGAGTTGAAAGCTTCCAATGCGGCCTACCTGTTCTGCATGAGCGACAGCAGAGAAGAGTTCCATGATCCCAAGGTCCGTGAGGCCATTGCTAATGTTATCGACTGCGACGCGGTTGGTCAGGTGGCTTTCGGTGGCTATTATGAGCTGTGCGACAGTGTCATCTGCTCCGGCACCAAGTATTATAAGTCCTGCGGCACCTACGACAAGGGTGTAGACTATGCCAAGGAGTGCATGGCGGAGTCCAAGTATCCCGACGGCTTTGCCATCAACGTCGTCAGCACAGAAG